>JAABUT010000112.1_pt1 | contig 149155 bp, 126 predicted proteins | sample 5559281 | NCBI WGS metagenome assembly JAABUT01 (sample SAMN10711880, study PRJNA513359) | rock metagenome | isolation source: Antarctica rocks | place: Antarctica: Victoria Land, Ricker Hills nord | collected 2016-01-04 | reverse complement strand
CGTGTGGCATGATATCTTGCTCACCTTTGCTCTGCGCTGTCTTACCTCAGTCTCGTGAGTAGTTCCCTCAAAACCTCATTTTCCTGTCGTGCTGCCCTCAAAGAATCATGCGCTAATCCCAGGTGCCGCTCCCTCAGCGCCGCAACGTTATCCAGGTTCTCTGCCGCCGACTCTACAGTTTCCTGTTCCCGAATTCTCTCCAGATCAGCATCAAATATGGCCCGTTGCTCCCTGAACCTGCGTAGCACCAGTGCCTCCTGTGCATATTCATCTCCCATGAGTCTTGTCAGGCTAGCGTCTAATCTGGCCCGGCTATCCCGCAATTCCTGTGTAATGGTCTCTATCCCACTCGCTTCCCCTATTGTGTCGTCCACACGCCCGGTCTCCATCTCGGCTTTCTGCTGTTCAGCCTTTGCCCGTATTTCCTTCGCATGCTCTATGGATTCTCTTGCGTTTTGCTTTCCCTCTTCTGGACCCTCGACAAGTCGCCGTCTAGATTCTTGGATGATCCAGTCCATCAACCGAATAACCCGGCCTACTGTCGCCGGATTCTTCGCTAATCCTTCCTTTTCAAAGAATTCTTGACGGCACACTGGGCAGCGGTTTTCCCGTGAATTTTTCAAAGGGCAAAATAGCTTCCATGCACAATCACTCCCTAGTACATGGGTGCAAGGGAGAACCATCGGTACTTCGGGCTTCGTAGTGAAGACATCCACCTCATGGCCAAGACCATTAGTGACAAACTTATCTAAGCATATTGGGCAAGCTGTGTCTCGTGTAGCCAGTTCCTTGATTGAACGACGCGGGAGGTTGTACAAGAATTTGATCGCTTCTGGGGTGGGTATTGCGTCTGGGTCTTGATTTGGTGTCTGTAATGCTATGCCTGCTATTAGATATCCAGCCGAAGCCTTTGTGCCCAATGAAGGTCTCGCGACTGCAATGTCTGACATTTTAAGTTTTTCTGGTTTGCTATCAAGGTATTAGCGATACTGAGAGACCGAGTCGGTGACTTCGATTAATGTTCAAGATTCTCAAGATTCTCCTGAGCTTTGTGGATGGTGGGAGTGTTGTCTTTCCTACTGAATTGAAATCGTGCGGTGGATGTCTTTTGGAAAATTGTCGTTTCGAACAGTATATGAGTTGAAGAATGGCGATCGGTCATGAAAGATTAAGACGCAGAAGAAAGGAATTCTTATGAACAATGCATGGTGGGCCTGTTCTTGTCTTTCATCTTATCAACGGCTTTGTCAAGACGAGGGTTTCAACAGTGAGTGCCAATCATATGAGAGAAACCTACTCAAGGCTAAACACAGTTCTCCGCAAAGCTGCGGAAATTTTTGGAGTAAGACGATACATTGTACCTACCGACAGCAAGCCTATCTAGATTCAGCACACTTCAACTCGCATATCCGCCGCCATCTTCTAGTCGATGTCGCATATCCCAGCCGAGTAAGATCTTGTGTGCACAAATCACGGACTTCTAGACTTCTAGACTGAACTCAGTGATTGCTCTTGAAATGAAGTTTGAAGTGTGTAATGGAAAACTGGTTTGCGACAAATCAGAAACTCATCCTGATCCGCATGACCACCCTAAGACTCTTTACCTCTTGATGAAATAGGGGCTGGCTAAATACGAGCTTTTAGCACGGTCTTCTACTCATTGGTGGAATAGGAAATGGAAGAAATAACTTGAGAATCATTATGGTCACCCGAGAAAATTTTCAAACAGACACATGTGAGATACTGATGATTTGAAGGTATTAATAATGACGTTCACTCTTCGTTGATATAGAAGAGACTGATATTACGAACATGGAACACTAAGCTCAGCACCCGCCAATAGACATTGGAATTGCCTTAGCTCCCTCTGGTTGGGAAAATCTGACAAAGGTCCGAAACTGACACTATCCATCTACTATCCCATTTGCAATTCGAAAACTAACAGACTCTCTAGAAGAAGAAGCAGCAGAGATGAAGGAACTTACTTCATCTCTCCAACAGACCTCTACGTGTTCCTACTGTCGCCGGCCTCTCCCAAATGCTCTTCAATCTCCCCTACTGGCAGATTTTGTGGCTCTTCTGTTGGACGAAGCACTAGGTTCCTCAGAGGTCTGAAATAGGTTTAGGCATCTTGCATCTCGGCTGATGCACTTGTCTGCACAAGGTCAGAAACTCCGATGCGAAAAACTTTACTTGTAACTTCTGCTATCAAGCTAACTCAACCATAGTCTCATTCGAACGCACAAAAATTGGAATTGGACTAGAAATTCGTTGATTTGCAGTTTATGGTAGATTTCAAAGAGAGGAAGAAGAGAGAGCGCCCACCTTACTGCTTCGAGCCCACTCTTATGGCTTAGGACTCTGTCCACCCTAATTCAATGTGTCTTCTGATCCCCCATGCGCCTGCGCATCCTCTGCTGATGTTTCTTCAGTGGCCTCAACGTCAGGTAAGTAAATCCGCTGATTTTGGTATCTATACCACCCAACATCTTCTTCGGCACCCAAATGTCCAATACTTTCCGCCGATACTTCTTCCCGTTCGGTCTCTGGCTCTCCGTATGTCTCCGATTCCCGCTGTTCCTGGTAGTTGCGATACGCCCGCAGTCTCTCAAGCCGTGCCCAAAGGAAGTCTCTTTTTTCCTCGTCTTCTGGCTTGAGTTTCTTGTGTATCGCACATAGCTCTAAGAATCCCAGGCGACACTCGAGCCCGGTTTCGGTATCGATGCTCGGCAACTTCTCGAAGAGTATGCGGTTGCAATATGGGCAATTTTCGTTCCGATTCAACCAGTGGGATGCACATGCATCCCCAAAGACGTGATTACAGCTCAACCTAAGCGGTATCTCAAGCTTCCGTCCATCATGAGATATAGCGCTAGGTGTGTATCCATCCGTCTCAAAATCCTCTCTACAAATCGCGCAGGTGCGACTATCTTTATCTAGATTGCTAAGCCGGCACATTGGGAGGTTGTTCAGATACTCGACAACAGGTAGGAGCCGGAGTTTCATCCCGTTTTCACCTTCTCGATATTCTCGGCCTTGATGAAGTTGATTGGTTGTTCGTCTCTAATGTCTTGTGCGTAGGGTCTTGAATTGGTCTCTGCCATAGTGACGTTGTTATTCGGGCCTTGACTGTGATTGACGGTTCCGGTAAGATCTCGTGCAGGAAGAAGTATATCGAAGGGAGAGAAGGAGGGAAAAGATATTAGTGGATGTTTCGACAAGTCACCGCTTAATTGTCTCTTTACAATGGCCCTGTCTCAGCCTGGAGCTGGACTGAATAAAGAATCGTTTCAACAAAGAGAATTTACTCGACTAGAGCTGTTACTGTCAAGACCACTAAGCCACGCTATAGACAATGGAAGATGATGACAAACCAGTCTCCTGAGCTCCGAATCTATCTCGAGTCTACACATCAGGGTACCTGTCGAAACACGTGAAAACAGTCTCCATTCGACAGAATGGGCTACACTCTTCTGTCGTTGCCAGATCTTTTGCCTAATCAATTCTTGACCGCCAGAAAGTCTCCGAAGAGTATCGTCGTCTCAGACTCGCATTCACCGTCCTGCATAAGGAGACTGCGGAGGCCCGAGTAGGAGAACAACTCCCCCTATTCTAATAGCTGCACTGACAGCAAATGTGTCAGGCACGGACCAACATTAACACCAGATATCTGATGGTGAAAATATGAAGGTACAGGATGATCCAGCTGACAATAATGTGCTTCGATGACACTACCGGAATAACATCGGCCCCGAGAATCAACACAATGTATGCAGGTGGACGCGATCTATAAGGTCGTACTACTTCAAGTCTCGATTCCTTTCCAAACTCATACCGAACTTCCAACCAGTACTAATAATCCAAGAAGGTTCCATAGAAGATTGAAACATAGCACATCTTCAACCATGGCTTGCCACCGCACCCTTAGTAAGGCTTGTCTGGACATTTTGAGAGCAGGACTACAAGATTTGGGTGCCAGAGGATTCACGGATGTTGATTTCACAACGTTCCCGGAAGCTGTTCCTGCTGACCCCTACTGGCCCCATCCACCGTCGGTCGTGTTCTTACAAGGATTGCCTATAATCAGCCTAGAAGACCTTCCCCGGGACATCACCACATGCATCATTTGCCATGTGCCATACGACATTCGACATCCGAACGAGCATCCAGTTGCTCTACCCTGGTATGTACTTTTGGAATCTCTTCCTCGTCTTTTGAACCCTTGTTTTGATTTCTTGAATGTTTCGGGAGCACATCGAGCTTCTATTTCCCTTTTCTTTCTCCTGACACGTTCTGAAATTCAAGTATATACCTATCAAGGCAATGCTGATTAAATTTTAGTTCGCACATCGTTGGCAGTAGGTGCATATCTCAATGGCTTAACCCCATCACAGGCCAAAACAATACCACTTGTCCCGAATGCGGACAGGAGTTCTTCCCAAAATGCCACAAGATCAACTCAGACGCCGGCCTCTTGGAACTATTGTCAATGGTCGAATGGGTCACCCAGCTTACTTCGCTCAACGACGATGAAAAGCGCTCATTAAAAGTGCTACAGGATGAAGTAGGGGGACATGTCTCCAATGCAGAGGAAACCCGTAACAACACTGAGGAGCTTTTTGCGACCATGATCATAAACGCCAACGACCCTGACCGCGAGCATGTGCGCGGGGAATATTCTCGGGGCTACTATTTTCGATGTGTTGAAAATCATGAGGATGAGGATGGCTGGGCATATGAATTATATGAGGAGGAAAGGGAGGGCTATCGGGAAAACATGCTTGGCTTAAATCACCAAGTCCCGCCAATATTGATTGAGGATAACGAAGATGCGGAGATGGCTCTTGATGCCCGGCAGCACCTTATGGATGCCTTCCTCGTCGGCAGCAGAAACTTTCCAGTGGTAATCGACGATGGTGAGGACACGGATTTGAACGAGGGAGCCCGGCCCAACCAGCAGAGGGTCAGCAGGAGCTTGAACGCCGGTGATGAGGACTCTCCAATCCAGATTTACGATAGCGAAGATGAGGCTCAGCGGGCGGCTGATGCTGCCCGAGTCGACATGGCTCGGCTTATGTACGATTAGATGTACAACAACAAGAACCAATGTAACATGGCTCTGCAGAGCGGAGGACCAGAATGGCCTGGATGTTGTGACGGAGATTGTTTAAGAGGAGTGGATGGTAGACGGGTTTCCGAAAGAGTAGCCCCTTTTCGGCGTCCTGGGTGTTATGGTTCTCGCAACATATTTATCTTACAATTCCGCAGCGAGGACTCCATTAGTCATGATGATATTCCACTTGCACAGTTCCAATGTACACTTACTTCTAGTTACATTCGCCACTCAAACTGTTCATCCTAATGGGATATTCCTTCTAAGTCTGTAACCACGCTTGTACCTCATGCGATGAGTATTGTTTCCGCCGTAGTCAAATATTACTTTCTTCTCATGAGTCATCTTGATATGTCAGCATTGAATGTTCAACATTCGTAAGAGTGAGGATGTGCAAGTTTGTTTCGCCATATTTCAACAATGGCCTTGTTCCCACTATCTCAACTCCCCAATTTTTACTCTCTTTGTTCGGATTGAGTGCTAGTAGGGATTTCATTGACCTCTTGCTTTAAGCGGTAAGGTACTGTCCGCGAACTCTGAGTCTTGACCGAAAAAACGGTTCTCTTATTATCCGGGACACTGTTACTGTCCGGGCTCGAAAATGACGAAAGCATTGTTGAAGCCCTTATGTGCGTTCCTGCTAACAGGTATTTCTTGGCCCGGTTTCTGGTTCTCATCCAAAGCTCACTTTTGATCTTTCCCCAACGTCCCAACAATCGAAGCTTCAACGAACTTTCAGACCTCAAATCAGATATCCTCGCACTGGTCAGCTTACCCAAGCCAAAAACACAATCCATCATGTCTTCCAGCGCTGAAAACAATCCCTGGACGAGCGAGACTTCTCAGAGAAAGGACTCGATAAATGGCAGTGACCCTGTGTCAAGCACCACCAACCAGGGAGACGGCTCGAAACATGACGACTCTTCACCAAGTCCTGAACCCACTGGGAATGGGCCACGTCACACCGCAGATGCTATGAGCGACAAGGGATTGATCCCTGTCTCCATGGAAGAGGAACGCGGGAGATTGGGAGAACCGTACATGGTCAACGAAGATCGAGAATTCTGTAAGCTCTTCTTCGAAACAAAAAGCTGAGGGAGAAATAGCTAAATAGAGTAAAGCAGGCGCAGGGAAGGAGAACCCAAAGAAAGACGGAAAAGAAAAGACAGAGGAGACACGTAACAGAAAGCTCCGAGAAAAGTCGGAGCGAGAGAGGGAGCATTCTTTTATACGCTCTCTTATCACGATCGTACTACTATGACCCCATGTTCTTGAGATGAGATATTTATATCGGATCCATCATTGCATAGTCCGCGCAGAAATATCTAGATCAGCTTTCCCAGAAACAGTCTTGATTCATATAAATACGTTTATTCGCAATCCACGTCTTTATTGCACTCTGTGAAAGTCTAGATCAGCAACGCATGACATATACAGCTCACTAGTAATACCTTACGTAGACATAAGCATTGGATAGTCAACCAACTGCTTTAGGATGTGTTACGATGATAGATGACCGCCGAAATAAAACGATAAAACCACTCTGAGCGTCACCGGAGATAAGAAAGTCTTTTTACACGGTTTACTCTAGCGGATACGTTACCCTAATCTAATCTGATCTGATCTAATCTTGTTGACTTGACTTCACATCAGACATTCTGTATAATATTCCTCTTTCGTCTAGACTGACTGTCTTTGCTAGTACGCAAATCACCGCGATGGGCAAGTTTGCAGATTCAGAGGAATGGGCCGACGTTGTCCCCATTGAGCAAGACGACGGTGGTCCCAATCCACTTGCTGCCATCGCATACACAGAAAGCTATAGCGAGGCAATGGCTTACTTACGGGCTGTCATGGCAAAGAATGAGAAGTCCGAGAGGGTTCTTGAGCTTACGGAAGATATCATTGGCATGAATCCTGCCCATTACACTGTCTGGTTCGTGCCTGCAAGGGAACTGAAGTGTTGGCCGACGAACGCTCATATCGGGGTCGCAGGTTATACAGAGCGAGTGTCCTCTTCTCGCTCAATGCAGATTTGGTTGAAGAGCTTCAATGGCTCGATGACGTCTCCCTCAAACACCTCAAAAATTATCAGATCTGGTAACACCTCTCTTTGCTCCCCCAATTCGAATCCTTAGCTGAACCCTCCACCTCAAGGCACCACCGCCAAGTAATCGTTTCCCACCTCCCCTCTCTCCCACCCAACGAACTCTCCTTCCTCGCCCAAATGTTCGCCAAAGACGCGAAAAATTATCACGTCTGGTCCTACCGGCAGTGGCTTGTGCGCCACTTCTCCCTTTGGGATTCCGAGCTTCCCTACTTAGAAAAGCTGTTGCAGGAGGATGTCAGAAATAACAGCGCTTGGAACCATCGATGGTTTGTGGTTTTCGGGCGGTATGACACTTCCAACACTGGTAATGACAGAGCCGCTACGGGACAGGGCTTGGATCCTGAAGTTATTGAGAGGGAAATCGAGTACACAAAGTCATCAATACTCCTAGCGCCGCAGAACCAGTCGCCTTGGAATTACCTAAGAGGTGTATTGAAGAGACAAGGGAGAGGCCTTGGAGATTTAAAGGGGTTCGCTCAGCAATTTGCGGATTTGGATAAGGAGGACGAGGTAAGGAGTAGCCATGCGCTGGACTTCTTGGCGGATTTATATGCGGAGCAAAAGGAGCAGCAGCAGGCTGGGAAGGCGTTGGAGCTGTTGGCAAGGCGGTATGATCCTATAAGGAAAAATTACTGGAATTATAGGAGGGGATTATTAGGGTTGGGTGAGGTGGCAGTTTAATTGCATGAATAGGTGGGAGCGTGGGCGTTTGTTCGAATGGCATATTGGAGAGATACCCAGAATGGAGTGAAGGTGCTTGATTTATGATTCTCAAGTCGGCAATATATCCATTGAATTGTTTTCATGAGCTATATACAATTGTTGAAGCCCTCTCCCTAAATCCAACGATGCTATACATCTATACTGCAACTCATCTGAGCCATCTGGAATTTTCAAGATCATGAGTCGAACTCCCTAGCCACCTGCATGATTGTCGCCATATCCGGCAAATGCTCTCCCGCCGCACCCTCACACGTCCTCATCATCTCATCCATATCCACCACCTCAGCACCCTTTACATGTCCGGCCGGCGGCGCAGTCAAAGTACTCGGCACGCTCTTGCTCTTCGTCGCTACCTTCTCCACGCTCCCATACTTGTGCCTATACTCCACCAGCATCTCCAACGAAACATTTGATCCTCCACACAAGACAATCACAACCTTGCTTTCCTTGGTTAATCCCGGCAAAAGCTTTTTCAACCTTCCGTCGTAACAGACAGCTACACTGACGCCACACGCAAGCTCTACCATCAGCCGTTCATCGTCGGCCAGGCGCCAGCATCCCATTGCTGCTTCGGCGTCGCTTAATACGACGCTTTTTACGCCTTCCCTTTGCGCCAGCTCATAAGTCTTACGCGAGGTTTGTTTTGCCGCCAAACTCGTCGCAACGCTCGTTATCTCGTCTAACGTCGCCAGCTGCCCCTCCTGGAGTGACGTAGCCAGGGAATCGGCTCCTTTGGTCTCCACCGCCAGAACGTTCATCCCTGTCCACCGTTGCTTCTCCAACCCGAGCATCACCCCGTTGAACAGCCCCCCGCCGCCAACGCTGCAGACTATCGCATCCGGTCTCCCGTCCGGTATCTGTCGCGCTACTTCCTCGACGATGGTGCTGTTCCCCGCCCATATGTCCGCATGATCGAAAGGTGGCACGTACACCCCATTGGGATCATTCTTCAATATCTGCTCTCTCAGATATCCATCGGCCTCTTTCCAAGTAGCCCCATGCTGAATTACGTCCGTTGCGCCCGCCGCGCGGATCTTGGCGATCATGAACAGTTTCGTACTAAGAGGGACAACGACAGTGGCAGGATGATTGAGAGAGACTGCAGCGGCGACGCAGGCAAGTCCGGCATTACCACCGGAAGAGGAGTAAAAATGGGTTAGGTGCGGTGTGGGGTGGTTCAGGAGAGACTGGCGAATCAGATTGCCGATGCCTCTAATAAGAAATCAATACTTGGGCTGAATGGAAAGAAGAAGAGAGAACGATGTACCGAGACTTGAAAGAGCCCGAGGGCTGCAGATTCTCGAGCTTGAGGAAGATACGGCTGTGTGATAGATTAATAGTTTGTCAAACCGGATAGGATAACAAAGCCCACCAGCCTGCGGCTTTGGAAAGAGCTGCTGACTCCGCGAGGGGAGTCTCAATCCAAGGCTTCTGATCATTGAACTCCTCCATGCTGCCCATGATCAGGGATATCTGGCTATAGCAGTTAGAAATAAGTTAGAGATAAAGTTGAGTTCACGAAGCAATAACAATCACGGAGCGAGGGTGACAGGACTTTGGCAAGAGGAAGGATGGACGAGGCAATATCTTAAAGACATATTTCCCGACATTCTGCCTTGGTTCTATTAGTCGACTATTGATTTTTTGACGAGTACGCCCTGCGAGACTTTGAGTCCGTTAGGTTCCGTAACTTTACTCCGTACAGTACCTTGGTTGGAGCGCTTCAAGTCGGCTAGAATCGGCTAGTATTCTGAGACAACTGGCTGGCGTCTGGGTTGGGAGAACCCTTTTTCGACGTCAAGCGCTTTTCCTTCTCCATTTCCTATTCATGGCCACATATTATGTAGAACGGATTCAAAATCGGACTTGACTTGCAAAGAGTTCCAGCGATTCCGAAGTCCTCTGACTCCTGTCCACAACGAAGTTTTGATACTTGCATCAGCATTGCATTATGCTCGACGTCGACAATTGCTACCTTCTTTTCCAGTGTGCTCATGAAATACGAGGTAAACATTGGCGAAAATCTGATTCGTTTTAGCAAATCAGAACAGCCCTGCCGAAGCTACTGTGGCTCTTGGGAAACGGCTAAATGTGGTCCATAAATGCTTTCGAGGCATCCGAGAACGAAGCTAACCATTGGAGGCTGTCGGTTTAGAAAGTTCCCAAGCATTATTCCGCAAAGAAACGAAAGGTCTCGCTCGCTTGTAGAGTGCGCAGTCGAGCGCTGGATATCACACAGTGTCGTCAGCTGGTCCGGCGTCGTGATTAGTTCCATGCCAATAGGGAATAGACGGATACTTCTGTATGGCCTAGTTGCTTCAACACGACGTGTGGAAAGCGAATATTCAGCTAGACTTTGGGACGGCGTTGTACCTGGAAAGGAGAAGAGCAGCGGCAGCAAAGACCTCATTTTCCATTGACCGTCCAAAAGCAACTATACCACGAAATAGCGGGGCTGACTTCTAATCGTTATAAGAAAGCTCAAGGTAAAATTCACAAAGCCAGAAGCAGATTTCTCCTAGAATGTTCCAGCACAATTGACAACCCCAAGGTAATGGTTTAAGCGTCGTATAAGCTTCTATCTGTCTAGGAAAGAACGAATAAATACTCGATCTCTTTGTGGATTGTAAGCCATTGCAACTAGTAATAGCACACGTCTATTGATAATAGCTAGTCCGATTTCTTATGCACTTATTCCCGTGCCAAAAGTTACTTCTCGAATTTCTAGGTAATAGTCTGGTCTTTCAAGCCTAGAAGAGCTCCTCTGCCTACTTCTGTCAAAAGGTGTGACTCCATCACATAATTCAATACTTGGGAACTTCATGATTAAGGTGGTCTAATAGTTGAATACCGGTCTGTGCTGACTTGCAGAAGAATCCGCTGTTGTTCGAAAAGCGATGATATTCTGAGAGCAGCCTTTGCAGATGGACACTGTAGAATCTCAGGAATTCGAATGAACCTCTCATACGTTCTAGACTAAGTATATGAAATAACCAGTCATGCTTTCACAGTGTCCGAGTCTTGTGTGAAACGTATTTTATGATAGTTTGTAATTGTCTAAATCAACGTCGTCTTCCCCAGTCTTAGCTTCTTTTGCATCTGTCAAACCTATCTAATCACTCACGGCAGTTACAGTCATGGTAAGACAAACTTCGATAGGCCGGCCCAAATTAATGAAGTCCTACTAACTATCAAGTCCTCCAGGCACCGAAGACCCTCCCACCTTTGGCAAAGCAGAATCTCATTTTGACGTATCTTCAGTCATCCTGCACAGTACATAACATTAAAGAGCTCGAGAAGGCGCTTCCGTCTGTCGCCTCGATCAATGGAATGCAGGTTAAAGACTACCTTCAAGCGCTTGGTGACGAAGGGAAAATTCATGTTGAGAAAATCGGTAGTGGCAATTGGTACTGGAGCTTCTTAAGTGAGGAGACCAAACTTCGCGGTGACACTCTCGGAAAGCTTCGCGAGGAGAAAGAAAAGACCGATGCAGCCGTGCAGGAGCTTGACTCCAAGGTAAGAGAAGCTAGCGAGAAGCGAGAAGGCGAGGATGGGGGAAGGAGAGAATTAGTCAGTATGCATACAGCGCTGCAGGAGGAGGTGAGATTACTGAAAGAGGAGTTGGAGCAATACAAGGATGGGGATCCTGGGGAAGTGGTCAAGAGGAGGGAGGAGGTGAACGGGTTGAGGGAGAAAGCGGAGAGGTGGACAGATAATATAGGCCTATTGGAAGGGTGGTTATTGCGGATGTTAGGGGGAGACAGAGTGGCATTGGAAGATATGAAGAGAGGTTTGTATGAGGAGGAATACGTGGAGGGCGAAGGCCTGAAAGAGCTATAGGTTAAAGCAAGAGGCGATGAACTTGATGGACAAAGGAGCTAGACCACCACCTTTCAATGTTGATGTACTGATATGGTGTTGAATGGATAATAGATCCCGCGATCCGAACATATAGGGCCGTGCCTTCTTTATATCTGATAACCCACCACCGTCATCTTCCTGCTGACAGCAAATCGAACCCATCAAGCTGTGTCTTATACCTTTGTGAAGCGCACGAAGATAACGGAATGGCCACTGCCACTATATCAGCATGTCCTCCAGAGGTCCTTCTCCGCATCCTTGCATTCGCAGACAGCTTTTCGACGGTCGCAGCTTTTCTTCGGACCTCACGTTACTTCTGCGACTTGTGGCCATCTAACCTCACCTGCCTTTCCACCAAGGTCCTGCCTCATCTCGTCAAGAGCTCTAACGATGCGCTGTTATTGGTTGAAGCACAGGAACGTGTGGCCTTGAACGGAGTTGGACATCACGAACGACAGAAGAATACTTACGTTTATGCCTTGCGCCAGATTGCTAGATTGGAAGACAATGAGCGAAGCATGCTTGCCGCTCGCCATACGTACGAAAAGGTCATCCGCGATAATTTCGGACGTCAGACTGTACCGAAAATCTCCGTGAATTGGCATTACCGCAGCTTCAATGGCTTCAGATACACTCTGTTTGTGCGAGCATACTATCGCATCTGGACCTTCGCCCTTGAAGATAGCACCCCACAGTCTACAAAATCAATCATTCGCAATAATCCGGAGCGTGATGGCATTGCATTGATAGTAGGCTGGGCCAATAACCAGTATCAGCCACCGCCCATAATGATATGCGCTTCACCAGATCATAAGGTGTCTGCTACGGGATGGAATTTTGCCATGGATCAACTTCTAGATCGTCCTGGACCACGACAACGCGATATACTGATAATCGAGACGCCATCTTCCTTGATGTCTTACTTCGAGAGCCGGCTCCTTGTATGATCACCTCTAGCTTTATCAGCCCATGGAATCGCCATAGATGATTTCCTTGACCTTGCTCATCGTGTCAATATAATATCAAGGTCGGAGTCAGTTCATATCAAGTAAGGGGATAAGATTTACAATTGCTGACAACGCTCTCCAGTGCACCAAAATCTTGATATTGCACGGAAGTCGTTACGGCATGGTAGATAGAGAAATCCATTGTTCTGGGCAGTGTTCGTGGAATATTTTGGCTGTCTGGTAAGTGATATGTGACTAGGTCTCGCAGCTAATAAATCCTACTAACGTGTCCCGCGTTCCAGGGAATCTCAAATTCAGCTCACTCTAGTTCACACATGTTCCCAGTTCGTTACGTTTCCATGTTAAGTGGTTGTTTGTTATGGCTGATGGTATGATGGAGTGCCCTTAGTTTGGATAGCAATCTAAAAAATACGTTAATTTCCAAAACAATGGATCAACACCCGAAATCGACTAAATAACAAAGCCAGTTGTAGAAACTAAGGCCTTATCCCTAACCTATTCATCATACCTACCGTCGCTAATCGAAACTCGAGATAGATGAATTTCGCCTAGTCTATTGTCAATAATGCTATTGTCAAGATTCCGTGCCGAGTATTTGTTTCCAATCTCGCCATTGTTCAGAAAACTTCGCACATTTTCTTTGTCTCAAGACTGTTATTGTATCATGCGTGCTTCATGCCATTCCTCTCTTTCCGTATCGTTCCCTACATTCTCGAAACGGGCATTTCTAGATTCTAAAATACCATCATCAGAAATTAACACAACTATCTCTATGCCCGCTTCAAACAAAGAGCACCTCCGTACCGACAACTACACTCATCAACTACTGACTCGAATGGCGCACTTTGACAGCATCGAGGGCACCATAAATGACGGTATCGGAAGCCTTCGAAGCAAACTCTCGGACGAAGCAATCGCGGACCTGGAGGAGTATATTAACACTGACTCTATCTGTGAGAAGGAAGAAAACCTTGAGAGGACCGTGATTTTGGAGCCCACAGATAAAGGGTTCACAGTGGTGCCTTATCCGCTGCACTGCGAGCCCGTGTACGGCTCGCAAGGCTCGCAGAGTAGTTCAGAAGACGGCACATGCTCCTCATCACGGGGCTCAACAGCTACAAGCGGCACGCAGGCTTCAGCAGCACCAGGCTGCGAAATGATAAATGGAAACCTATTCGACGACGTCAATGTCTTGGACCCAAGCGATTCCGATCTTGTCCAAGACTCAGATCACACTCCCCATCCCACCCCGTTCAAGATCGAATCCCAGTGCCCAGAAGCCCCGACGCACCACGCCAGTCACATCCCCCGACACACCATCTACGGCATCAGCGGTGCTCATCCGGCTGCAGGAGCCTATAGGGCCTATAGTCCCCCCTTGACAAGCGGAATCCCCTTTCTCCCCAGCAGCCAGGACGGCTATCCATATCCTAGGCTTGGACCTTTGGAAGAGGAGGCAGAGGGTGAGGCGAGCAAAGATTTCTTATTGGATAGTCCGACGCAGTACAAACAGGAAGATGCAGAAATCTCTGATTATGGAAGTGGGCTGGGCACGATATCGGAGGAAGCGGGTCAGGTTGGGGCAATTGTGGGAGGGGATGAGGAGGAGTTGAGGGACTTGTATGAGTCGATCTTTGGACGGGACGGCGAAGATGTGTTTGAGGCACCTCGAGCTGATGACGAACCCATTGACGACAGATTGGATGATGAAGAAATGATCGAGCACCCACAATCCGCCTCCAACGCCCAGAAACCGCCCATGCAGGCTCCTTGCACCTCTCCCACCTGCCACCAAACCCCGCTCTCAACAAACACACTCCGACCATCCGCACCATCCGCACCCACCCCAACGAAGAAGCCATCCCTAGAAACCTAGCCAATCTGACCGACGAGGAATGGCTCCGCTCACGCCGGCAATTCCTCAACCTGGATTGCCAGTACCGTATTGGCAGGGATGAGGACGGGGAAAAGTGTTTTTAATCGTTGCGGGGGAGGGGGATGTTGAGTGAGGCGGTGGGGGGGGGGTTGGTGATGTGATTCCGATATCTATCACAAAAAGAATTGGAAAATTTAGTTGGACATTCAATTTGCATCATCCCTTTTCATCCCCCAACTTATCAGCAAACAAAATCAAGCATCATCTCTTCGAGTTTGAACTATTGTGTTGATAACAGCCAAAAAGACTTCCTCGACAGTAAGAAACAGGTAAAAAAAATCCATAGGGGCACCAAAAGCTAAATAATCAAATCAAACCACGACAGACAAGATCCGTCTCGTTTATTCTAGGTACGTCTCTACTACGATCCTACCATCTCGTATCTTATGTGTACGACTTGTCTTCCAACAACATCTCTGCCATGTTACAGTTAAGAAAAACCTCTAATGTCAAATGCAAGCATCCCACAAGTCTGTTCTCATTTTGAAAAAAAAAACATCATGTTCAGGTTCCACTAATGCTGAAAAAGGCGCACTTAGATGCTCCTACGCTCTAGCTAGAACCCATCTTCGTAATTAGATTTTTTTTTCTTTTCTTTCAAAGTTTCTTATATAATGCGTATTACATATACTGTATATCCAAACCCACCACACACCCCTCCAGCCACACTCCCACACACTCCCAAATTTCAGTCAATACTCCTCCTCGTCATCGGCATCATACTCCTCATCATCCGCCTTCGCCAACCACTCTGTCTGCTGATTCGACAGGCGTTGCGTAGGACTGCAGCACGCTTCTGTGGCGCCGTTGGTGGAGGTTGTGGTGGGGTTTTGCATTGTTGTGGTTTTGGGGGTAAGGGGTGGTTTAGGTTTTGTATATGGGGGAAGGTGGTTTGTGGAGATTAGAAGGAATGGGGGGGGGGAGGTGGGAAATGGGGGTTTTAAAGGGGAAGGGAAGGAGAGTGCTGGAACAAAAATGGGGGTTTGAAAAATGAGCGATGCTTGTATAGGCAGGGTGTATTGTTATTTGGGAGACGGTTTTTGGCTTTGTTTATGTTTCGTGCTGCGGTTTGGGGGGTTGACAAAGAGTTATTCCAGCGGAGGGGGACGAATGATGGCATTTTACAGTGGGACATAGGTTCATCGCACATGAGGAAAAATTTCGCTTTGTAGGTAACGCGGTTTTCAGGATATCGTTACTCTCGTAGAGAATACCACATCTCCGGAGAAGTCTTGGATTGTTACAAAGGAAAGAGCGGGTTAGAACTTTCAACCCAAGCAAGAAGCCATCTCGTCGCCTCAAATCCTGATTGCGATTGAGCCATGGAAACAACGGACAGCCATGTCCAGCATCTCGGAAACAGTCAACAAATCATCGACAACATTGTTGAAACGCAACTTCAATGAACGCGCTTCACATAATGCTCTCTCACCGTTGCAGGAACTGTTCAACGATTAAGAGAGATCGTAATCTGATAGTGGTTCTAATGAGGATGTCAAGAGTCAATGAAATGATTGATGTTTGTTCTTCTTGGATATGTAGAATCTGAGGGTGGGAAGCCATTGAACAGGGGAAATACCGGTGTGCAAAGGGGGATTCTCGCAAATCGAAATACGGCATTTGACCCCCAACACCCTGTAGAAGGCCATTTTGCAGTAATTTCCGCACTGTTTCGGATACCTCGACGAGTTAACTCGGATTTCTTTATGAGTGTTTCGGACATGTTTCAACAACAAGCCTAACCCCATACCCGAACGTAATACATATAATGCGGTCGTTGTTCCCTGTCTCGGATACCCTAATGGTTCGAACCCACCTTTCTTTCTGCATCGTCAGACATACGTCTCACTTTCGTTTCCCTTTCTTGTTGGCCATGTTCCATGAACAACTCAATAAGAGAACATGGCCGCTCGAAGACTTTGCAGACACCAGATGATGCTAATTTATCTGCGTAACGGCTCACATGTCTCCGCACGAACGCTTTCAACAGCTAGGTTTCTGTCACCAGACAGTAGTATAAACCCTTCCAAGTACGGATCGGCTTTGTCCTTACTACGGATGATGGTTTTGAGGTTTACGCAGACAGCTTTCCGTTGCGGGAATAGTCTCCCTTTGGTAGCCAGGTGAGGCGCGTAGTTGTAGGAATCTTGCAGACAGAATCGAGGGTCATGATGGTGTTGCGGGATCTGCATCGTTTCCTAATTCTCCGGTAGCCTGGACAGAGCAGGATCTCGGCTCCAATAAACAGGCGTCCGGATGGATTGAAACTAGCAGTTTCCACATGATGAAGGACAATCGCTTGAGTACAAGAAGACCATGTACAACCTTCGTTAGCTCTCACGGTGTCTTAATATAATGTAGAGGATAATTCAAGGGAGGCATTGGACAAGATTCGCGCATTTTTCAAGTGTTATATATACTGAATAATAGTAAGCGTGCTTCGCACCTCTTCTATGCTCAATAAGTCTAAATTTCATCATCAAATCCAGCATCAAACATGCTGTTTCACCTCACCGTCCTCGTCATCTTTCTGATCCATCATAACAGACGGGTTCGGATTTCGGCGTTCGGTCCGCTGTGCGGTTCCTCCAGCTACTTCCCCGTTTTCTTAGTGCTCTTGGTACACCTAAGGGGAGGAGGACTTCACTTCGGCTTCTCAGAAACGTTTTCCTCTCTCTCTGTAGAATGACGTGAGGAAGCGAGCAGCTGGTCCTTGGCGTCTTCAGTGGCCCTCTATCCGAGGAAGGCTCATCCGAGTATGCGTGGAGGGAATGACTGCGTCGGCCTTCGCAGAAAAGGGAGGACGAATGATGAACCTCTTGAGATTTTTCGTTCCTCTTTCCTGTTCTGGGTTGTCTGTGGTAGGGATATTTTCCTCACTTGGGTCGGACTCAGTCACACATCATGTCGTCCTCTGAGTCTTCCTTCACAGGCTGGAAAGCGATGTGGGAGACTTTTCGGGCGTGTACGGCTTTGTTCGGTCTCAGGCCCGAGAAGTGGCCGGGCGCGTGCTGAATGAAGATGACGGTTGTCTCATCTTCATTTGGGTGAGGCACCGGCACAGGAGATTCCCCTAGAGGAATATATCCGACCTGAAGGTTCATGTCATACTTTGTTCCCCAAAAGTACAGTGCCGCTCCAACTTGGTCGACATGGAAGTAGTCTTCATTATCTAAGCCGAATGCCGCGTTGTCCAGCGACTTGAAAACGACTTGTAATTCCTCGACTGTTGGTCGAGCCAAGTCAGGGTCCATGGCTTCCATGGAGAGGATGACTGCGTGAAATCCGCAAAGCAAGCCATTTCCAGGGGTCGGAATTATCTGGTGCCCGTTGGGGAAGACCTCCAAGTATCTCTCAAGGGCAGCGGAATTGACCTTCGAATTCTCACTGGCGAATTGGTCGTGATGCGATGAAGGCTCATCTTCCTCTGCGGCCGACTCATCCGAGGAGTCCCAGAACTGGCTCTGAGAATCTTCCTGCTCCTCATCTACCAAAGAATCACCGTAGGAACCCCACTGCCAGCCTTGGGAAGGTATGCCGAGCCCCCCGAATCCATGTGAAATGGTCTGGTTGGCAAACGGATTCTGCTCACCAACGGTAAAAGTAGAGAAGCAATTACCAGATTTGCAATTAGGGCAGATTTCCAATGGCAGATCTATAAATCCTCCTTCAACCATGCCGTTACAGCCGATAAAAGCGACTGAGCATGGGATGGTCTTCTTCGCTGTGTGGCCACAGCCGAAGTGAGTGTCGCATATAATACACATGGCTGTTGTTTGTGATGTTCGAGAAGGTTTGGTGGTGAAGTTTTGCGAATCGTGATCGAGAAGGCGTTGAATATACGAATCGAGTCTCAAGCTGTGTTCGTGCAAGATATTTGGGATCTAGAGAGAATGAAACAAGCTGAAGCATTTGAGCTTGAGTGGGATTGGATTCAACAAAGCCTACTGCACAACATAGGCTGGAATACAATATCATTGTAATGTTCTTTATCTACTTGAAGAGACAGAAAAGTTGAAAACTTCTTTGACCTTCTAACGACATTGGCTTTTGACAGTCATCCACAATTAGAGATAATGGCAATGAAAGGCAACAAGGGTTAGATGTGAAAGAGAGTGACACGTAAGTGTAAATTGCCAATCTATGTCTAGTAAGTCGTGCCATAGACTATTAGCTTTATGAACAGACTCGCAGCTCTGCACTCACCTACCGGTGACAAACGATCCCCACGCGTTGGTTCTGTACTATTGATTTGGGGCCTAAATCGTTAACTGTAGATACAGTAATATCCGAGAGCACTGATATAATTGTAAATCTCTCTATACGACGCTAATGCAGAAGCCAAGGGGTATATCCGAGTGAAGCGCCTGTTCGCCCTGTTACGCCAGTCAAGATCCCTTTATATTTTACTATACCGACAGATGCGTGATTGAATCTGTACCTCACTTTTTATATACCGGTAGATGCTCGTTACTCACCACACGTTCGGCCTGCGCTGATGAAGTGCTCGGTTCGCTAGGACCGTAGTACTGATATGGATGATCGTCTTCGAGCACGGGAGCCGTAGGCTCTCCACAATGGTTTTGCGGAATGCCCGGCTCGGGCATTGCATCTTCAGGGGCATCATCTGGTGAACTGGCAGACATCTGTAGACGCTGTCGCTCTAGTTCTTGCTTATCATCTTGAGGTCCGGCAATCGAGGACATAAGACCGCTAGCTTGATATGCATGGCGATGCCAACGGACATTGCTTGGGGTCACAGTTGCAAACGATGGTGCTGAAGCGCCATCATATTCTGGTGCACTTAGTTGTGAAAGTCCTGTTCTCGTGACATAATTGTCATCGTCGAAGGCTGCTGGAGCTGAAGGTTGAATTTTGAAGTATGCGGAAGACGAAGGCTCGTCACTATTAGGTGGTGCGCTTGGCAGAAGCCGCTCTTCGGCTCTCTTCAGCCGAGTCTTTTCATCTAATTCGTCTTCAATCGTTGGAGGTGGGATCATCACTAGACGGGAGTAAGTTGTACCATTTACAGCATCTTGCACTCCCTCTACAGTCGGTTGGGAACAATTCTGTGGCCGGTCGCTGCCAATAGCAGAGTTCTCTCGGCGTACTCCAGCGGCAAGCTCTTCGTTTCTATTGACCTCGATATTCCAAGGCGTAACCTTCTGCCCAACGTTGGGATCTTGGACATTCTCTTTCTGCCTTAGGCGTTTTCTATTACTGTCCTTTGTCCCCACAATCACCTCGAATACACTCGAGACAACACCTTTCTCCCTTCTCATCTGACTTGTATCTAATGAACAAAAGCCGGAGGTGGCGGAGCTCGTGATACCGTCCACGCCATTAATCGTAGGGTCGCCTTGACCGTGACTGGGAACTACGTTCACCATGCCTAGTCGTGGAAGGAACCGGTCTTGATTGATTGGCTTTCCACGCAAGTCAATGACAACCTCAAGGTAGTAACTAAAGCTGATCATAGCCCCAGGGGTCGAGGATATAGTGGGAAAGACATGCTCCGGAACTTGTATGGATGTTTTGAGTATGGCTGTGAGAGAACGAGGATCTATAATAAGTGGTGTGAATGTCTGGTTCAGATCCTGTCGGAAAAGCTTGCTCGAGCCTGCTGATGATAGAGAAAGTCCTCCCAAGCCAGTCAAAGACTTGGGGTAGTATTCATATTCCTGTTTCTGGCCTCTGATCGACGGGCCGAGAGGAATCGTGGGAGAAGTATCGACATGCCCTTGGCGAAATAGCGTAACGATGATGCCTTGCATGGCTTTGACGGGCTTTGTGTGATCAATTGAGATCTTCAGCGGCAATATATCACCAGGAAGACACCCGGCATATGAGGGTTCTATCATTGCGGTAATTGTCCCACTCCCGTCAGACTTGGTACTGTCTCGTCGGTGGACCCCGCTAGTTCCTCCGCTACAAGGGGGTGATCCGGTCAGACTGCTCGAAGTACCACTGCTCCTGCCGCCCACAGAGCCCTGTTCACTCAAAGCAGGGCTTCTTAGGGGCTCATCTGTCACTTGAGAAGTTACAAATTCATTATTTGTTGTGTATCCATGTTGTTGAGGAATTAGTACGCTGACACCCTTTACGTTCCGTTTAGAGATGCCAATCTTCTTCGTACCGAGTTTCGATTTCGATTTTCTCGACACCGGTTCCAGGGAGATAACTCGAGGCTTCGGCTGCAGCAATGGTGCTATGTCAATAGTCTCGACAAGAGCAAGTTTACGATCACACCTCACGGTCGGTGAAATGGTGGTTGGCCGTGTCAACGTTGATGTAAGAAGATACGATATTGTGCCCCGTTCGAACTAAGTAATTTATCAGTCTAGCCCATAGTGACTTGGGAGTCGAAAAAATTTACGTCGATACTGCTCGGTAGTCCTTGGGATGGGAGATCCAGTTCGAAGTGAAATATATATTTGCCAACGTCCAATCGACCTTCACCACAGAGCGCGATCTCGTTTTCGAAGAGCGATGCGAAACCATTGCCAAAATATTCAGAACCCCGCTTGCCCGTGCCTCTGCTTGTATCCGAGCGCCTTCCTTCGTTGGAAATGCTTTCACCTGGAATTTTCGCGTTCTGAAAGACTTTGACGAATCCGTGGAGGCAAATTGTCAAGTGGGTAACGCGTAATGCCCGTATCACGTTCACGACGACGGAGCCTTTGACCGCATCTCCAGGCGAGTATTGGCGGTGAGATTCGAGTGGTTCGATGTAGTATTCGGAAAGGTTACGCTTTTTCGGGGCATAAGAGGCTTTGAATTTGGCGAAGAGTGAGGGCGCTTTCGGTGCAGAAAGGGCCGCGTCTATGGAATTCTCTGTGGATCGTCCCATTATCGACCCACTTCAGACCCGACCATATGGCTGGCGCTCAGCCCGGCCTTGAGGCCAAGGCGATTCACGAGGTACAGTGATGATTCTAACAGAATCGATCAGGTTAGTAAAGTGGCCTGAGGATAGCAGCAATGGATAAAGGGCACACCGCGCGGAGAGCTCATGACTGTCTTCGCAGCGTATCATCATGAATGACGTCGCATTGCAGAAAATTGTAATTCTTGATCCCGCAGGTATCAATTGTAAGTAACAGCAAGACCCATACAGGCAAATAGACACAACGATATGGATGAGAGATGAAGCTTACTGAATTGTCTTAGCGGTGCTCTTCTGGGCGGTGACGCTGCCAAGGGCCTTATTCTAACGATCCCTAGCGAAAGCCAAGCAAAATTGCTTGTGTTGAATGGCATACAAATATTTTAAAGTTCTTGCCCCTAAGGTGCATATAATTTTAAAAGCAGTCCTCTATGGGACGATCTTCTGTTTCTATCAGGGACACAATTCTCTTGCGATTATGTGTGCTTGATGAAAAGAGGACGAGAGTACCTTCGTACGAGTACAAGCATTCCGATCTCGCTTCGTTAGCGTATCCGCGGGCCTGTCCGGCCAGCCCTGCCATCAACTGCCAAGTGCCAACCCTCAGCTAGAGATGAGCTATCATTCTACATAGCTCGGTCGTAACGGCCTCCTCATCAGACCTATTTAGCTGCAATTCGACCTCGTTACTAACATCAACGAGATCAAGTATTGTGGTACCGTCACAGATGTTGGGGCCGGAGATACGTGGGCGAATCGTCTGTGCATCCAACTTGCAAGGCAAACGAGCTTTTAGGCGGTGGAAGAGGGCATCTTCCGTCAGTTGGAGACAGAGTGATCCTCATGAGCTCAGTGCATATTCGGAGCAGCGGGCATAAGATTTGTTACATGTTATGCTCGCGGCGCATACTCCATGCTTACGGATAAACGGTTAATGGTGAGAAAACACAATCAATTCATTTTACATTGTGTTTTGTTTTTGTTCATGTTCAGATATTTGGTATTATTGTTCTTCCCATTCATTGCTGCTAGAGTTTCATTTCCCACTGTATCGCCCTAAGCCTGGAGCTTTGTGCTATATACTACCAGTGAAATTCAACGATATTACTGCCATTTCTATTGGACTAGCAGTAGTAGTGTCACCGGAGTTTTCCCTTTGAAGAGTCATTTCATATATGGATTGGAATTGTGGCTCGATAAAATGGCGTTCGAGTGCTGTTACTAATAAACATAGAATGCGACAGTAAGGAAGCATTCTCTTGATTAATGTTATATATACATAAGACACTTCAGAGTGCTGGGATTCGCTGTCCGAATATCATTTCATTGTTCAGGAGTACGAACGTGTAGTAAAATCCTGTCCAACGCGCACCATTAACGAGTTCACCTATCCATTACTTTGCGACTTTAAATTATCACGGCGATACATTGAATTGCTGACAGCCAAACAGCGCCATTGCTTCAGTGTTCACCTTGGAGATTGGGTTGGAACCAGTTGATGTCTAGAGAGTAGCTTGCCTTCGAGGCCGCTTTGGCGAACGAAACTCCATTGTAAATTGAACCCCAAGATAGTACTGAGCTCTCAAGCAGACCCAGCGCAATTGTATCCTTCCCTGCCGACGTGAGTAGTAAAAATTCGACGCTCTCAGATTTGATGTCCAAAGGCTTCAATGTTGTGTTTCAGCTCTCCTAATGTCATCCTATTGCCTGTACTAGCCCAATTTCCACCTTATGGAATGATACCTAGAACGAATCTGATTCCTCATTGCTGCGAGCTCTTTGAAGGAGCTAGTACAATGCTAATGCGCCTGAAATAAGGCAAAAGCTCGAGAGTATAGTATTGGTTATTCAAACAGCTTGTGTTGTGTTTCAAGTCTCCTATTGTCGTTCCATTGTCGTTTGCTAGTGCCGTTTTGGCCTATTGACCAGAACATAGCATAATTGAGAAAGACCAGCCACTCTGTGATGCTATTGTAGATGGTTCGGTAGGTTGTTGTCATCGGTTTTAGCGTGAGAGAATGTAGTACAAATACCTTAAAGATTCCTCCTGTATTCCTTCTTCTTCGTCCGTTCTTCTGAGTTTGCTCAAGCATCTACACCATAACTTACTCAGCTTTTCAGCTTACCCTCTACCTTTCGTCTAACTCTCCTCTTGCAGCTGGTCTGCCTCTTTTAAACAGCACTATTTACCTAGGTTTTCAATCTTCCCTCTACCCTTTCCTTTCAACCCTCTTTCGCAGCTGGTCTGCCTTTCACAAACATATCTACTTTTATCCCAAACGCATCATGTCTTACCGCGACTATCAGCCATCGCAGCTCCCATCGGAGCTCATGTTCAGGGATGCGCAGATCGAGATGCAGGTAGCCCAAGTCGATCGCCTGGAGAACCGCATCAAGGAGCTAGAAGCGGATAACAAGAATGCCAACGCCGAGTTGGACGAGAACCATGAGCTTATCGTGGAACAATCCACTTGCACCCAAGACCTAATCGACAAGCTTGACGCGGTGGAAGACAAATTTCGAGGCATAGAAGCGCGCGAAAAAGCGCTCAGGAAGGATTTCGATGAGATGTATGAGACGGCAAACAAGATGATCGCCGATCGGGATGACAGGATTGCCACTTTGACAATGGGTTAGTCTGCCAGTATTCTTTACTTATGATTGCATTACTGATAAGGGCTCTAGAGCTTGCGCGAGTTCCCCGTCCTGCCACTCCACCGCCACACCCACCTTTCTCTCCTCTCACTCCACCACCTCGCATTCGTGCCGCACCTACCAAGGTGCAGAAGAAACGCGCTCCTAGAGCGGCGTTGATTGCAAACGTGCCGGAGCTACGACGCTCGGGGAGGACTACCAGGTTCCGCGGAAGTTACAAGATCTAGGTTTGGGCGAGAGAGGTGGAGAGCTGGATATGTGGAGATGATTGTTTTTTCCCTTTTTGTCTTCCTTGGTAGTCGCTGCCAGCCCGCCTACTGATCCATTCACCTAGCTAGAGACTCGATGCTTTGGTCAAAGACATATTGCTGCTCTGTACCCTATCTGTTCGATAAATCCTTGAAGACATGTCGTCTGAGTGAGTTTACGGCCAGATGTTAATCCGAACCCGGGTAGTTGCTGGGATCCATCTCATGCAGTACTCATGCTACTCATGTTTGACAAAACCCTCGCTGGTCCTACTGTACTCGCCACTATATTCACCGACGTATTATCACGGAATTCTATATAGGGGTGGACTTGATACTAATGTGGTACGCGGGGAGATTGCGAGGTTGAGTCGGTGTTACACAATGGTTGGAAGAACATACGAGGTGTAGAGTGTATTGAGCAATATTCCACCAAACTACTTTATCTTGGAGAATCTGCAATTCTATTCTCATCCTTCGCCAAAGCTAATAGCAGCCATCAGCTTTCCGACTTGCAAGCCTGCAGATACCGGCCCAGCGCCATCATCGGAAAATAGTGTGCATACAACTCATACCCCAAATAAAAGTACCTTGGGAACCCAGTACCGGTGTATTGCGTCTCCGGCCAAGAGGCTCCACTTCCATCTTTCATGGTCTGTGACATTAATAAATACGCAACGCTCATCCTCACAGCTCCATCACTCGGTGGAAGATAAGCCAGTAGCGCCATCAGACCCCAAGCTGTCTGCGATGCCGTAGACTCCCCCCGCCCAGCCAGCGTTGGATCTTTGTACGTGTCCAGCTTTTCGCCGAAGCCCCCCTCGGTGTTTTGGACCGATTTGAGCCACCGTATCGCGGGTTCGACTAAGGCTTGTGTACGCGCATGGTCTTTCGAGAAGTATGCCAGGCCGCAGAGCACGTTGCTGGTCCCGTATATGTAATTTGAGCCCCATCGTCCGTACCAAGCGCCATCTGGCTCTTGAATTGACGCGAGGTAGATGAGGGCGTGATCACACGCCATACCGACTCGCTCCAGGAGCGCCTGAGCAACCTTAACTTTGCGTAAGGTATTGCGCAAGAGACCCAAAGCTTCCAGGATTCTGCCTGTTACGTCGGCCGTTGATGGGTCTAAGAGAGAATCCATGTCCGAGAATGGTATCTTGTTCAGAAAAAGCTTGTTATTCTCCACATCGAATGCGGCCCAACCGCCATCGCGGTTCTGCATGCCAAGAACCCACTCAACTGCCATTATCACACTTGGTGATGACGCAGACATGGGATCTTGTTTGATGAATGCTATAATTGCGGCAGCAGTATCATCCACATCAGGGTACCAGGCGTTGAAGTACTCAAAGCTGAAACCACCGGGACTCAATTTGGGCCGGTATATCCTCCAGTCGCCCTCGTGTCCAAGCAGCTGACGAGCTTTGATCCAATCGACTGCTCGACTTAGAAGCTCATCGGTAGTGGGTGTGCCAGCGTCGCAAAGTCCAATGGTCATGAGAACGGTATCCCATACTGGCGAGACGCATGCTTGGACTCGTTTCCCTGCTTTGTCCTGCCACGTAAAGCGCTCTACAGCTTCCAAGCCGCGAAGTATGGGACTGTCGTTCAGGTCGTAACCTTCCAACTTCAAAGCGAGGAGGCCAACATGCATCGGTGGAAAAATCCCCGCCCAGTCTCCCGACGCCTCTTGATGCTCCAAAATCCAGTCCACGCATCGTCGTCGAGCGTAGCCTCGCAAAGGAAAAGACCGAAGGCCACCCAACTGGTACAGAAGTTTGTCAATTGCCGTAAAAGCCAGTGCAACGCTATCCGTCCTCCATAGATCCCAGAACGGTTTCGCGTACGGCACGGCCTTTTCGACTGGATCGAACCACAGCTCGTCTAGAAAGTCGTTGGAAGTAGCCTTTCTATTCGGCAATTCGAATATGGGCCGGTGATGGCTTATGATGAGCAGGGGAATAATGGTGCTGCGTGCCCAAGACGAGAAGCTGTAGATGTTGATTGGGGCCCAGGACGGCATGAAGATGAGCTCTGGAATTAGCTCTGGTACTGCACTCCACGGAAACAAGCCGAAAGTTGCGAGATAAATACGAGTAAATATTCGGACTTTGGACACGCCGCCAACTGAAACCACAAAGGCGCATGCTCGACGCATCGAGGATATTTCCGAAGGGATGCCGAGTATTTTCAAAGCGAGGTAAGCTTCCACGGTGGTTGAGACTTCGCCAGGATAGTCTGGTGCAATGCCCCAAGATCCGTCTGTGTTCTGATCCGAGAGGAACCACTGGCATAGGGCGTCTCTGTCAAGGCTCATCTCAAGACCGAGAGCCTGCCGCAGGAATACGTATTCGGCGGTGATGGTTGCGTTGGAGCGGAGTTCGCCACACCAGTGGCCATCATCGTGGACGCTCTCGAACGAATGGTTCACAGCAAGATCAAGAGCCTTGCCTACGAGTGATGTAAACGGCTCATTGCCCGTCAGTGCAGGGGTCGAGACCCTTTCGTCCTCCATAAAGTCTTGGATCCCAATCACCGGCGTCTTCTCGTTTGTGTCTGGGGTTATGGAATCGAGATTTGGAGACAATTGAGATCTGGGAGAACTGAGATTTGAGGAGAGGTTGTTCAGGCTACTGTCGTTGTTCATGGTTTAAGATTGCCGTAGGTAGGTAGGTTGCTAGGCTGATTAGTTGACACGATCTGGACTCAAGTTTCCAATCTTTGTGACAACGTCATCAAAGCACTTGAGAGGCTTCTGAGGTCGCACAGATGTAGAAAGATGTTGTTGTACCACGATGTTACAGTGTCGTGAGTCTCACCTCGACCACCTACGCGACGTAGATACTCGGCTTTCTGCTTCACTGCAGCGATCTCACTGATTTGGCACGGTAAAATCTGAGTATTACATCCATTGAACGGCAAACAATCGAGACCTTATTAATGCTAACGACAACATTCTGCATACTTTACTTTACTTTACAGGCTTTGCTCGTTAACTTAATGTGAGTGTAGATAACATCGATTGCGACCAAGAATCATCGAAACCTCAATAAAACGAAACCTCACATAATCCACTTACGGCCTCACTCGTGCACTTAAGCTAGTCAAGGGTACTGTAAGCAAGACCTTCGTGCAACAAGGTACGACAAGTGCCTCACATAGCGCGTACATTCATGCAAGCTACAGCGGCATTATTCATCCATTATTCTGACCGGCTCTTCAACTTCACTTTCTTACATGTTAAGTGAGCCTACTTACACTTACCACGTGCACTGCCCTCTTTTGATAGAGAGTAGCTATTCTCAGCATCTACTTTTCACTCTCAAGCCTTCATCTTCTTCTACTCCAAGCCACGAACGGCCCACCTTCACTTGCATCAAGCAGTATCCTTGTAGCAGAATGGAAGTATTCTCAGGGTCTAGCATCTTCATGAATACAATCTCGAACTGGGGCATCATCACTATCTTTGTGACTATACTTATGTGCTTCCTACATTCATGGATGGTGATGAGCACCGTACCACACTCTGTGCCCTGGGCTGGAGTGCGCAGAGAAATGTTTTCGAAGACCAGAGCTTGCGTCCGTGAGTTCACGGCCGGTTTGCAAACACTGAAGGCTGGCTACGAGCAGGTATGTGAGACCTCTAAATATGCAAAATCTGACAGGTCCTTCTGCAGTTTAATAGGAAAGCCCTACCATTCGTGATACCAGATGCTGGATTCCACCCCCATGTCTTAATACCTCAAGAGCATATAGGCTGGATGATTGATCAGCCCGAAAATGTGCTATCAGCTCGGATGACGCAAGTCGGGAGGTTTGGACTCCGCTACCTGTCCCCCATGCTAGACTTCAACCACGATATGTTCATGATGGAGGCTATCCGGAAAGACCTTACGCGGAATCTCGGTAGGCTTCAATCTGCCATGGTGCAGGACATATCTCATACCATCGACAATGCAATGGGCTTAGATGACGGATCCTGGAACGAAATATGCATCGCGAAGGTCATGGAAGCCGTTGTGTTCAAATCCATTAATCGTACTATTGTTGGGACCCCTCTATGCCACGATCAGGAGTATCTCAATTACTCGGCATCTTTTGCGACTTGGTTGGGTGCCGGCTCGATTATTGTGGGGCAGTATATGCCGTGGATGATGAGACCTCTCTTTGGGTATCTTGGCGCTTTGCCGGTCTATTATTGCATGCAGAAGTCTCTCAAATTTCTTGTGCCCTTGGTTCGGGATCGTATGGAACACATTAAGCGAAAGAGAGCTGATGCCTCGTTTGAATTTGATGAGCCAAAGGATCTCGTGACATGGATGGTCATTGCGGTGTTGGACAACCCCGAAACCAAGGATAGTCCACCAGGACCACTTGCGACGCGATTGTTATTATTCACCCTGGGTGCAATGCACACCACAATCATGACCGCGACAAACACTATGCTTGACCTCGTGAGCTCCAATACTGATTCCAGGTTCTGGGAAATGCTTCGCGAAGAAGCTGCTTCTGTCTTTCAAATTGAAGACGACTGGGCGGATGCGGCCTCGCTACCCAAACTCTCGCTTGCAGACAGTACTATCCGAGAGAGCCTCCGGAAGAATCCTATGCTCACGCGGGTCATTCTCCGGGAGGTGATGCCGAGAGACGGCGTTACGTTGCCCAGTGGACACCATCTTCCCAAGGGTGCATGGGTTGGCGCAGCCACAGTCGGCTTGCAGCATGATGATAGATTTTATCTCAAGCCGGAGGAGTACGACCCTTTCCGTTTTGCTAGGAAGCAGGCGGATGCCGTCGACGAGGGTAATTTGGAGAAGCTGTCTGACAAGGCTTCGATTTATCGCAAAAACCAAGGTCTTGCGACCACGAGCGATATTTATCTTGCTTTTGGTCATGGGCGTCATGCTTGGTAAGTACCAAGAATACGTGCATGTTCACTCTTTGGGTGTCAAAGTGCTGACGAGTGGAAGTCCTGGACGCTGGCTCGTCGCTCATCTGCTCAAATTAGTGCTCGCCTACATTACCTTAAACTACGATATTCAGCACATGCAGCAGCGTCCACTGAATCGCATCTTCGGAGACAGTATCATTCCATCGCGGACCGCTACGATGATGGTGCGTAGGAGGAAGCAGACGCAGTGAGTAATATGAACTGACCTTGGCTCGCCCAATGCTCGAGCGAGTTCAGGAGATCGGTGGCCTTGTAAATAGGGCTTGTGTAACCCTCACTTGATGTTCGACAACATACTCCTACCTAGGAGGGAAGGAAGCACCAAGTATTTAATCCATCATATATTTATCAAAGGAACGGGGGAGACTTTTCTACATACATAGCTAGACCACCCAAAGGTACAGTTCATTCAATTGCACTTCTTCCACCTAGGGTAGAGCCTCCACCCCCAAAGGCTACAAAAACTCTCTCGACGCGGCTTGCACGACCCCATCAAAGATTCTACTAAAGTCGCTCCTGAAAGACCACCACCTACCACTGGCCCTCGACCTGCAAGCCACAGACTAGATCTGCAGCTTCCCCAACCCCAAAAATCTATCCAAAATTGGAGCACACATGACATTTAGATAGATAATTTAATCCGACTGGAAAGTTTCCAAAGCTTCCAGAACGGGGGATCAGCTACAGCAAAGTTCCCTAGGTACAGATTTTTCCTTTTGAAGCTACGTAGTTACGCTTCTCTTTTCTGAGGTATTTTGTTTCGCTCGCACGTATTGCAGAACATTGGATGTAGAGGTTCGGCATTGAAAGAATTTTCGTTAGTGTGCGTGCGCCCTTTTTCAGTCGGAGAAGGTTCATTAAAGGGACTGAAGGATATCTTGCAAAAGGACTGAAAATCGAGGTGGATGATCAGTGCAGTCTCCAAGTGACAAGGCAATCTGGTTTCAGACACGTGTCCCGCGAGGGCTGTTTTCTTATAACGTTGTGTATGAAAAGTGAATTTTGCTCTTTAAATGTTTTATTCTAGACTTGGTTTATCTAGAATTTAGATAACCTTGTAAAAGGTGCTGCGTTTTTAATACAGCTGTCTACCTGGGGAAACCATATCTTTTAATATAGATATTCCAACTGCAAATTTTGACCGGAAGCAATCGGTTTCGATGGTTGGCCTGTCATTAATTATCCAGATTGCATTCGCTCAATTTCACTTGATCTGATCGAAGCGCTAAGCGTTGGACAGGTGGGCCTCTTTGTAACAAGCAACAGGGGAACCGGCAAGCGTGTCAGATGGAGCTCAAGGAGACTGTGGGCTGTACTCAATGTTTTTGGCGAGAAGTACTATCGTTACGTATAAATGCATGAAGCCAGGGGTTTCATCCGCATTACCCACATGTCTTTATAAGAGTTGCGACATCTGGGGTTAGAAGTGCGGCAGGAAAGCTGTAAAGATAGCTGGAGAAGAACATTCCTGGAAATCTGCTCGCGTCGTGTCTAAGCATTCGTTCATCCTTTTTGACGTATAGTGGAATGCTGCTTGGGCAAACCATCCAAAGGACCGGCTTTCAACATCCCCGTTTCTTTCCGAAAATGTTGTGCTAGTGACGCTGTTAGTTGCGATACTGACGGTCTCAACAATGATGTTTGTGAGGAATGTCGGTTGGGAATGTCGGATACGGGGAGTGTCAGGCTTGTTTCTTATAATGCCTGCGAGGTAAAGAATCGTGAAAAGATGAGGCGGGCCTCATTCTCAGGCCCCTATCCTTGGCCGAACGTATGATTAGAAGACAGATCTTGTCGTGGCGCTTGAATAGCTGGGTGGTCCATTTCAAGTCATCAGATCGAGTTGGTCTTCCTATAACTCAGGGTGACCGCGCTGAGTATGCGTCCGATAGACAGTGCGTAGCTGAGACTAGCTGCCGACTCATTATGCTGGCCCCACCCTATGTCGAGAAGGCGCTCAGGACCGCTTCTGTCACCACCTGCGCTGCTGATGCCCTGTCAGTCACCCGCTCGGACAAAGCAGCATGTGCTTCGCGCAATAATGCAAGAAGCGGAATTCTAGAGGTGTACTGGAAGAATAGCCACGACGCAAGAGGCAGCAAAAGTAGTTCAATACAAGCAGGAAATGAAAGAAAAGCGAGAAGGGGTGGAAGCGAGCTGATTGGGTGGCCCATCGAGAATACGATTGTTGAAATTTCTATGCGACGTGGGGTCTACCGGAGAGGTTTGTGTTTTTGGGTCTAGGTTGGTTGGTGTGTATGCTCAACGTGTTCAGAAGCGGGAGGAAAATGTTCGAGCGGAGATAAATCTCAGTACTATCTTCGGTTGCATCGCGATCCAAGAACAATGTACCGCGGTAAGACGAAGCACATACATCACATGTATGCTTCAGTGCGAAGGACTGTCCGTGTCTCAATATTTCATGTCACAAATTAATTAAGAGAACTACGACAGCATTCATACATCGTCTCCTCCAGCATTAGATTCTTTGCTCATCCACGCTTTCGCTCATTTTCCACTTCGGAACAGCAACTTCTACTCAAAGCAAGAGGCCGAAAGCCCCGGTGGCAACGAGAACTGCCGCGATACCGCCCTCAGCGGCAAAGCGGATGGAACTCGCTCCCCCAGTAAATGGCACCACGCTCGTGCTAGGAGAAGTACTAGTGCTGGTGGTCTGAGCAGTAGCAGCCGGTACGGTTGAGTTGCTTGGATTAGCGTAGAGCGGTGGCGCAGGGGATGAAGTAGCAGCCTTCGGAGGGGTTGTCGAGATGGAGACCAGAGTGGGTGTTGTAGCGGCAGGAGTAGAGCTCGCTGTGCCAGGAGCGACGGTATTTCCTGCTTGAAAGCCGCTGGGAAGGGTAATGCCATTGTTTCTGGCGCAGGTAGCGGGATCGTCCCCCTATTGGCGCATGATAGTCAGCGTGATGCGATTGGATGGCGAGGAAGGATGGATAATGTTAGAAAAGCAGAAGAGGGTCTGATGAAAGGGTAATGCTGTGAAGTAGCAACTAATATTGAGGGTGAGAGAGGTGAGACATACCTCAGGACAACAGTAGCCTTTGGTCAAGCAAAAACTCCCTCCGGGGCAGCCATCTAATAGCAGCATATGCATTAGCACCCAACTTCCCCGGCAACTGAGTGACAAGGGCATTGGTCTTTCCGTAGAGTCCAAGCCGTCAGAAGGATGCACTTACAGCCCTCGGCACAGCAGGTATCACCACGGCTTAGCTGGAGACAATCTACTTCGCCGCAAGGGGCCGGGCAATTGACCACGGTGCCACCACTGGTAGGGATGAACGCATCGCCCCCTTGGCGAGCTTGCAGGGCGTTTGGGAACTGGCCCAGGTACGATTTGGCAAGGACGGTGCCAGTCAGTGTCGCGAAAAGGAGGAAATGCATTTTTGATACAGTGAGTGGGACGGCGAAGTGTACTGCAACGGAAGGGGTGATGGACTAAACGAGAGTAATATACAGTATCAATGCGAGTCGATTGCGAAAGTATGAACGATGTGAGCACGACCAGGCGAAGATGAAAAGAGTTCAGAACATTTGGCGTAAGCGAAAAGGGAGTCCTTTTATATATCAGATGAGAACTTCTCTTGTTCTCCTGAGCGGCTATAGTTTTCAGCTGCCAAGCGGCCAGGCTGACTCTCGAACCTCGCCAAGTCCAAAGGCTTGCAGTGGCTTGTCCAACCAGTACACAAATCTAGTCGTTGCAGATGACGGTACCATCCCAGTAGCATAGTGTCACTGGAGGCACGCGAGGTTTTCCTGGTATTATTATTGAGCTGAACTGCGCTGTCGTATCGCCATTCAGGCAGGACCAGCCACTTCCCATCCTCCTGGACGACCACCGACTGGAGGCTCTACGAATCGGCGATTATGGCGCATAAGCCAAACCCTAGTCGGCTGAATACGAGGATCCGAAACGCGCGCCAAGCGCACTAGACCGGTTTGCACTTAGACATATCATAAGTGGACTAGAGTATCTGTAGTCCTGCGCAGACCATCATAGGCTGTGATATTCACAGGCACTCCAGACTCCAGACTCATTAATATTATTATTTGTGGCTTGAGCTGTTCATCTTACGCTCTCGAAGAGCTACATGTAGTTCCTCAGCAGTGGAGAAGAGAACGCACCTACTGTACTAGGGTCGGGCACGAGCCCTACATCCGCCAACGGAGGAGTTGTTTTTAATGATATTTGGGACTCCTGCATCTGCACTCGAAAATCTCGCCGAGGACATGGATAGGTTTGCGGGTCCGGCGAGGATTGCTCGAGGAACTTGATAAATGCGGTCGAGTTCGAACGTCCTTCGCCATATCGCTGAGGGTTAAGATATGGTTCTCGAATGTCACGCCCTGCCCGAGAGCCAAATCCTCATCGTATTGATGGTTCTCAGCCAGAGACAGAGATGACATCTGCAACAAAGTTTTCGACCGCGAAGTGTTGAAATAGTTGAAATAGATGGAATGGTTTGGGATCATCTTCGCTAGCGATCTTCCCGCTTGGCATTGCACATTGTACGACCGAGCTCGTTGATGTAGTGGACTGAACAATAGGGAACTTGTGTCGTTGAGTGGGTGGAGGGTGTTGTAGACTTCGTCAAATGCTCCTTGCTGTACGCTCGGGAATTCGTTCCAAGGCCGTAGCACTGTAGGGCAATGATTACCCTTTGAACAGGTCGTAGATGTTTAACAAACTTGAGGACTTGTCTGTCTGGACGGTAATGGATTTAGAAAGACGGTGGCATGATCGCGGTAGTTCTTCGGGGGCTATACAACTCATTTGTTTCTCGTCCTCTTCAGCACGGTGGCGTTCCTACTCTGCGCGGCCCTCAGCCTGCTGCGGAGCCTACCAACAAATGTTTAAATCGAGGAAACCAGTAAAAAGATAACGAATTGAATATAAAGTTGTCGAAATGTCGAAGTATGAAAGATTAAACTAGGAAATAAAAAAAATTGCATTTCTTATCTAGATTTCACATCTGTAGCCGATAAGTAAATCTGCTGTACTCTACATCTACTTGACAAGACCTTTGTCTATCAATCTCGGGTATGAAGCGATAAGACCATATTCGCAAGTAAAAATCGGTTTGATAGGAAAGAGCTCTTCGTGCAATTGATTTCGTGAGCGTCGAATATTCCATTCCGAAAATTCGAAATTCATGATTAACCGCCGTACTAGTCCAGATCCGGACCTCGGACATCATCCCAATCATCGCCATCCAACACCACCACCTGTCACCTCATGAACATGAAACACCTTCGAAGGCTTTGCCCAAAACACCCCACGTAACCACAAGCATCACTCAAATATATAAATGTATCTCCCACCTTCTCCTCGACCGTTTCATCTCTCAACCCCCCCGAATTCCCCTCCACAATCTCTCATCACCGCAATGATCCACTTCACAACCATCAACTTAGCCCTCCGACCTCTCACGACCTCAATCTCCCGTCCCCGTACTGCCTGGCGCACCCTGAGATCAAAGATTCGGATTAGACCTTCGAGACGTGCTGCTTATGCGAGGCTTGAAGGCGAAGAGCAGATCCCGCTACTTAACTGAGGGTTATGATGATTTGACATGGAGATGCTTCCACTACCAAAAAGAACCACAAAGTACATGCCGGTCATGGCCCGTCCTGAAGAAGTTTACGGCAGGCTCGAAACTGTGGTCCATGTCACCTTATCCGACTTGATTCGGTTCATCAATCGTTAAAGGGTGGAGCGGGACGACGCGCATACTTTATGTGCAGGTGTGAAGGCGTCTGATTTGGGATTTTCCTGATACCGTTTCAGACGGCCTTTCTCACTACTATTTGTAGCATCTGAGAAGTGGAATCGACTTAACAGTACTGATCGGTAATTTTCAAAACGATTCGACGGCTCTGCCTAGAATGGGTAATAACATAGCTATCATGCAAATTTCCGGAAGACATCATGTCCAAGGATCTCCACCACACCACTCTCTTTCTCATCGATGTACAAAAAGGCTTCAATGATCCAAATCCACTGAGGCTCTGGCCGATCTCCCCGTGGTCACCTTCGCTCCAGTCGTTGGGCTTCAGAAAGAAGACTTCTAGAATGGCAACGAACAGGAAGCAAATGGTCGGTGAATCTGGGCTGCGCGCCAATTAGCGATCCAGGCGGCTTTGGTCAGCGTGGAGCTCGCGAAGGCAGCAATGCCGAGGGCGGTCGGTGGACCGATGGGTCTGACCCAGATGGTCATATGAGGTTGTTGGCCATGCTATGCTGCAGCTTGTTGCGACCATTGTGATTATTGCTGCCGTTGTCGTTGCGGGGGTCGAGGTGGTGGTGAAGCGCTATGGGAATGGCAGGTGAGTGAATGAGGCAAGAGGTGTTGTGCAAGAACGACAGCCTGGAAGCCACAAGCTTGAATACTTCTTGGTGAGCTTGTACGGAACTCTAGTCTAAACAATCCCCCAGTTTCACACCTTCCCATTCCCGCTTATCATCTGAGACCTCGCTGAGATACCTATGTGCAACATCAACTATCCCACATCTGAGCAGTGAAATCACCTCCTTCCAGCTTCTCATGAGCTCATCACTCTGTTCCTTTCTTTAGTCCTCAGCCTTGCCACCAAAACCGTTCTCCCAGTCGATCTTAATGAGCAAGACGCCATCGGCATCTGGCTCAGTCATAGCCGCAACAATACAATAGCTCTTACCAAAATTACTACAGAAGCGATAGCGGTATGCGGGAGCAGTGTGAGCTTCGATAACCACCGCATAAATTCCCTCACCTCTCGGTATCCTTATTAACAACCCATCCTCCCCGTTGCCTTTCACCGTCGTCGTGTTCAGTCTTCTGACCATCAACTCTAGCATTACCCGAAGATTCCGGAATCGTTTGCCCAACTGCCACCCGCTCTTCTCCCTGATAACGTCGGCTCCATTGCTGATCAACCAACTCTAAGATCTTTGATATCACAGTCCGGATATTGGACTGTGTACACGCCGAAGATCCAATGATCAGCGCTCCATTTTCGGCGACCGTGAGCAATGTCGCAGACTGTTGCAACGGCCGGGGCAGATGCCTCAAGGCTTTGAGTCTTGCGCGGTGCTGTCGAGCCGATATCAAGGAGTTGGTTAGTTGAGAGGCCGTTGGTGGAGCCGGGCCAGTCAAGATGAATGAGAATGATTCCGTCTTCTTGCGTATCTTGGGAGGGGCTAAGTAGGAAAAGATTCGGGTGAAGACGAAGGGTCTGTTGTGTTCTAAGAGGGTGGTATTTGCAAGCTTGGGAGACACAGTCTTCGACAGATAAGCCAGTGAAGGAAGAGTTACTCTGCAGTCGACAGGCGAACTCGTCGGCCCTCTTTATGTTGCTGGGGGCTCTATCCTGCGGATCAAAGCCATGCCTTCTGTATCTGACTGTGCATAAACCCCTATGAAGAACCCTATAAGAGGTAGCTGAGGCGGTACTCCATATGTCAAAGCAGCAGTTTTCTCCACCGTACCTTCGCTGCCTCCACTCGCTCCCATCATCATCAGACTCTTCGTCATCACCTTCGTCACGAACCACATCATCGCTACTATTACCAGCCTCCTCACACTCCTTCGCCTCAACCCAGTCCGTATTACCAATCTGAAGATCAACCAACAAAAGCCCGGATATCCCCGCTCTGGTCCGAAACGAATCCCCATTGCATTCCAAACCAAAGCAACCAGAAGCACTCCCCTTTACTCTCCAGTCCTGATCGGTCGCTACAACAAAGTAATTCGGGTCAAACATTCCCTTCTCTGCCCCAGCTGAACATAATTGTCAAACACCGCCCGAAGCGGTCCTCCTATGTATCTAAACCCCACGGGGAAACTATACTTTTTCTGCCGGGGCCACACAATCGATGTCGGATTCGCATGCCAGTTTGCAGCTGGGTTAGCTCTTCGTCAGTGAGATCCACGAGGGGGTGTGCAGAGCGCCAAATGGAAGCAACTCCATCGGTCGATCACGGTTAGTATGTACTCCAATTCCCGGCGCCCTTTGCTGGGTGGCAGTTGTGAGATCGATCGGGGGGAGTCTGCTATTGCATGATTGAGGTAATTCCGAAAAAGAAAAAGAAAAAAGTAAATGTGCAAAAGGATTTTGTCGGTTTCCTGTGGGCAGAACTTACTGTAGTAGGCAATTTGATAGCCTAGGTACTGACTGTGTGAACTATCTACGGACACAGGCAAGGGCAGATTTGGGGGGGATACTCTCTGGATTTCGCCTGCAGACATACTTCGCGATATACATCGGCATCTTGATATTTGGAGCAAGCGAGAGTCAAGTTAGATCAAAGCGTGCGAGTTGGGCGAATGTTGAAGGCGTAGGAGATACCAGTGACTTCAAACTGTGGGGGGGGCCTCCAACATCTGGATATTCATTCTTCATATCCATTGTGCAATTTTCCCAACTCTTGAAATCGATAAAGTTAGGTAACGTGGATTATCACCAAACAAGAGGCAAAACACTGTCATACATAGCAACAGATATGCTTGTCATCTCAAATCCTGCAAACCTGATACTAATAATTTGCGTGAACGCCCGCTTTCTGTAAATGCCCACCCAAATCGCCTTGAAATGTAAGTCCAACCTGCACTCGCTGAGACGCCTTTCCCCGTCCACCCACATGATATCGCCGTCTTTTGTTCCCCATCCATCCATATAAACGCTTAAACATCCAAGCCAGCCATATCCATAAACGCCCCGGCAATTTCCGCCACACCATCCGCCTTCTCCATCTCTTCCTCCGCTTTCCTCCTCTTTTCTTCCTCCGCCTCCCTCCTCTCCCTTTCCCTCTCATCCTCCTCTACTTTCCTACATAACGTCTGGCCAAACCACCCAAAACACCTCGGACACCTATAATTCTTCTGACAGTGCGAGCAATCGCAGGGAGAATCCTTGAGGAGGCAGTCGGGGCACACATGTACACCACAGAGAGTGCATTCGCGGGCGGCGGCAGTGCACTTGGGGCGGTGGTCGCCGATCGGGCGGTATTCGGGGCAGAGAAAAGAGGCACAGCCGCGCCATAGGGGTGGAGGGGTAGGGATGGGGGTGATGGGTGCTCGCGGGGTGGTAGGGGGAGTGGCATTTGCTGAGCTGAGATCGTTAGCGGGGATGCAGGTAGGGGAGGTTGAGGACGGCTGCGAGGAAAAAGTGAGGTCTTCAGTGTCGGCGATGAGGTCTGTGTCGTTAGTTTCAGGGAGTTTTGTTAAAGCAGCAAGCTCCTGTGTATGATGTGGGTTTTCCTTCAATAGGAGAAGTCTTCGGATAGCCTCGAGTAGTTCATCTTCCGATTTCTTGCTTGGAATCTTAGATGTCTCAACTGGTCTCTCGTTCATGTGTTTTTTCTCAACAGTCAAGTCTCTATAACCGCAGATCCTCATTTTAAGACCTCGGAGATCATGGGCAAAACAGAAGGGCTCATGGCAAGCTTGGCAGGCGGCCCTCCATCCTGGCGTCTGCCAGCATTCTTGACAAAGACTACGCGGGCACATGCTATTGTCCTGACTGCCTGGTCCGTATAACAGCCAGTGTAGCATTTGATCATGGCCTTCCCGGAGAGTGTAATCAGGCGAATCAGGTTTTCCATACGCTGCCCTTGGAAAGTCTTCATCTTGTCGAATTCGCGCAAATTCGGGATCTTCGTAACCCCTGCCTCCAGGGAGCGGCGCAGTGCGGATTTGGCCAGCGCCTATTCTATTCATGTCAGGGCCAACGAAAGAAATGCCCCCACCGCCAGAAAACATTGGCTTCAAACAGCACCAATGCATTTTAAGGTTCGGAGTGCTGGAGCTGGTTGGTTCATTTCCAACATTTTCACCACCAGATGATTCTTGCATCATCAAATTCGGGCTCCTCGTCTCGCCCGGAGCCCACCAGAAAAGATCATGACTGACCCCTTCACGAGCTGTAGCGTCTGCTGTAGATTCATCTAGCTTGGTTCTCTTCGACCGCGGTAACGGTCGAGCGAATGCACAGCTCGCACACAGAGTCTTCCTACAGCCCATACAATGCAATCGTACACTGCATTGCTCGCATCTTTCCAGTATTCGATCTCCGCAATCATGACATTTGAAATTCTCGGTGAACATCCTGTGGCTCCGGCGAAGATGCGTAGGCACCATCCTACCTTCCCTCCGACCTGGCTGATCTTGGCATCCCAGCGGCTCCCCCTCATGGCCGTATTCCGCCTCTGCCCATAGCTGCCCTCTGAATGCTTCAGCCTTTACAAGCTCTAATCCCAACGTATTGCCAGAGCGCCATAGGCGATCAAAGACAACCCAGACTTCCCCTCGGCCATCCAGATTACCTCTGCCTGTATAGTAGTCCTTCCTCCTGAGACAGCGGCCCCCTGGCGTAGGACACCAGGCTGTATCTGTCCATATGCCTAAATTATAGCAGATTTTGATAAGTTCGTGGGTAGGTTCTGCATCCGAATCTGTCCGTAGCAGTGATGCAGGAAGATATGGTCGCCGTCTGTGATGCCGGCACCGAAATGTGTAGAGACTCCTCAAAGCTAAATGATCAACATGAACGGATTTGTTAAGGGAGCTGACCGATTTCTGAAGACTGAATAAAGTAAGATATGGGACTATATGATATTTTAACGACACTTGCTTGCAACCGCGGACAGATAGGTGCTGTAAAGTCTCCCTCCGGGCAGGAAGGATGTTTGCGGTCAAGGCAAGACCTCCTACTGCGGTGTGATCTAGGTCCAGTGTTTTCAACCGAGTACCTATCGGTAGTATGACCGTAACCAGGAGTTGATCCAGTGCGTTTTTCTTTGACCGCCGAAGAAGGGATTCTCCAGATGTATCGCTGGCCGGCGACGGCTGCCTTATCTCAGCTCGCCCAAGGTTGGATAGACGGAAGGAAAGATAGTTCCAGGCTGTTGGGTACGACTGCAGAAACGATCGAAGGTATCTGGAGGTGTGGTAGAGGTCGAGGATTGCAGATGTTGGTAATTGGAGAAATAGCGATTCAACGATAGGCGGATATGTGGCTGTGACTCGCTCAAAGATCGACAAGGAGGTCCGTGTTTTTGGAGTTACCGATCTTGTAACAGTCCTTGTAGAGCATCTTGTCTTCATGAAAAGAGACTCTTCCGAAGGTGAGGTACAGACATCCATGGGGCCATGCGCAGTTAAGTTAACATACGCTTAGGGTCTTGTATGGATGGAATGTGACGAGTCCGAAATCCTATAGAAGTACAATCACTAGAAACCAGAAGATGGTCCTAAGGTAGGTACAACCGTACATGGAAAACCCTTCATCTTTGAGCTGCAGGTGTGACGTGGGGTCCCTCAGCCTTGGCAGTACACCAGCAGTTTTTGGCGGCTCCCTGGTGCCCGCAAAAGAGAACCCTAATCGATAAGACAAAATAGATATAACATATGCGTATGCAACGCGCAATGACCGCTGAAGAGCTCTGCGATGGCATTTGCGAGCTTTACGTTTATATCGTACCACGCATCTGTTCGACAAAATCCATTCAATCTTTGAGCAAACGTTTGATAAGTTATCGCCTGTTATTTCCATCCCCGATCGTATACCCTCTTGCGATTCCACTCCTTCCCTCCTCAATAGGAGCCCCACCACATGTCCCAGGTTCATCATATGCGATTTCAAAATCACTCCCGAGCCCCCTCCAGGTCCTGCTTGATCTAAGGTATTCAGCCCCAGGAGACATCTCACCACCAACGGCCGCTACATCTCCCTTAGGACGCTTCATCAAAGCCTTCGCAGACTTGCTCAATTGACTTTGGTTAGCAGGCAGGTTGGATACGCGTGCAGCAAAAGACTGCATTGGCCGAGAGTTTGAGACATAGCGTCCCGTTCGTAGATCAAATTCAGGGGCCGCAGACTCTGGCTCTGAATCAAAGTCTCCATTGTTAATATCCTCGCCAGCGTTCAGTGAACCAATTTGCAAGCCGTTTCCATCCCTCTTAGCATCCAGCGGAGGCTCTCTAGGTTCGTTTAGTAATCTCTGAAAGTCGCTAGTCCATTCTCCAGTCCAGACTCTCTCATCGTCCCCTTTAAGCGCTAATTCAAGCTCGAATGGAGTTATGATTGGCTTCCAAAAATCTTTGCTCTCTATTAAAGAACTTTCCCAGCAACCTATCACTACCCAAGCGCCTACCTCACTGAAATTGGCTACCTTTGCTGCATTGACTTTGCCAACGACGAAAGTATAGCTTTTTTTGCCGGCCGCTAAAATCTGAGACGTGACATGCTCAACCATGTGCAGATAATTCTTGACACTAAGAGTGTTGATGAGTATGCCGAAGACTGGAACGGTACTGACGGATGTCAAGAGCGCGTATCGCTTGCGTAGGGCAAGCGCAGTTGATGTAAGAATAGACTTGTGTATGTGACCAGTAGCGTCATCAGATGTAGGGTAGACATGAATCTGAGATACACGCGACGATAGGATGAGTAAAAGCGAGTCTGGAGGATCTGAGATATGAAAAAGCTGCCAATCTTTAAGCTTCGTGGGATTGGTTCTCACATCATCAGGGATGGTACGATTTGGTAACGGCGATGAAGGATCATGAACAATGTTAGTTTTGTAGATATCGGTATATCCTTCGCTACTCAGAGCATTAGCGATACCTGGAAGATGGCTCGAGTATGTTACGTCTGCCACAAGCAGTATTTTTTGTTGATGATCGGGATAATTTTCTTTGAAGGCCTGAACAACGTCCTCTATATCCAAAGGTTGAGCGCTGAACACATATATTACCGGTAATCTCGCGGTAGGTGACAGGCAGGTTCGACCATAATGTACAACCACTTCAGCGCTAACATGCTCCGCAGCAATCTCATCAATACAGCAAGCTCCATACGAAGTGTCTGCAAGGATGTAGACTCTCGTTGTGGGTAGCAGCTCGGGTGAGATACTTAGCCTGTTAGTCGCGTCTGAGATGTCAAAATGTGATATAGACTTCGAGGGGACGTCCTGAGGGCATACGCCACTCAAGCCTTTAACCAAAGCCTCAGAAATTCTGGGTGCATCTGGTAGCATGTGATCTGGAAACTGAAGAGCAACTCTGGTCCATCTCCCCCTCTTTATCTCTGCTATTGTTCGTTCTATCTCATACGTGATGCGCATTTGCTCATCCGAATGCCGTCGATCAAAAGCATCTATCTTCGGCTGCGAATGGTCCTGGAAGATGTTGGTATCAGGTGTGGAGAGAACTGGGGGAGCGTCCAGCGGAGCTGTCATTATATTGAAGTGATTCGTGAATTTCGAGGACAACAGTATTTGGATGATTTGGTAGATGTTTCTGTGCTTCTTCTTGAAACCTTGGATGCTGCAATGCGGGAGTTCAATAATTGACAAGTACTTTACTTTCGAATCGGTATTAAATTTCCAGCCACCAACAAGCGCTGCTAATTAGCGACTCGTGAGTAGCTTGCAATTCTCTTCATCATTCGATATACGAATCTGAATAATATGGCTGCACATCTTTAAGCTTCTTGATGCATCGTACTTACGATTCTGATGAAGCATGAACAGTACGAAGACTTGCGCGTGTTCTCACTTCATTATCTTGCCTTATTACTATTTAGCTACACTGACATCTTAAACCTGCTGAGGTATAAAGGTTCCGAAAACGCTACGATCGTACCCGTATGTCTACTTCCGATTTTGTATGCGCAATCCATGGACCACCCGTCTAGCAACTCAGTTCTATAGTAAGCTAGATATCCAAGCGCTTAACACCTAAATGTATCGGGAGAAGAATGTAGCATTCTCGTGAGTTACGCGCAGTCGAATATTGATAACAAGGATGCTCTATCCACATTTCGAGTGCAAGATAACATGAGTTACTCAAGATGCGAATCTTTCCTATTTAGGCTTCTTACATTCGCAGTATGCTTCTATTCTGTAATTTCCTTTTCTCAACCACATCCTATATGCAGCGGCCAGGTATTCGGTGCTTCGAGCTCGCCCCCGCAAATTTCGGACTGTGATCGCGCGTACACCTGGATCCCCCAGTCTTCACTGGTCCGTCATCTCTTTCTTGAACCTCAATTTCAGATACCTCCATTCAGGGGTATTTTTGATTATGAACAAACTGGGATCGTGCAAGTGCCTAAATTTTGGAGATCCGGTAAGAGCATCTTGCTTTCTGTAAAGAAAAGATTCCAAGATCTTAACCAGGCAATATAGGGAGCTGTCGTATCGCTCTCATATCGTACGGATCGGAAGCCCATGGCGCTGTCACCCCTACCGTCCATGACTGGGCCCAGATCAACGCACGAGCATACGCCGTTCGAAACACATGCATTACTGGCATGGGTGTTGGTGGGTTTGCGGTTGTACCAGGTGAGAGATAAGCCCTGCGGTTTCCGTTTCCGCTCCCTTCACCTACGTTTTTCAAAATAGAACAATGCCAAGGCTTTAGTGCTTGACGATAACAGGAGCTTAGATAGACGCTCTAATCGTCTGTCCCTCGTGGTGTATTTCTACATGGCCGGCTCCCAATTCGAGCTATTAATGAACAATTATCAAAGTCGGCCCACTCCGATTATTCCACCTCCACATCTTTCCAGCTGCTTAGGCTCGAACAAGACGGACTGTCTCATAATCAATTCGACATCTATGGTAAATCTCACGGCATTCAAACCGATATCGCCGGCGTCGACTTCGTAAAGGATAGTCTCCCCTCTCGGGTCAATGCTCAGAAGATAAATTCCCAGCCACGAGCCGGGACAAGTTTTTTCAGTGAATCAAAGAGCCCCTCGGCTGCACCTATTTGCTTCTTGGGACGCGACAAGTCTGGATCAAGAGGAGTATGGCTTAGGTCCCGACTTTTAGTTTTACGTCCCCTCTGTCTCTCGTCTGTATCGTAATTCAGTCTAGTCTAAACACCAAAGGAACGTGAGAGTATTCTTGCCAAAACCTGCCGCACATGATATAAAGCGGCTGTGCCTCACGAGTAGCAACTGTAACGATTCTCGAAGTTTCTAGCAATAGTTCTGTTTGGAAATAATTCCCGATTGTGACAATAGGAGACAGAAATATTTAACTTTTTTTCGCAGAGTGACATGTACTGTAGGAACAGCGAGCAATGTAACGAAGTATAAGGGATGAAACGCAGATGTCGTATCCATGGATCATACAGTCTGTCTTTATTAGCTTTGCTTTGCTGAATGTGAATTTAGATCATGAATGGCTTCGATATCAGTGTCGAAACTTCCCATGCCGAACCTACATCGCTCTAGCGCATGGACGGTGGACGGCACTAAGGTACTTACTTACATAAGCGAAGCGCGTCACACCTTCCCTCAACTCTTTCAAATTGTAAACAAACATCTCTACCACACATCTTAACGCTGCGTACTCTTGAGCACCGCATTGGTACTTTGTCAAAGCATTGTAACGAAAAGCAGCTTCTACTGTAGCATACTAAAAGCTTCTGCAGTCCTCAGTTATCACCAAACACTTCATAGAGCGTCATAGAATACGACGACCATAGCGAGTGATCGAATACATTCGGTATACGACAAACCAGCCCAAAACCATGGCGAAGGCCTATAATTCCAATTCGCAATCACGCGCTCAACTGATTCGAGAAATGTCTCGAGATCTCAACAAAACGCGTCATTCATCGGACTCGTCGAGAAATTCGCAAGGAATTGCGAGCATTGAACATACTACCTCTGACTTTGACCCCGAAAACGAAGCACTCATGTCGACTCGGCAATTTGACATGATATCACAACAGCTTCCAGAACTACGTGCTAGCGCCCAGAAATACAACCGATTCGCTAGGCAGGAGCGATCAGAAACCGACTTTGCTATCAACACCTCAGCCTTAGGTCGAGCGTTTCCTGACTTCTCGTCGGGAGGCACTTCCGATGGAAACAGCATGTCAATCGAGATTGGTCGCGGACACAGAAATACCAGCAACGGCACCATTGGGAAACTTGGACGATCCAGAGAGTACTCTCCTAATCCGCCGGTAAGTGTCAGTGAAGATAGCTTAGACTTCAAAGCGCCCATAGTAGGCAGTTATCAGGTGGTGAGTACACCACCGATACGGCAACGCTCGACCTCGAGGAAAAATGACGACAGCAATGCGCTTAGACGGGAGGCACATGTGCGTCGCGCTTCTCTAAACAGAAAAGAGCAGTTCGAGCTTTTGAAGAAGACGAGCCAGGAAGTCTTGAGAAACCTCAAGGAAACCCAAAAGGAAAACGTTGGTCCTTCACCACCTCCAGCCAAGACCACTGATTATGTTTCTGGCGGTAGTGGGCCCAAAAGTGGTGAGGAACGCCGAACACTGGCTGCAATGCATGCGCGTGTACGAGATGAGGACGACCTGTCCAAGATAAATGACGAGCGGCCCCCAACTATTGACCTCACTACGAGGAGCACTCGATTCGGAAGTGGTAGGAACCAACCGGCATCCACACAAGAATCTTTGCCGTCCAAGTTCAGCTCTGCGAAGGACTTTATGCGTACTACCACTCAAAAACATGGAGATAGTCAGCAAAACGCCGGGCTTCAAGCCCATGGCGCAATCTCATCAACCCCAAACCCTGGAACCCAGCAATCTTTCATGCTACCTGACATGCCAAACCTCTCCGAACTGGTTTCTGGAGTATTCCAGGACGGCACACCAGTGTTCTCACGCCATGGAAAATCTCGAGCGTCCCGATTTGCGCCGTCTTCGCAGGCTCGAGATGGCACTGTAAGAGGTCCCGATCATGCAGCTGTTGGCGAGATTCCTGTTCCTGATGACGAAAACGCAATCTTCATCTCGCTAAGACTCCTACAAGAAAAAGTTGCGGATTTGGAGAAGGACCGAGCCGAAACGCAGAACACAATCCAAGATCTGCAACAAAGGAATCAGATGCTTGAGCTAGAAAAGGCCGACCAAAAGAGACGCCAGCGGAGTGATAGTGCATTGGGCTCATCCGATAGTGGGAGCGATGGTGGTCAAAGAACAGGTAGTAGCCGCAAGCTGATTATTGAGAAGAACCGTAAGCTTTGAACTCACCAAAATTCCAAGGAATTTCCAGTTGACACGATGTTAGGCCTTGAAACATCCGTCAGGTCGTTGCAAAGCCAATTGGACGCCTCAAATCGGAAGGCATCTACTTTCGAAACTGTTGTCAACAACATGACTAAGGAGCGTGACTCGGCTGTCTCTCAACTCGGCGTTGCCTACTTTACCATTGAACAGCTCAAAAGTGAGAACAACGCTCTGACGAGCGAGAACCAGAAGCTCAAGGATCGAATCAGGCATCTCACTGCTAGTCATGAGAACGAGACCCAGGATTGGACGACCAAAGAAGAATACCTGCGAAGACAGATTCAGCAGACGAAAGACTCTGTCCGAAATCTTGAAGAGATGTCCAGGGACATGTTCAGTGGGAGAAAGACTTCTACCAGAGTAATAGCTGGGAAGGATCATCGGAATGCCACTGAGCAATCCAAATTGCAAGAGATTGGAACGCAACCGTATCTCCGAATTGCAAAACGTTCCAAAGAGGCCCACAAGGCTACTAGTGGAAACACTGAGAAAGCAAAAACTCCTACTTCCCACAAGCAAGATAGTGCCTCTGGATACCGCACAAATCAGAAGACAAAGGATCTACTTCGAGGCATAGGTCCATCCAATAACGACCAAACCTACCATAGCCAGGACAGTGATGAGTTCTTAGATTTAGCTAGAGAGGAAGAGGAACTTAGTCGACAAAGCATACTACAGACCAAGCCTACATCGTCCCGGTCAGCGAAAAATGGTCAAGGGGATGATTCTTCCCAAGATCTGACGTATTTGAGCTTTCTAAAGGTATGATTTTTAATACTTAAAACAACAGAGTAAATATTAACATGATTTGTTGCAGAGCGACGAAGTAGGCAAGCTACGCAAGACTCTCGAACTTGAGAGAATCGCACGTAAAGACCAAGATGCTTCGCGTATAGCAAAAGATATCGTACGGGAGGATGCGGCATCGAAGATTCCATTAGAGCGACAACCTACTTTACCTCGCAAATCGTCTATGAAGGACATGACCAGGAGATCCTTCGGTTCAGCAGATAGGACTGAGCAATCGGTTCAGGAACCAACTATTGCTCAAGAGGTTTGTTCCAATGAACCCGACAATAGTACGGTGCGAATACCTAATCTTTCCCAGGCTACCCGCCCGAAGTCATCCGGTGGAGAACACATGCGCCGCCATTCTGAACCTTCAGTACCAGTCACACGCCGTCGAAGCCGCAGCTTAGGCATGACCTCACCATACCTACTGCCGGATATCACCATGAGAATCCCCGGTGTTGTGTGTCAGCCTCGCCCCGAGCTGTCTCAAGCGAGGACAGAATTTGCCGACGACAAGGGGCATAAAATACATACATGCACAGTTTGTAAAGGCATCATGGAGCGTGGTATTGACCATGACCACAATAACACTGCAAAGGAAAGTATCAAGATCCCTAGACCGGTTCCGGTGTCCGAACGAGTCCCAAAGGACAAGCAGTACGAAGACGAACCAACCGTTCGTCCATCACAGCCGCCCGCTATTGCTCTTGCTGCCGTACTTAAAGGCCTATCAGACGAGCATGCACACTTGATTATGCAATACTCTCATTACAAGTCTCTCTATATCGGCCACGACCCTTCAATTATGAAGACTAAGCGCAAAGACCTCTGGGAAAAGATGCGTACTTTGTTGAATGCCATGGAGGCCAAAGCTGATCAGATCTACGCTCTTTACGATGTGCTGGAAGGACAGAAAGAGGACGGCAACATCGACCTTGAAGACAAAGAAGTTGAAGAGACATTGCAGTCCGTAGGCATTGATCTGGTAGAGCTTGGCCTTCGGGGAGGTGAGGCGCCAGCTCAAGAACAGAAGCCTCAAACTGCGCAGCGCCAACCTTGGGACCTTGAGAGTAATGAGAACAGCACGCAGAATTTGCCATGGGAGGGCATCGAATCTACCGTCGAGACCTTCAAGAGCGGCCAGACTGGCACTCGGCGAAGGAGCTGGGCTGCTTGAGCGGTCTCCTAGATCCTACTATCTCGACTAACGGCCTATCACATTCGTTTCAATAAAATTTTTCGCCACCTCGCCTCTCCTCCGACTTCTCGCGCTCTCCCTTGTCGTCCTATCTACGAATCGTTACATCTCTACCAACTTTTTATTTTCCAATTGGATTCGATTGCACTCAGTGTTGACTGACTCCGGTGTTATGTCCACTGATCGAGATCATCCTTGAAGGAAATAGAAAGCGATTAGAGGGCTTTTCCGACTTTAATTCTAGCAACAACTATGGTTTGGAGGATTGGCTTTGTGGTGTTGTGGTTTTACGAATTTTCTTGGGCGTTCGGAGTGTTTTCGAGTTTCGGAGAAGGGGAATCATGAAGGTTGGATATGGGCATTAGAAGGTGTTCTTGTGTACGGTAACGCCATGAGGGCGAAACTGTAGAATTATTTTCTTATTCAGTGTTCAAGCGATCACGTTTGGACGGTTTTCGTGCTTGCTGTATGGAAGCAGGCATTATGATGGCTGATGAATGGGTGCTCGTGTCTAAAGGCGCCTTGTGTACATAGCGATTTCTCTCAGAGAGAACAAAAGGTTTCATTATAAAGTCCTCCATTTATTGTGATCTCTATGTAGAATTAAACGCTAGATGTAATGGGTATCTCCAAAATCAATCCTTCCGATTCGCCAGCGCTATGCATCGCATCCTACAAAGACCGCTCAATGCTACAGCAGTTCCCCCATTTGTGTATCATCGTCACCTCCCGCCGCAGCTGCGGCAGCCGCGGTTGCCACACCGGCATCTGAAGGCATATCCCTCGCTGACACCTCCTCCTCGATGAAACACCCAAACCCAGCAAAAGCCTCCAGCATAGTCCTAGCGTAGTATTCTCGTACATCATAGCCCCCGGCTGTAATATGTATGTCTGTGCGTGCCTTGTCGAGCCAGGGGTTGTCGTAGGAATCCTGGAGGGCGTAGTAACTTCGTTGGCTGGAGAGGCCGCCAAAGGGATCGTAGGGTTTCTCGGGCTCGGCTTCGACGATGGGTTTGAGGCCTTGGATGGTGAAAGAGGTGTCTGCAGCGCCGTTTCCGAGGGGCCCGCCGAAGGGGTTGTTGGGGGTGAAGGACAGTTGTTGTTGTTGCTGCCGGGCTTTTTCGGCTGCTGTTCTTCGAGCTGTGCTCTTTTTGAGGACGACCCTTTGCCCCTCTCGAGCGATCTTTTCGGCGTCTCCGTCCCCTCTTGCGATCTTCTCCGTTATCTCTCGCCTTCCTTCTTCCCTTTCTCGTCTCTCCTCGTCCTCCTCCCTCCTTGCTGCCTCTCGCCTTGATCTTGCTAGCTCCTTTTGCGCGGCGAAATGGGCTTCTGTGGATGCGGATTCTTGAAAGGAGAGGTTGGTATTGCGGGCGATGGAGGAAGCATTTTGAGCGGCGTAAGAGGACAGCTTGGCTTCGGTTTGGGGGACGTCGACGCTGTTAAGAAGGTTGAAGGTTAGAGTCTCGACTTCTTCGAGGTAGTTGTTGTAGGCGAGTAGGGAGGTGAATTCTTCTTGGCGGCGATTGAATCTGCAAAGGCAGATGTCAGTGGATGTCGCTAAAGACGGTGGGAGCGGAATAACAGGGGAGTACGAAGCTATCTTACGTCTGAGCTACCCTTCGTCTAATGTCGACTTCCCGTTCTACCGTAATATCCTCAAACGTCTGCTTTCGAAAACGTTGTTTCCGTAGCGTTCTAGCACAGCCTGCAACAGGGCAAGGAGCAGGTCCTTGGGAGAAGATGCGGTCGACGCAGGATTCGCACATTTTGTGGTAACATTCTGGGTTGACCAGGAATCGCATGTTTGGATTAAGATATCGAGACGATTTGCAGACGGGGCAAATGTCTGAGGGAGTGGGAGACGTCGAATTAGCAAAGGTTGGTTGGAGGCGGAGGGTGAGCAGTTGGGCATGGAGCTCACCATCTTCTTCACCTGGTCGGCGAGGAGCAGCGCCGTTACGAGCAGGCGCTCGTGACATGATTGGGAAGATGGGGGATTGTATTATCGTCAGAAAAATGTGACAGCAGTTTGATAGCTTCCCAACGCGCCTTGCGGGGCTGATCAATCAACGCTAGTACTTTTAGGTTAATATGTTCCCACTAAACCCTTTCAGAAAGATGTTCCCGCTAAGCTCTATCAAGGTTAGCCATGTTCCTGGTCACCTTGAGGCTTGAGCACCAAATTCCATATTCGTACTTAGGGTTTATCGCCGTCAATAATGCCAAAGGCCGTTACAGAAGTAAAGGACAGGTTTTTAGACCTTGAGCGTCACCGTCTAGGGCTGGAAGAAAATGTATCCAAGCTTCGGGAATCACTTAGACATTGGCAGACCTGGGAGGCTGAGTATGAGGGCATTAAAGAGGAAATCCAAAGCCTAGGCAACGAGCATACTAGTTCTGAGCTGGTACTCAATGCTTAGACACTGATGCTTGGTCTGATATATTCTGGCTGACTAGGGTACTAGGAACAAGTTGCTAATGGGTCTGCGGGAACTCTATTAAACGAGAAGGGTATGATAAAGAGGTGACTGTCAGCTTTGCATCTTACTGACTTTCTAAGAGGTCAAAATACTGCTTATCGATGACAAAGGACAACACCGTGACAGCAGTCAAATGATTGGTCTGCTGTTGAGGCGTATCGAGTGTGAGACTGTATCCAATATCGATACTCACAGAGCAATAGGTAACGCTCAGTAGATGTACAGCAGAATGTCAAGACCGCGACATCACTCTTGAACGCAGCCGAAGAAATGCTGGTGGCCTCGACTGTCATTAGTCGTCCAGGTGTTCACAATGAAGAAAGACTACCTCTTACGGAGATTCGAGAGGAGTTGGACGAAGAAGGAAATGTCATTTGTGTGTACGCTATGCAAAAGCTATAGGAAATGCAACCTAACACCCTCCGCAGCTAGCTCAATAAGTGCGCCTGGTAATGCGGCGCCCCAGGTGGTTGAGGCTTTGCGCAAGGCAGGGGTAAAAGGGCTTCCTGATACTCCGGAGCGCGTTTCAACATCAGAAGTCGATTCCGTTGACAGGGAAGATCCATCTTGCGTAACTGAAGATAAATTCGATGCGCCAGCGATGTCCATCCTGAAGTCTCCCAAGGTGCTGGAATCGGGTAGCTCCAGTTCCTTGTCGGGAGATTCTTCCAACGAGGGGGCAGGGCCAAAAGCTCCAAACCGGAGAAAAAGTGTCACATTTGCGGAAGGCACTAAGCTTGCGGACGCACCTCATTCAAAATCAAAAGCAGTCAATAATCGACATCCATTGAAGACGATCAACGAAATAAAGCGGCGGGCCGGGCTTGTAGATAGTCCTGGTCGGTCGATCAAACCAAGCAGCGCGTTCAAAGATAAGATGGATGAAGTATTGGGGGTTAAGAGAGCCGGAATTACCGGACATGCTACATTTGGTCAATTGATCCAAGGAAAGGGAATCGATACTGGTCATGATCGGACACAAAATCATAACGAGGATACTTCTATCACCTCAAGTAAGAGCACGATATCTGCTGCGACTACTCGTGGTTGGCCTTCCAAAACCACATCCCATGAAGAGAATGTTTTATCAGAGCATCCACCAAACAATAAGGCCGTAAATCGAGATGCGGATTCTGATTCACCAATAATTCCAGCAGACGAGTCTCCGGAAGATGCTGCATTACGACGTCAAATGCTTGGATATAGTATGAACGAAGTAGGATCTGTTGTAGCAGAAATCGAGCTTGATGAGGATGACAGTGATGCATCTTACACGGATGATGAATATGGACCCAATTCGGATGCTAGCAGTGCCGAAGAAGATGAAGACGATTTTGGACGAACGAAGCGGCGGGTGCTTGACAATGCGTATTTAGAGGAGATGCGAGCGTTGGAGAAAAAGCTAAATGCCACTCTAGTCCAGAACATTGGACCTCAAGGGAGCGTCGTTGTTCCATCCACAACCGAGATCTCGAGTGGAAAGGCGACTAGCGATGACTCACTCAAAGATGTGTCCAATCTGCATACGGTTCGGCCGCCTTCTAAAGGGGTTCGCTTTATAGAAGAGCTAAATGTGCAAATTGCGCCACCCAAGGCACAGGAAAACGATATCCCTAAATCCGTTCCAAGGCCCATCAGGGATACCATTATCGAGCGAGTCACACCTGCTGGTCCATTCACGGAGCCCAAACCTGAGCCGAAGAAGAGAACATCCCGGTTCATGAGTGCACGAAAAGAGGAACATAATTCTTTTCAATCGAACACTGAGATTGCAAAACCAATAGCCGACTGCATTATGGAAAGAACTGCCCCTGAGACATCCACTCCAGGGCAATCTACCTCCACTTTAAACCAATTTCCCAACCTTGCAATCTCCGCTACCGAAAACGGCACCCGCGTTAAACCATGCAGCCCTCTTAATCGCACGCACAATCCCATAGTAATTGAGCGCCCCTATTCAACAAAAGCCGACCCCTCAACAGCGTGTGAACCAGACGAGTTGGATCCTGCATTACTCCACCAACAAGTGGCCACGGAATACCACAGCATGCGCAATCGAATGATACAGCGACAAGGCGGTTTTTTGGCGACTGACGAGGAGAAGGCAGAGGTAGCACTCACTGAGGAAGAGGGCGGAGCGCCAAAGATTAGTAGGTTCAAGGCGGCTAGACTAGCGCGATTAGGATAGGCAGAGTCGAGTTTCTTTAACCAATGTTGTATATGGTCTCTATTGGCTATGTTTTCTTAAATATATTCTTATCAGCAACGCAGCGGAAGCGGTGTTCATGGCAGAAGATGGGCCCACCAGCGGCCAGACAATGGCTTACTGGGGGAACGTACATCCGAACCTACTGGAGAGGCAGCTACTCTTTCGAGAATTCAACTTGCTTTCTCACTAACACAAGGCATTCCCAGAACGATGTCGAGGGATCTCTGAAGTCATGTTCCCTTGACGGATCCTCATGGCATGACTATTCGTTTCACCCTCCACATTCTACAAATTCGAGTTATTGTACTCTTTCTTTCAAGCCAAACAGTAAGGCTATTTTCTTCGTCTTCCTTCTCGTGCTCTGCCTTACGCTCAAGTCTACACGCAATTGGACACGATGTTGATTGGCGAAAGATATCATATCCGGTAACAAGAGAGCTTTTTATACATATTCGAGATACTGTAGGTCAGCTTTTACGCTTCTACTTGCGATCTGTATTGAAGCTTGCAGGAATCTGCAACGATCCGCCACTGAACGAAAATGGAAAGCTGCAGTGGCTGGCATTCTGAACCCTTCAGGGTAACGAAACCATGATTCGTCGTGTTCGTCCATGGTTCGTTTGGGATGTGTTTGAGATCAACATGCCAACTTGTGGTATTGAACAAAGAATCCCTCGCACACCTCAATCAACCACACCCCAAGAACCGTGCAAACCAATCACAAAAACTTCCAAGAACCAAAATAAGATCTCACAAACACCAACCGCTCAACTCCCCGCTATAAACCCTACTACTCACAACCCCCCCCCAAATCCAAGAGCCCAACTCCCTAAACCTTGAGCTTCCTCCTAACAACAGCCTCGAAACCCTCCTCGACAAACCCCAAACCAACAACAACAATAAACAAAAGCTTACCGTAAACAACCACACAAACCCCACCCTCCCTCTTTTCAAAACCTTCCGTAGAACGTGGGAGGGGAAGAGCGTTCTTCGTGCAGATAGGAGGAACAGAAGCTGGGGTGACTGATCAGAGTTTGTGTGTGTTTCGAGATGTGGAGATTTTGGTGTTACATAGAAGGGGTTTTGGGGCTTGGGTTGGGTTGGGTTGGGGTTGTTGGTAGGCTGGAGATGGTTATAGTGATGCTGAGGCTGGCGGGGATGGGGCAGGAGAAGCCGAGGGAGGAGAAGCAGAGGAAGGGGGGTTTGTGGGCGTGAGAGGAGGAGAAAGAGCCGAGATTTTTCCAAACCCAGGATCCCAAGCTCTCGGTTTCAATTCCTCCAGTATCGCAATCCTATGAAACAGCAAAAGAAAGAAAATCATCGACACAGCAAATGCATTTTTTTCTTTCTAAATCAAAGAATCTCTTTTCGGGGGGGGGGGGGGGGAAGAAGGGGGTGATACTGTAAGTTGAGTCCTACCTACTGTATGTACCTATGTACCCTGCAGCCTTTTGACCCGCGCTGTAGAGTGTATTGTAAAAGCGACGAGGTTTTTTTTGGGGGGGGGGGGGGGGGGGGGTTGTTTTGGTTTTTTTGTATGCAGTTGCTGTTTTCTGTGTGTGGAAATAATCGATAAATTTCTTTTTCTTTTTCTTTGTTCATTTCGGTTTTTGTGATATGTATCCCCAATTTTCTTTGTGCTCAGCTCTTTTTTCTTCTTCTTTTTTCTTCTTTTTTCTTCTTTTTTCTTTTTTACCTAGCTACCCACCCAACCTACCCCGCCCCCTCCTCTTTTCCACAATCATCATCATCATCATCAGAAAAAAACACACCGATGCATTTATAGCACACTCGTCCCGTCTCAGCTCGACGTCCTGCCTCCTTCCTTCCATCAAAACACCTAACCCCCCCTTCCCCCCATCCCCCCCTCCCCCACCCTTTTCCTACCAACTCTTTGCCTTTAAAGCTCTAGCTCTTCCCTCCTCTACCCCACCTCTCTCTCTCTCCTCCTCCTCCTCCTCCTCCTCTCCAGCTTCCACAATCATCATACTACAGAAACCCGCACCTCACTCATCCATTTCCCCATCCCCACCTACCTACCATCGAATCCCCCTTCCATCCCATCCCAAACCCCATCATCCCATCCCTCACCCCGGGTCCCGCTAAACCCCCCTCTCTTTCCCTTCTCTCTCTCCGACACCGAACATTCGCTCCTGAAAGAACCCGACATGTCGTGTAAAAGGTATCGTTGGATAAGTTTTGGGTTCTTAGGTTGCTGGGTGTGTGTGTGTGATATTATGGTTTTTTGGAAAGAGGAAAGATGGGGTGGGATGGGATGGGATGGGAGAGAGGATGGGGTATTGGTGGAGGGTGGAGGGTGGAGATGGATATAAACTGAGAAGCTAGAGGGTGAGCAGGAGAAACCAAACAGAACCAGAACTCATATCATCAACATATGTAAGACAGTGACTTACTTTCCTTTATCCCGAGGAGACCCGAGTGAGAAAAATCTCGAAAGTATCAGATCGCTTTAAGAAGAAACATGTGAAAATACGAAATCAAAAGCACACCATCACTTGTCCCTCCCTCTCTCTCTCTCTCTCTTTAATCATTTCCCGCTCCTTTTCCCTTTCCCTTTTCCCTTCTCTTTCCCCCTCTTTTTCCCCTTCGGCGTATTTTACTTCTTTCCATTCCCTCCCCTCCCCTTCCCTCCCCTCCCATCCCTCTCCCTTCTTCTCCCTTCAATCTCACCAGTCCCCCCCCCAAACCAAATAAAGAAAAGGACGAAAATCATCACCAAGCACAACCTCCCCCCACCATCATCACATCACGACAAAGCGCGACGAAATGAGAGCGGTGCTTGGATGTGGTCTTGTTTTGCTGACATGGGGATTTCTGATGCTGGATTCAGCCACGATTTGGCTTTTTGGGAATAGGGGCTTTGGAGGAGGTAGAGAGTGTGTTTTTTTTCTTTCGTTTAGCGTAGAAGACGGTTAATAGTAGCGGAGTAGAAGTAAAGAAGAAGATGATGATCTGGAAGTAGTTGGGGTGTTGTAGGAGAAGATAACGGACGGTGGGGATGTAGTAGTGGAGGAGTTGTTAGTTGGGAAAAAGAGGGAGAGATGTGCTCAGTTTGGACGGGGAAAACGAGTTTTTGGAAGGAAGAGATCCCAGTCGTGCCAGTGAGTTTGGCGTCCGTAGAGACTCCCCTGTCTTTTCGCTAAATCGAGACTGGGAATATAAGGGGTGGTGCCTGTTGGTCTCACATTAGTACTGCATGTATCCGTTACACACACCGGTACGGGTCATGCTCTGGCTCATAATCGTCGTTAACCATTTCTATCATAGCCTCCAGCTCCACGACCAAAAAGTTCACCAAAAAGCTACCACCGAAATGGCAGAAAATTCCACTTTTCCCCTTCTTGTCAAATGCCCCACCCAGTCATGCATCATCATCATGCATCTTCGTAAGCTCGTCAACCGTGACATCATAGAATCGCCTTAATCCTCTGCCCGCCCTCCCACGTATCCCCAGCCTCAAGCGTATTCCACGCACTCACGCTCCCGGCCTCCACACACACCATATGATGGTACGCGCCCCCTGGTCCGAAATCCGCCATAGTCTTCGCCTTGGCTTCCCAGGGGTTCCACACTACGACGTCAGGGAGCATGTCGCGGGTGAACTCGAACCGAGGTTTTCCGTTTTCGAGCACGGTGATGAGTTGGGACGGGTCGGTGGTGTAGACGCGGTCCGTCTCAGAAGAGATTTTGATGGGGGATTCGGCGGGGGGTGAGGTGGGGTTTTTGAGAACTTTATCGTGGAAGGGGGCGGATTCGAAGCCCGTGATTGTGGTGTGGGAGATGTCCTGGGGAATGGGGGTAAGCATCTTTGAGAACCTCAGGTTGTCTTCTGGACATTGAAACTTACGTCGATTCTGAAATAGCTGTGGAACAAGACCTGGAAATCATAACTCTTCTCCCCTGGGTTTCTTATCACTAGGCTTGTCTCTAGTTCTTCGCTGCTCAACGTCACCGAATACGTTAGACCGAATGGGTAGTCCCATTTGGCGTCTCCAATCTGGCTATTCGAAAGGCCGAAATCTAGTTTGACCGAGGAATCGCCGCTACCTTTGGACAGAGCCGAGGACTCGGAGGAGGACTTGCCAAGATATTCCCAGCGAGAGGTACGGGCGAACCCATGTTGAGGTAGCTGGCCTGTTGCATGATCCTTGTTGGGTGGACCAAACACCTGGAGAATGGGCGGTTAGTGAATAGTTCCATGTGTTTCAAGATTGATCACAAGGCTTAGGGTTGTGAATTGAGATAGATTGAAGTGTTGCATAGCTTCGGTCATTTGTGGGGGCAAGACGAGCCTACCGGAAAAACAATAGGGATGCCACCCCTCACTGGCTTAGAACCGTCCACGTGAGCCTTTTCGCTGAGGAAAAGGTTCTCTTTGCCATTGGCTGATTTCCACGAGATGACGGTAGCTCCATACAGCAGGATCTCGACCCGTTCACCGGTGGGTAGATTGGCGGTGACGCGGGAGTTGTCTTCTGAAATGGTGACCTGAGGGGTAGGTGCAAATGGTGACACCGGGATAGCTGCCGGTTTCTTCGAACGGTCCATGCTGCCGGACTTCATTGAATTGTCCATCTTGAACGTGCTCGTCTCAGATATATATCTGAGTTGTAGGAAGAAGGAAGAGGAAGAGGGGGAGAGAGGAGAAGAGAGAGAGAAAGAGAGAGAGGGAGAGAGAGGGAGAATTAAAGCAGACAAGAATCTACTCACGTGCTGTCTGGAGTGAAGAAGAAAGCAAAATGCACCAAGAAGTCCGGAATGAATAATGCCACCATAGGGACCTTAGGGTATGTTTCTTCTAGCTTACATGTGAATCATTAATGCACTTACTTACCTTACAAACCGAGGTGATCGAAGCCAAAGGTGGCCTGGTGCGACGGCTGGTGGGCTGTTGGCGAGAAGATGAAACAGCGGAGCCGGGATCTCTACGCGCAGGGGTTCCTTGCTAGCGTCATGTCGCATGCGCATTAGGCCCGATTGGGGGATCCTGTCGGCACTCGGCCACTGAGCCGGTCAAACTGTTGGCTCCTATCACAACATGCAGAGAGTAGAACAGACAGAACAGACATCATCGGTGGGTGCCGTTTTGTTGAGATTTCGGTCATCTGCCAGTGCTTTGTGTCACGTTTGTTACACACGTCTCCAAAGGGTGTGTGGCATTTGGTATCATCTAATCTACATTTTCCCGCTAACCCCACCGCGCTATGCCCGCCGAAACGATGGAAGCAGTCAGTAGAGAACCAAACAACCCCCTCTACCTTATACTCCGGTGTTGCGACGGCCTGCCTCATGGACTTCTTGGATGGACTCAAACATCAAACTGACAACTTCCCTCTCCTCCTCTGGCTCCAGAACCGCCTGCTGAACGTCCGCAATCCACATCCGGAGAGAAGCCAACAATGGCTGGGCGGATGACGTCGCTGCATGTGGGGCCTCAGGATCGTCGTCCTGCTGCATGACAGCATCTTGCTCCTTCAGATGCCGAGCGGTATCCCTGGCTTGGCGTTTCGGATTATGTTCCTCCTCATCGAGTGAATTCCCTGCCGATCCTGCCACTTGCGGAAACTCGGCTTCTTGCGGTTTCAACTGTCTCGACCGCTTTCGTAAGGCGCGAGGAAGAGCCTCATCCGCCAATGTCGCGATCGGTGGCGGTACAATGTCTCCGCCGTCGCCATCGTTCTCCCTTTTGACTTGATAAGCTCCGACTTTTCTTCTCCTAGATGGCGGTACAAGGTTCTCGATTGTAGGTGGTGCACCACCTGTTGAACTTCTGGTGCGACGAACTGGAGTCGCCTTGACTTTGAGTGCCTTTGTGACAGCTGCAATGTCTCCAGAAGGCGATGGCGACCGCTCTTGCTTGATCTCTTGCGGCAACGGTGAGAAATTGGTCACTGCTCGACGGTTGTCAACAATGACACAGTCATTGATATCACCAGGCTTGCGTGTTTCGACAATCACTTCAATACCTTGGGCAGCTTTGACTCTCTTGGGATTTCTCCGTAAACTCCCAGATTCAATCTTCCGTTTTCTCCTCTTCCTCAATAGACTGTTTGCTCCGGAATGCTCCTTCTTTTGAGGACTGGCTTGTTGCGACGCACGCTCCAAGTCGTTGACCAGCTGGGCTGCAATCTGGTTATCCTCGTTCGAGTAGAACGATGTCGACTCATCGTAAAAAGAATCAATGATGCTACTGATCTTAGCTTCTGGGGAAGGCGGCGCATGGCCTTGAGCCCTTGTTGACGCGTTAGATGATGCAATGGGTGTAGCAACCCGTTGGATAATTTTGAGAGATTCTGGCTCCTCGTGAGCATACGACGTGACAGGTGGATCTGACAAAAAGCTCGCAGCTTCGACCAAACTACTCTTGGCACCGCTTTCGGTAGCTGCAGTTTCCACGACTGGCTCGGATGGTGCATCGACAGACATGTCCACCTCTGAGAAGGGAAGTATGTCTGACCGGACGCGATTGTTTTCGTTTGACGTATTGCCCTCTAGTTTAGGGTTCGTGTTATAGATTACTGTCTCTAGTCGCTTGCCTACAGTAGCCTCTTCCAAGTGCTGGACCAAAACAGGCTCCTTACGAGGTAGGCGGACCTCTTCGATCTCTGGTTCGGCTCCTGGGAGATTCTCCTCTGGGTTCGTAGACTTAACCTGATCTTGCATGATCCGCGATGGGATAAGAGGCGGGGCCAACTGCTGCACCGCTGCTACAACTGCTGGCGCTGTTGGCGGCGAAGATGGAGGCTCAAAATCCGAGCCCAGGTCAAGCGTGACTCTCCTATTTGACCTGGGTGTCGGAGATGATCCGAGGACATCCTTCATTAGAGCGTCATCAGAAGGTAATACTGGAGAGGAATCGTCGGCATCTAGGTTTGCATGCGAATGTTGACTCCCGCTGAGGACCAGCTTTGGCGGGCTTCTCTTATCTCCAGTTCGTGACCTTGGTCTGGGACTAGACCTGATGTCCGGGAAGATTGCTGTTGCCTCGCGCCTCTGACGTTCTTTGACTTCCTTCTGACGTTCGGTAAGAAGCTGCGAGCTATCGGCGTAAGGGGCAAGAGGAGACGATGATTCTATAGCAGCGAAGTGGACCTGTGAATCATTGTGACGCAGGCGAGCCGTGGGAGTCGTCTTTTTCTCGGCTAACCGCCGGGACGAGCTTTTCGGCGAAGATGCTGAGAATTGAGTTAAAGACCCTGTAAAAGGTCTCGGGGTCGTGTCCCTCATCATTGCGGTCCGTTTCCCAAAGCCACCGACGGAGGTATCAGGCAGGTTGTCTGCACTATCCTGGGACTCGATGAAACGAATGGGCGATGACATAACCTTGAACTATCAGTACTCTTTCTAAAGTTATTTTCCATAGAGGCTTTGACTTCGCTCACCTCTACATCATCTTCTGGGAAATTTGGCAGCTGCATCTCAGTCACGGATTTCAACTTGGACAAAGCAGTCCGTAAATCATCACGATACTCCAGGAACTCTGCATTCCCGAAAGTGCAGTTCCACAATTCTATAGATTCGTTCATGATGGCTTGATGACGACTTGTCAAGCTAGACACAATCAAATCTTGGATACTTGTCAACAGTGCGTTGTCAGATTTGGGCACTGCTTTGATTGCGACGGTGACTGCAGTCCAAAGCTTCTTGGCCTGTTTGCTAAGGTTAGCGGGTCTATATCCAGTAGTATGTCCGTCACTTACTTCAGCATAAACTATATCCAACTTAGGATCGGATCTAGAGTGGGTCATTAGACCTTTGGCATCCTCGACCCAGAGGCCTAGTCCCTGCTGTATCCTCTTAAGTAGTATGACCTTTAGTGACAAAGGACATAAGGAGATAAATGTTGTGACAGCTGCGAGGAATGAAATCATGGTTGCGGAACCTTCGGACTCAAGCTGTTGATACATGTCGCTAAGCAGATTATTCACCATCATGTAGAGATTATTGAAAGAATCCAGAGGCTGAGCTTTGTGCAAGGCCAAGCTTGTGCCCCATAGGACCTTTTGTGCTCGTTCCATAACCTGCCGAGATTGTGGCCAAGTCACTGTGTTCAATATTGCGGTAGCGCAATTCAGGAGGAAGTCGTTGCAAGCGTAGCGGCCGTTTTGGATCACAGCGTGTGCAAGAGGCTCCGTGAAGATCAAAATGACACCTCCGTCACCAACCTCATTATGCAGAAGACCAATTATAGCATTGCTTAAACTCAGCCATGCATCGAGGTTTTCAACGGCATTTAGTTGAAGCCCTACTTCAAGGATCTTAATGGCTTCTCGATAATCGTGACCCGCATACTGAGGGCTGTCGTTGTGGTTGTCGATAGACATTGGCACTGTAATGGCAGACCTGGTAGCCTCGGCAATGAACCGCCACAAAGAAAGCTTTGCTGGTGAGTGGGGTTCACCTTCTGTCGATATGAGACGAGCCATATCTCGCAAGACTCCGAGCTTAGAGCGCCTAAATGTTGCAGACTGTAGCGCAATGTGTACGAGACTTCCAACCAAATCCTGGTAAGCTTGGCTGACAGGACCGTCTCCCACCCCAGAGCTGACCATATGCAGTAGATGTAGTATCGGTGAATTAAGAGGTCCCTGGTGTCGACCTGACCGAGTTGATGGCGTTTCAGCTGCTTCGAACGTATCTCGGGAGCTTTGGACCAATCTCCTCTCAGTAAATGGCATTGATCCTATTTTAGTCACTGCTTCATGGATGAGGAGACCAACCCTTTGTATAGTCTGTAAAACGTCTCGATCTTCGGCCGCCTCTTGCTGCCTCAAGCTTCGCTCCCAGAGACGCTTGATTGTTGTAAGGATTTGAGCCACAGCTGTCAGTGATTCCATCGAAACTTTGACCTCTTTAGTACCTGCCTCGCCGACAGCTGCCGTGAAGTTCCGCCAGGCTAGCACAATGGGTGCTTCTTCCGCTGTATCAAGTTGCCAGTCCGTGGCGTCGAGCATCTTGTCAAAGGTTGTCAGAATCGTTGCCGCTCGTTGGCGAATCCACTTGGAATCAAGACAAGGAAGATCCTCTGCTTTAATAGGTACGCCCGTATTAGCTCTATTCTCATCCCAAACCTTGGGTGCTGTGCTTTTGAACAGTGCTGCCAGTATCTCACAAGCGTGGTTCATGTCGGATTTGCTTGCTGAGAAACTACTCGGGATGATTTGAGATACGTATTCCTCCCAGTATTGATCGAGTTGCGCATGTGTAGGTACCGGACGAAATGTGTAGTATAACAGGTTACAATAACTGGAACGAGCAATATGTTTTGCGTTTTTTGAATGCTTGTCGTTAGTGTTCCGACTCAGCTGAGATACAAGTGGCTGTCGGAGCATCTTTACCATGGATGATGATGTAGAAATGTCAGGATTGACTGCGAATACCAGTCTGTTCCAGGCCATATTAGTCTGGAACTTGACATGGGCATCGCTCGAATTGAAGCATCGTTGTATTATCTGCAGCCATGTTTTAAGGTGTTCCCAGCGCTCGATTTGACGCCGTCGACTTCGAAGAAAAAGGATCGCAACACTACAGATCTGTGGAGCGTGGATACCATCTTCTTTGCTGGCAACCATTTCATTCAAGCGGAAGGTAAGAAGATCTATTACTTTCCTTCCCTCTGGAGATATTCTGTTGAAGACATCGATGCAGGCTTGGGAGACCGTAGATGTCGTTCCCAATGCAAGCCCAGCTTCTAGTCCGAAAGTGATGGCGCGAGACCGGATCTCTTTGAGGGAACTCAGCATTCCAGCAATGAGATGGTCCATCCACTCTCCAACTCGAAGCTTCATCAATGATTTGGTTTGTGTAAGCAGTCTTTGATATATCATGAGTCTATGGCCCACCACGCGGTTGCCATTCACGTGATCTGCAACTTTGTCCAACGCCGAGAGAAGTCGGCTGACCCGATCGTTGCTCATAACCTTCGACGAGAAATTCTGCTTCGCAAGGAGTTGCATGTAGTGGCTGACGATTATTTTTGGCATCTCCCGATCTTCAAGAACAGATATTGATCGATCCGTAATAAATGACGAAAATTCTTCAGGAATGGAATTCCCCAATTTACCGGTACAGAGCAGTGTCGTAAGGAGCTTGAGTGCCTGGGTAGCAAGTTGCGTATCAGGTGCACCAGTCGCTTCCATTGTAGCAGATATATCCCGGCGGATGAATTCTGTCAACTCAAGCAGCCTCTCGGCCAAAGCTGGAGCGTCTGGAACATCATCATAAGCGCTCAGACATCCAAGTATTGTCATGTAGGCATCGAGGCGGGAGCTCCGTGAAACACTTGCCAGATGCTGTATCGTGGACCGAAGCATGGCGGGGGTATCACTAGGGTCGACCGCCAGAGGCTCCTTTGTATCTGGGGTTATTGCGGTCTCGATGTAGCGTTTGAGTATGGATTTCGAGGATTGGCAATCTCGCGAGGGGGGAAGAGGTCTTATGTTCCCATCTAATACGGCATTCTTGCTACCGAGGCTGAAGGGCTTGTGGTACTTGGTCCACGGCGAAAACACCACCCTTTTCGAGCCTTTATCAAGGGATCTTCCAAAGTATTCCCCCGAAGATGATGGTGAGTCGTCCGGCGTATCCAAGACCGCCTGCTGTATTATGCTGTTGAAGTAGGCGTGGTTGTCATTGGCGAGCTCTGTGATGGTATCATTGCGTTCTCTCGGAGGAGTTGGCGGGCGTGTTGAGAACGAAGCCAGTCCTCGAGCCACGTCCACCATGGCCGTGTTGAGCAGCCTCTATTAGAGCAAATGTCCATAAAGCTAACATCACATTGCAACAATTGAAAGTAGCACTGCTGGAAGAAAACATGCAAGCCCAAGTCCCCAGATTCTGGTTGTGACCAGCCATCGTATCAGTTATTTATTTCCCGGGCGTTTGCAGGTGCTTGCAGACACGAAAAAACGCGTGCAGGGATGAGCTCGAAGTCAAGCGCCATTCCCGCGTAAAGTGGAAAGTGCCACGAGTGTCAAACCAATGGGAAGTGTGGGGAAGCTCCGGAAAGTCTTCCTAGCGGCCGCTCCACTGGTTCCACCCCCCCGTCTTCCACCCGTCTTCTACCCCTCTCCACTTTGCACGTTTGTGATTGGTCACTTTTCAGTTCCTGAGCCCCATGCGAACCCTAATGCTGCACTACGGGACTGTCACCTACATAGGGGAAAGAACAAAGCTTTGACACCCCTTGTCGACCTCCTTCTTGTTGCTTATCATCCTACTCAAGGCTCCCCGGACGTTCGTTCTAGGCAAGGCTTGTTCCGTGCTGCCTACCTACCTACGTAAAGTAGTTCAGTACGGAGTACTCGTGCAGGAATGTCGCCAACAAGCCCCATGCCCAGTGGTTCAGGTCAGCACCGACGCCTATCAGCCGTGCTCTGTCCACAGACATTAACAGTATTATGCCAGCAGCAAAAAAGAAAGAGATAATAGGATTGGTCGACGTCCTTGAAGGCGACCTCGTGGAGCAAAATCTAGAGACACAACGTAAGCACCTCGCTGGTTTGCAACTGCATCTTTCTGATCGCCGTGATCCTTGCAGAAAGGAACAATGCCTTGGCACAGCTGAAGTCGCTTGTAACTACGCCTGATGATGCTCGATGGTTATCGAACAAAGAGGTACTCTACACTAGGCTTCCAATACTTAGGTGTATGGACAAGATAGTTAACAGATTATTCTTTGCAGGCTATCAAGTTACTCTGTCGATATGGATTTGATGACGACTCTCTCGAGACCTCACGGGCAGCTCTCAAGTGCCTCGCCAATGTCTTGTTGTTGCAAAGTGAAACGAGGCAGATGTTTGTTGACCTAGGCTATGCCAGTAAAGCTGCGGAAAGAATGAAGGTAAAGCAGATTCCGAATAGAGTATCTGAATCTCAAGCCTCATAATGTACAGAACAACAATCGGGAGGATGAATTGCTTACATCTCGGGTGCTCTTTCTATCGACCTACGACACGGAACTGGATTTCGATGACCTTTTCAACAGCCACCATTTAGCAGAGAGCATTAATCAGGTGAGAATCTATGCAATGAAAACCAAATTACCGCTCACAAGGAGCAGAACATTGCTCGCCACTCCAAAGGCTACTCCAAAAGTAGTCCCCAGGCCGTTCCCACCCCAATACATACGCAAGCGCTGTCCGAGACTATGAAACTGCTCTTCAATCTAACCCAGTTCTATCCCCAACAAGCTCCAAAATTCACCGAATCCCTTCCCCACATCCTAAAGATTCTTTCCCGAACCGAAATCCCCTCGCCCGTTCTCCAACCACCAATCACCTTCCTAATCAACTCCCTCCTAAACCTCGACTTCCCTCCATCCACCCCCTCCCCTCTCTTCCCCGCCTCCTCCCCCCAACTCAACACCACCCGCCTAATCCAAATCCTCGACCTCGCTGTCCGCACCTACAAAGACGAAGACCTCGAAACCCTCGCAACCCCGCTCATCACCCTCCTCCGCAAACTCCACGCCCACGCCCCACCCCCTCTCGCAACCCACCTGCGCACCGCCCTCCTCCCCTCCAACGCCGAGCGCGCCCACCCCCTCGGCACCTCCTCCTCCCTCGCCTCCTTCCTCCTCCGCCTCTCCACCTCCCCCGCCGCCCCCACCATCCGCGAATCCGTCTCCAGCCTGCTCTTCGAGCTCTCCGACGCCGACGCCACAACCTTTGTCCGCAACGTCGGCTACGGCTTCGCCTCGGGCTATCTCATGACGCACAACATCCCCATGCCCTCGCACACCCTCAACAACAACAACAATGCGAGCGATAGCGGAGCAGCAGAAGATCTCGGCGAAAAAGTCACGACGACGGTGGATGGGCAGGAGATCAACCCGATTACGGGACAGAGGAGGGACATGGAGCCGAGGGATGAGGGGCCGGAGATGACGGATGAGGAGAAGGAGCGGGAGGCGGAGAAGCTGTTTGTGCTGTTTGAGCGGCTGAAGGCGACGGGGGTTGTGGAGGTGGTGAATCCGGTTGAGACCGCGGTGAGGGAGGGGAGGTTCGAGGAGGTGGAGTAGTGGTTTGTTTTTGGAACGGGGGGGGAGGGAGGGATACCATATTATATTGATTTAGTAGCTAGAGTAGCTTGGGAGCTTAGACGGACATCAAATGTTACGAAAAAAGATCCGCTGTTATTCAGCCAGTCTGAACTGTCGAAACAGCCATTCAAGTACCTTTAACCAGCATTTCCCCACTTCCAATTTCATCGATTACGGGATCAGCTCACTACCTTACAATCTAAAATCCCTACCTACTAGAGCCATACGACATGAGCGTCTGAGAGCAAGAATATCTAGTTATTGACAGTAGGTTCGATTCTTGATACGGCTGATGCAGTGGCGCAATGCGTAGGTATCCTTTTCATTTCTAGATACGAGCACCTTACCTTTGAGCAAAACAAATACAAACACTGGGTATCACAATAAATTCCATCAGATCCCCTCCCAAACCCGACCCGGCGCCATGCACAGCACGCCCCCCACTCTCGCGCCCAAGAGGACCGTGACATGAACAAGCATAAGAAGGATAGAAACGCCCGGCCCAGCGCTACTAAGCCACAGATCCAGGACCGCAAGAAAAAGCAGCGGATACGCAATTAGCGGATTTGCGGCCATGGGCGCGCAAAGCATATTAACTGAGAAGATCTTGAGCAGCAGCAAGCCTACGTGCAGGGTGCGCTGAACGGCTGGGTTATGCACGTCCAGGCGGAATGCTAGGGGGCGTGGGGGTGGTGCTTCGAGCTGCGGCATTTTGCGGATTTTGGTTGGGGAAGGATAGCGGTCTTGCACCACGAGACTTCGGCTGGGGCTTGTGGCTGTCGGGCTCTCGTCTTCGGCGGTTGGGGAGCCCCAGGTGTGCTCTTTGGGGTACGAGTTCAGGCGGAGCTTGGCAGGCCCGCCAGGACGAACGAAGCCGGTGGACATTTTGCGAGTTGGGGTTTGGGGCATTGGGGTCCCGGATTGAGGGCTATCGATCGGTGAGATACGGGAACTCTTGCGGAGGTCGTCGAAGGCGTGGTTGGATGGCGGACGGGCGTCTGAGATTTCGTCGAGGCCAGAACCAGTTTTAATGCCGTATAAGATTTCTTCGGCGCTGGGTCGGTCCGCTGGATCGAGGGAGAGGAGGCGGCGGAGGAAGGTGTAGAGTTTTTCTGGGAGGTCGGGACGCAGTTTTCTTTCGTCGTGAAGGCCGCTCCAAGATGTGATTTCATCCCTAAGTAAGTCTAGATCTTCGTTTTCTTCATTGAAGTTGTCGGCGTGGCGGTATGGTAGTCGAGCGAAGCAAAGAAAGTAGAGTATCATCCCTAGAGAGAAGATATCGGATTTGGTGGTGAAGTTGCCGTAGGCACCCGAGGGATACTTGCGTCGAAGCACTTCTGGCGCGCAGTAGGAAACGGTGCCAGTGGCGCCCGTAGATCTGCGAACCATGTGCTCCACTTGGACCTCCCCGAAGTCACTGACCAGTACTCTGAGCCCTTTTCCCGCATCGTGTAACAAGCAGTTACTGGGTTTGAGATCTCGATGAATGTAGCCATTAACGTGAAGATGATTGAGGCCAGATGTGATGTCTTTGAAGAATGAATAGATCTCTTCAAACTGTAGCTTACGACCGCGCAGCTCTCGAGGTGGTTCCAGCTCGTTTTTGGAACGACGTCTTAATCTTTCCTTGAGCTGATGAGCAGTGTCGGACGGTTTTGCAGGACTCATAATGTAGTTATGGAGGTCGCCCGAATTGCAATACTGCTGGAGAATAAAAGCACATGGCACACTAGGACCAAAGTTGGACAGCTTGGTGTCTTCCAGCCAGACATGCCTGTAGGATACTAGGTGCTGATGAGAAAGATACTGTAGAAGTTGAACTTCAATCAGAACTTTCTCTAGCCATTCGTGATCGTCACCAACGGGAACCCTTTTGCAAGCAAAGTGACCTAAAGTTACACCGTCCAGTACATGTTTAACAAGGAGAACCACACCTTTACCTCCTCTCCCAAGCTCCTTTTCTTCCACGAAGAATCTTTGAAAGTAATTCGGACTAAACGCAGCAGAAGATATTCCAGACGGAGAAGGGGGAGAGCCAGGCGGCCTGCTTGGGATGTCTGAGCCTTGGCCAGTACTTATCGGAGAGCTATGTCGATAGCCAACTGGTTGTACCAATCGTCTTCGAGGAGATGGTGGCGCCGAAGAATTCTCGGAACCAGGCAGGCTTTGGTGTAGCATACGGAAGTACTCCGGACTGACGAAGCCTCCTCCAGCCACACCTGGACTTGGGCTGCGTTGCTCGTGGCCATGGCCATTTTCCTCTCTTCGCAAGGAGCGATGGCAGTAAGGACAATCGGCAAGCTCTACTTTGCCGTCAGACGAGGCATCGCGAAGGACTAGCTGTTTAGACTGTGGATCAAACACGACGACTGAATCATTGTGGCGGCTATAGAGAGAGGATGGTTTAGTTACGACACTCGAGATATGGAATAGACATACTGACAGTACTACCTCCCGGTTGCTCCCATATGGAACAATTGACATCCCCCGTTGAGTCTCGTGATGATCATCGTGGGTGTTGTTGTGCGCCATGATCATGTATTTAGCGGTAGACTCCGCACAGCCTTAGATCCGTCTTTAACCTCGACATTGTGGACCAAACCCAATGTCACTAGGGATAGAGCAGTTGCGTGACGCAGTGTTAGACCTTCATTACTTGAAGGTGCATTCAATATGTTCGCACGGCCATAGATACGTTGGATCGTTCAGATTCTCCCAATTGCATGCTAGAATACCGCCTCCCGCTCTTGTCGGAAGTCGGAAGTCGGAACTCGGAAGCTGCTCCTGTTAAAGATTTGCTCGCTCCTGTTATCTATCTAGCTAACCATCACCAACATCACTCATTCAAGCAATACGGTACCTATTTAGCGGAGGCGGAGCGGCCTCACGATGTTGTGGACAACGAGTCTCGCTTGACTTCAGAGCCAATGGATCCGCTGCCGTCATCACAATTGCCTCGAGGTTTCGAATGGCGCTGAACCGTAATATCTAATTCAGCTATGCTGGGCTACATAATCATCTCTTGCCTTTACTGTGATTCAAATACCTTTGTTCCTAAGTCTTTGATTTGCACAGTGCTTGCTTTTGTATCCGTTAGTCGGCTTCGTCGTGTCCAGGCTCCTCTGGCCTAGTTGATATGCCTACATCGATACCTGGGGTTGACCTTTTTGTCGATGTCCTCGTTGTGGGCGCAGGCCCCACGGGCCTTATTGCAGCTTTAACGCTTGCTCGGTATGGGGTCGACGTGCGCATCATTGACACGCGGTCGTCTAGAGTTCATGCGGGTCATGCCAGTAGTTTGTGATGCTAATAGTATGCTCGAATGGATCGTACTGACATGCTAGTTAGGCTTACAACCTCGAACTCAAGAAATCTTATGTAGCCTTGGCTTGCAACATGCTCTGGATCAAAAGGGGAATCGTATGAGTGAGATTGCTTTCTGGAGTCCTGACGGCGTCGCTGGCCGACTCTCGAGACGTAGCGTTGGACCAGAAGTGACATGTACCACCTTGTTCCCATACGTTCTGGTAACCGACCAAGGAAATACAGAAGCGGCGTTTGAAGCAGGCCTAGGTTCTAGAGGCTTGGGGATTGATCGTCCGAAAGAGCTTATACACTACGCATATGATGCCAACACAAGCCACACCTGGCCTTTGAAAGCTTATGTGAAGGATCACCTTTCCGGCGTCATTGAGGTATGGCATACAAAATACATTTTAGGAAGTGACGGCGCTAGAGGCATAGTCCGGCATATAGCAGGTGTTCAGGTACAAGCACAAGGAAGGCATGAAACATGGGCAGTTGCAGATGTATTGGCTGATACCAACTTTCCGGATATTCGAAGACATTGCGTGCTATCGTCTGCTCAAAGGGTGTGTACGCTGATACCAAACGGCCAGGATGGTGTCCGCATATGCGTACAACTCAGTCCGGAGGATATCGATCGATTGGATGCCGGTGTCCCAAGCTTTTTTATTGAGCCTCCAATACTATTCCCAGAAACAAACTCTACACTGTTATTCGAAATCCTTCAGACTCATATCAAAGATATTCTCTCCCCGTACACGATCGACGTCACCAATGTATCCTGGATCAGCCGCTACCGAATCAGTCAAAGTATCGCAGATCGTTTCACTGACCCTCAAGGACACGTTATTCTGCTAGGTGAGGCATGTCATACTCATTCAATTTATGGATGCCAAGGTATGAATCTTGGCATGGCAGACGCGTATAACCTCACCTGGAAGCTTGCTCTAGTGCTCAAAGGTATCGCTAAGCCTGAATTACTCGACACCTACGAAATTGAAAGACGACATATTGCAAACTTAGTCAATGATTTTGATACCAAATTTGCCAACACTCATACGCAGAAAGAAGCATTGGGTCTCGCCAGATTCTATGTGCTCAACAAGCAAAGTCAGAAGCTCACAAGCGGATGTGGCCATCGATATCCCGAAGGCCTTACCACCAACAACATCGTACGTGCACAGATTAACCAAGCTGCCATAGAGCCTCTTACAGCAGGCAAACGGTTGTATACAATGACTTTGACACGGCATGTGGATGGAACTATCGTGGATTTGTTTGGTGAAATGCCGTCAATTAATCGATTTCATCTCTGCATATTCATCGGCAAACTCTTGTCATTTGCAGTTTTCCAAGCGCTGTCTAATTTTTTGATGTCTTCTGAATCACCTCTCTACTACTTTGGCAAGATTGACTCGTCTGAACCCCAGCCACTCCCAGATAAGGGCACAAGGTCTAAAGACAAATACGATGGAAGTAGATACCTTGATCTCTACCTCATCCACACCTCCCCCCACCTCGGTATCGAGCTGGACCAGCTACCCAACCCTTTCCAAAAGTGGACTTCACGGGTCTACGAAGATGTCGGTGGAGTAGGACATGCAGCACATGGCGTATCCGAAATGCAGGGGGTGATGGCCTTGGTTAGACCCGATGGTTACATATCCATGGTCACGAATCTTGATAACAGTAGAGGAGTACTGGAGTTTATGAAAGCGTTCATGGTCATTGTTAAGCCTGACCTACTTGTGTCCGAAGAGTCGGTGAGAAGAACAGAATCCGAAGACGCTATGGGTACCTAAGGATTTACCATGAAGCCAAGATAAGCTCATGAGCTTCCTTTGAGATCATTATGAAGATATCTGAGGTTTCTTGCTTACTCTAAAAGACAGGTATTCCGATATGACCGGTGTATTACTCCATCGAGGACGTAAGAGTTTTGCACATTTGGTAAGATCACACAAGAAGAGCGAGACATCATCACTCGACGAGCTTTTAGACTCTGCGACACGAGTCGAAGAGTGACGTTGCTACGAATACAGACATCATGTCGAATTCACCGGGGCTACAATCACGTGGAGTGAGTTGAAACCCCGCGCCCTAAATCGTTGTATCGACTAACACCTTGGACAGTTGCCTATGCTGTGCCGAATTTTGTTACGGCTATGCTCAGCTTCGGGAAGCTTGCAGCTGTCTTCTTCGAAAAGGGACTCGCATCCTGGGTCATGCCCATCAGCCCGTCAACGGAATTCTAATTCCACCAGCTCCAGAAAAGTGTAGCCCCACTTGCAATATTTCTGCTTGTGCGTTATATCGGCGTCGTAGCTGAAGATGTCGGTTGCGCTGAGGTCAAATGCATGATGGACAACACGCATGAAATATGTTGATTTAGCTGGAGCGGAGGAGCAGAAGGTTTAGGAATACGACGCTGGAGGAGCCTAAAGGCTGACCGCTTGTTTGAATGCTATCAGTCGCTCTATTTTAATGGTCTCTTGGGAACTCGGTTTCCCAATCACCCAACAGGCAGTTTTATGAAATGATCGTAGGGCACCAATGTAGGTAACCAAGTGTAGATTTTTCTCGGGCTTGAATTCCACGGCATTGGTATTGGGGTTTGGCTCAAATGCGACGGGCCACGGTTTCGCTGCTGACACCCGTGAACCGGTATTCCTGGGCGTGCCAAACGCTTTCCCATGGCTCTTGACCACTGTCCGTGGGTGGTGAGCAAGGAAAGTAAGTCTAAGCGATGATCGCCCAGATTGCGCTTGACGGTAGAACTATATCGGCTACAGTATTCTATTCCGTAGAACTTACCTTAAGGTGGTGCGGGAGAAGACCAAGTTTCCCTTCACTTCCCAGCCCCACCAAAATGCCCAGCCTTCCTCCATCGACTTACGAGTAACGAGCATTATGACCAGCAAAACCTGATCCTTTCCATCATCTCATCTAGACACGGTCCTGTACATATTAATCTGTGTCCGCTGTGCCTTCTCCCCATAACATTGTCTTAGTATCGCGCCCTCAGCAATACGTCATTTGCTTCCCTCATTGCCGATAGGACGTCCTGTCACTTTGACGACAAGCACGTACGATATCAAATAAGCAACTACTTTGAACATCAGACCTTCCGGAACTGATACGCTTCATTGCTGTCTTCACTTCGAACTCTACAGAGGCTGTTTTAGTGAATTGAAGCCTGCGTGATCCATCAGGCTCTCTCCGCCAGACCTTCCTCCCACTTTGAATCGATCATCATCACTGTTCATCTGGCAAACGCCCTGCAACGTGCGCCTTACCTACCTACCGGTTTCGTGCACACAGCAGCGCAATAGCTGCGGTCCTAGGGAACCTTCATCGTCACAATGATTGCCGGGCTGTTTTTCACCTTCTGGCGGATATGCCAAATCCTGACCCTCATACCCACGCTAGGAATGCTGGTAATAATTGACTATTCTGAAGAGAACGGCCTTAGAAAATCAACTGACATGGCATAAGTCTTACTTCGTTCACGCATTTCAAACTGCCAATGAGCTGACACCAAATTATGTCTTGTGAGTATTCTATACCCACAATATTTACATCTCTCACATGCGATCCTGATACTGACTATGCCTCTAGAGTACTATTCATAACTTCAGTATTGGGAGCAGTGTGGGCCATAGCTACGTTGTTCCGGCGAAAGTCAACTAGGAACTCTGCCTACTTCGTGGCTTTCGTCGACCTTGCCTTCGTCGGAGCGTTCATAGCGAGCGTTTTCGAGCTCCGCGGCATATCTTCGGCCAACTGCTCGAATTTCTCCTCCAATGGTGACTACTACGTATCGCTCGGACCCAATGGGTTTAGCGGAAACTCACCTTTTTCGGCCAACATCAACAAGACATGCGCAATGCTCAAGGCGTCCTTTGCATTCGGTATAATGAACTGCATATTCTTCTTCATTACGTCCTTTCTGTTGCTTTTCATGCACAGAACGGAGGACAAGGAGGTTGTCGTCAAGGAGACATATAGACGTAGAAGCCACGACTCTCGGTATGCCTTTGCTTCGCTGTTCAAGTCACCTCAGGATTGAGACTAACGACTTTATGACAGACGCGGCCATTCTCGCAGTGGTAGCGGACACCACAGGAGCTCGAGGGATAGCAGACGCCAGTATTATGTCTAAAACATACAACATTGTCGCAAAGGGTGTAGAGAACGGTCTCGATAGGTAGGGACGTTGCAATTACCCAAGGATTAAACCTTCTTAAATCTTACGGCCTAGGGAGGATGTTTCTTTTCTTTCGGCTTCTGTCATTATATTCGGCTTCATGTCAGCTATGCTGTATTTTTGGGGGAGCCAGTGAGCGGAAGCGTCTGGAGTTCTCTAGAAAGGGAAGGCTCATAGATACCAGTAGCCTTGGGGAAGTGAGGACAGAATGTGTTGGAATTTTCGGAATTTTAATGTCACATATCTAATCTTCCCCCTGAAGCAAACATCGCTCAAATGTCTCGATAGTGACTTGTGCTGCTACGGTAATAGTCTCTATATCCAATCACAGCATTACCAAAACTCGACTCTGCCTATGATGAATCGTTTGGGTTCTAGCATCGACCGGCAACTCCGACGGACGGCAATCGCCAGATGCTGATGCTTTTTAAAGTTGTTTTAGCTCCAGAGACTCAAAAATAAACATTCGCATGGGTACCGTGGGCGCGTGCAGCATGCAGGTGTGACCACCAAAGGAAAGCGGATGAGTTCCAGAAAATCGAACGCGCAACGGCGAACTTGAGCGAACCATCACGTGTTATCAGTACCTCGATGGCCATCCACTCTTGGTCGCCCGACGGGAATCATACTTTACTATTGTAGGAACTGATCAACTGAGAATCCTTCGAGGACCGTTACCCCTCCCCGGTTCTCTCAATTCAGCCACTGAATCGACGCCATGAAATCCGACGATGTTGGGCACTATTCTAACAGGGAATCTGACAAGCAGCTGCCCTATGGCTGACCCAGAAAACGTTTTAAGCGTTGCATTTCTTCAGCCGCAGTTACTACAGTGGTACAGTGCATACGTTAGTACAAACGTACGGTACTATGTACCTATGCTAAGGCCCGACTAGGACACTGACGAGTGGCAGAGCTATATCTTAGCATCGGCGTCTGTCGAAAGTTGGGTCGTCGCCATGTGGATTTCTCGCATTTGCAAACACGGAAGAGCGGTTTCTTGTTTTCGTTGCTCTTCTCTCGGGCTTTCCTGTGTTTGTGTTGAAGGATACCTTCGCATTTTATCGTTGTTGTGAGAGTTTGAGTTGGAATTTTGATTTGCAGCTCTGCGAAAATTGGAAAACTGAGCTATCGATCCCTCGATCATGGGTTTCCTGTCACTGTTCTACGTCTTGGTAATCTCGCTGGTCGCTCCTGCAGTCGCAAGTACGTTTGATGCATTGATTCAACAGCACATATCCAACGCTAACAAATGTTCAAAGGGCCACAACTTTTCTTGACATATTCCAACTCAACAGCGACTCCATACCCCACCGCAACGCCAAGTGGCAAAATCCCAAGCGGGAGCCGCGTCTCGGTCGTGACTGCAATCCCAAGTTCAGAAGCAGCTCCATATCCCATATTGTCCTCAGGTCCAGTCACAGCGGCGCCTTCGAGTTATGGTACCTCCAATTTTCCCTCTGCAGGTAATTATACGTTATCAGGGACTGGGTCTGATCAGAATACTACAACGATCCATCGGACATCCGTCAAACTTGTCACAATTACAAGACCCCGGCCCGGCGGGTGCACCATTAATGCACCAAATGCGAACCTGCTATACTGGAATTCCGTCACTTACAATTATACGTCTACGCACGCTTGCCCAATCCTCCCTGAAAGCTCTGGAGGCACCATTCTGGCGCCAATCGTAACGCTGGCACCGTACAGTTTTCCAGTTGGCTTACATGCAGCCTCTACACGGTTCATCAACTTCACAACTCCAACAGTCGTCGAGGTCGGAAACCATACGACTACGTTCACATTCATCAATTCCGGCACTACACAAACATTCACCGAGTCCGCCTACACATCTACATATACTCAGCAAGCCTCTAGCGAAACTTTCACCGGTAGTGGTGTTACAACTACTATTACGCTCAGTGGCACAACAGCTACTGGTACTGGAACCGCAGGCACACAGACATACACCGTAACTGGAAATACCCAAACAGGGACAGGGACAGATGCTATATTCTCCACTCCGACCTTTGCAGGCGTGACTGATGTACTACGACCGGACATTACGTACAATGGAGCTACTTATGCTTACACCGCCACGACTCCAACCCCTTACGTCTTCTTCTCCGTCCTTGAAATTCAACAAGCATCGTCCACGTCAACCATCACTGTTCCGGTCCCCTTCTTTTCTGCTTACCCTGGGAAGCCAAATGTTGATTGGTCCGGCAACTCAACGGCGACAGGCGCTTTGCCTTCAGATCTTATCGGACAGCTCGCAGCCTATGAGAATGTGAACATCAGCAACTGTGAGGTTGGTACGTTCCGCGGCCAGCCAACGTTAGACGTAGGGATTTTCCTATTTGATTCGGTAGCCTGTGCCGCGCCTGCACGCGTAGAAAAAACAGCTACTGGACTTGGACCCATTTCTGCTAATCCCGGGGGTGCGCTTTCTCCTGCGGAACCTTTCACTACATCAGTTGCTCCTGCTGTTCCTCCGCCCACTGACGCCGGCTTTACTCCAGCCCCTGTTGCAACCACTCTTGCTGTAACTGCTAGTTCATCGCCAAGAGTCCTCGAACCTGTTACTAACAATCCATCTTCTGCAACCAGTCAAGCTCCCGGAAATAGCTCACCCGGCTCTGTGACGACCTCACCTGTGCCCCAACCCCCACAACAACAGACGATCTCACAGGTTCCCAAATCGCCGACGACAATAGCGTCAGGGCTAGCCGGATTGATTCTGAGTGGTTTGGGTGTTCCTTCAGTCCCGACGCCCGGAACTACGATTGCCCCTGTGGCTATTCCAGGGACTCCAGCTGCAGGCCCTCCCTCTGCTTCAACTACTTTGGTTGTAAGCAACGTACCGATTGCGATCTCCTCGAATAATGTCATCATCAACAGCCAGACCTTTAGACCCGCCCCAGGGTCGCCACCAGTGACAACCACTGTTGGAAATCAACCGGTCGTTGTCAATCCTTCCCAGGTCATTGCTGGTGGCACCACAGTAGCTATTCCAATTCCTGTCAGTCTTCCTGCCGTATCGGTCATCCCCGCACAGCAACCTCCTGTGACTACGGTTGGGAACTCTGTCATAACCGCCAATTCTCAATCTCAATTTGTCGTCTCTGGTCAAACACCCGTTCCTGGTGGTCCTGCCATTACTGTTGGCAGCACTCAATTAAGCCTCGGGCCTTCGGCATCTTCCGTTGTCATTGGCGGCAATGCCTTTCCACTGCAGCCCACTGCAACAGTCCCCTTACCAACCGTGGCTGGCCAACAGATCCAGACTGCTTCAAACGGAAATGTTGTTATCCCTGGACTCGCAACACTTAGTCCTGGTGCTAATGCTGCTACTATCTCTGGTACTATGGTGTCGGTGATGTCGAATGGTGCGGGTCTTGTTGTTGGTGGTAAGACAGTCGCCTTACCTGCAGGAGCCCCATCTTCTCTACCTACGGTCGCTGGTCAGCAGATTCAGCTTGCACCAAATGGCAACATAATACTGCCCGGTGGCGCGACAGTGACCGCCGGAGGCTCTGGAGTAACAATCTCCGGTACTCCTGTATCATTACTACCCAACGGCGCCGGCGTGGTCATAGGCACCAGTATCCTCGCCCTCCCCGTTGGTGTGGCTTCACCCTTGCCGACAGTCGGAGGGCAACAACTTCAAAAAGGCCCGAATGGGAATATTGTCATCCCCGGTGCGACTACCCTCACACCTGGTGGCGCAGCCGCCACTATATACGGCACCGTTGTCTCTGTAGCTTCGAACGGCGCTTCTGTCGTTGTTGGGGCCAGCACTATCCCACTTGCTCTTACGGCCAATGCACTCCCCTCCATAACCTTTGGCGGGTCGACAATCACCGAGAACTCGCTGTCCCAATTCGTCGTGGCCGGACAGACGCTCTCGCCTGGCTCGGCAGTTACAGTTTCCGGCACAGTCATTAGTCTGGCGCCAGGAGCATCAAGCGTAGTTGTTGGGGGTAGTACGGCGTTCATCGCAACCCCCACTGGATCGGTAAATGGGAGCGGGAATGTCACTGGCTTCACAGGGGCTGCGGTGAGTGGCAAAGCTCTTGGAAATGGATTTGCGACGTGCATGGCCATTGCGATGGGGGTGTTGTTTGGGGTAGTTGCGTCGTAAAAGAGGAAAAGAAGAAAGGTTATTCCCACGTTGATGATTTACGGCACTCATACTCGAAATTCTCGATAGGCTAATGAATTTTTGGTATATCCCATGTTGATCCAGAGTTGTTTATATGCAAATCTGATCCTACTTTAGTACTTCAATATGGGGAACTCCATCCTCTTTGAATTGCCGCACATGGCGAAAAGTGGAGGGGACACTCACGTGACAGCAACAGCGAAAGTCCTTCCCGCTGCACCGGTCGAGCCGCAAGGCGGTTGGTTGTGCCTGAGAATCCTGCAGGTCCCAGATCTGAACAAATAAAATAGCCCGGGTCATCGGCATATCTGTAATCCACCAACATCAATTGCTACTGCTCTAGTAGTATAGCACTGTTGGTGTTTTTATCTTATTCTCCTACGAATGGAAGAAGCACGTGGAAAGCCCGGTCTTTGACACGCCCGGAGTTAAGACTCGGCTACGCTGCGAATCCGTTTAAATCCTCTCCTCTTACATCCAATCTCGGTAACTGCGCTTCTCCCTTCATATGTGTACTATCTGTATAAAAACTCGTATTCCTGAGCCTCAAATCAATCGCTCGTTATAAACTTTCCATCATGCATTTCCAGCTCCTCGCTCTTTCCCTCGCCGCTCTCGCCGCTCCTACTCTTGGCCAGACACCTCAGGGCGTTCAGCCCTCTACCAGCAATCTTCTTCCTGTGAAATATGGCTCCACTGTCGTTACACCTGGCATCATGCTGCCAGAGATATGTGAGTATCTGCCATCTCCTCCCTGCTCGTTACTATGTAGTGCTCACAGATCCTTAGTAACCAGGTCCTACCCCACCATTAGCTACCCCTCCGCGACCCCCAACACAACTTACATGGTCCTTTTCGTCGACTTCTCCATCCCCGGTAGATTCATCAACTCCACCTTCCCCGGCGCAAAAGCCCCCGGCATCGGCCCCAATCGGTACACACGCCTCCACTACTGGCAAACAGACGTCCAATTCAGCTCCAACGGAGCTTTTGCGAACAAGTCTGCGCCCATCGCAGCTTACCAGGGTCCGGCGCCTCCTCAGGGGGATGTTCCGCACATTTACACATTTTTCCTGTTCCCCCAAACTAGCGCATTCATGCCTCCGGCACCAGGGACTCAGTTCAGCTCGGGGACCGTGGACCAGGGAATGAACAGATTCAACTTTGATATCTTAGCTTTGTCGAAACAGGCAGGTGTCGGACCTTTGGTGGCGGGTAACTACATCATGGTGCAGAACTCAACGGCGAGTGCTACCGGGACCTCTGCGAGCGAAACTGGAGCGCCAACGGCGAGTGCGACTGCCAAGTTCACTGGTGCGGCGAGCAAGATCGACGGTAGTTCGATGAGCTGGGGAGTTGGAGCTGGTGCTCTGCTCGCCTGGTTTTTGTGAGATTCTTCGTCCGGATTAAGTCACCTCGACAAATCGTTGGCCGAATCAACGCGGCCCACGTTCCTAGAAAACGAACAACGGACCTATTCTGTTGGAGGATGTGCGAATATATCGCGACTACATCTTTCTAAAAATTAACCACAGATGCATCAGTCCGGTATACTGAATACGCTACGTACATAACATAGAGAACAGTTTAGATGTTTTGTTTCTACAATCCGGGCTTCAAACTCATCCTCATTGATTCAGTGTATTCTCGTTCCCTCCCGAACCTCTTCCTATCAGTATCGGATTGATTCCACCGGCCGTTAACATATCCGTCGGACAATCAATTTTGTGCATCGCCCAAATAGTACTAATATGCACAGTGTTCTAGATTGTCCATCTTTAGTCGAAGGTCTTCGGGGGCAACATGGCGCCTGATCCCAAGGACGCCTGGTTGGATATGGTTCTCTATGTAGAGCATGTGTGGGCCTGGATATGAACACAAGATGTACTACTCGGGAATCGGGATCCAGAGGCGACTGCTTCGTGTTTCGAGGCTCTCAACGAAGCTGCTGAACGTGAAAGTGGGGCGGGTCGTAAGTACTTAGGTTCGGAATCTGCCCCTAGATCTTTCGAGATCGATCGTCCAACCTTATCTGAAGCTCGAACTAAGGTATTCAACGCATCATCAATGAATGAATGAGCGCTGCTGGCGTGATGATCGTGGCAATGGTCACGAGAATGTTGAGCGGGGCTGGTTGGGTAATGGAACGGTATTGTGTTTGCCATTCAAAAGTCATCGTAGAAGTGAATTGACTGTTGTTAATAAAAGATTGAAGGGGTTGAACCAATGAATTTTTCGTTTTATGCTGACGTTTAGCGGGCATAGATTATCTAATCTCCTCGGACCCTTGAAAGATCTTCCACCCGTTGACTCTTCCTTTACAATTCCCTAACCCGTGAGAAACCCCAACCACACTACTCACAGCCGCTTGAAACCCTCATCTACGTGCTCTCTGCTACTCAGGCAACCCCCGTATCTCAACCTACACCTCCCACCACTTTATCCATCGCGGCTATTATGGCCTCAGCAGCCAAATCCTTCACCCGCCTCGCCGCCCACGCGACTCCCGTAACCTCAACCGTCAGATCCACTGCCGCTCGCCACACTCGCCATGCCCTCTCACGCCAGACCTTTCAATCCTCCTCCAGACGTGGCTACGCCTCCGGTGCAGGTCAAACCTCAAGCACAGGCTTGTACCTTGGACTCGGAGGACTTGCCCTGGCGGGTGGCGCGGGAGCGTACATGTACATGAACCAGGATATCAACTTGAAAAAGGGTAGTTCGGGCGAGACGACGGGGATATTGACGCCAACGAAGGAGGATTATCAAAGGGTCTACAATGAGCTAGCGAAGGCTCTTGCGGAGAAGGATGACTATGATGATGGGAGCTACGGTCCAGTACTCGTACGATTGGCATGGCATTGCAGCGGGACGTACGTACCATTCCATCCGGCAGCCATGCTCTCGGAGGCTGACGTAGTCTAGCTACGACAAGGAAACTGGCACTGGCGGTTCCAACGGTGCAACTATGCGCTTTGCCCCTGAATCCGACCACGGCGCCAACTCTGGTCTCAAAGCTGCTCGTGACTTTATGGAACCAATCAAACGTACTTTCCTCCTCCCCTGATATTGGAACTCCAGGCTTACTCTGGGTTTTAGAAAAATTCCCCTGGATCTCTTACTCCGACCTCTGGACCCTCGGTGGCGTCTGCGCCATCCAAGAGATGCAAGGTCCCACCATCCCCTGGCGTCCTGGCCGCCAAGACCGTGATGTCGCCATGTGCACTCCCGACGGCCGACTTCCCGATGGCGCCAAAGAACAGAAGCACCTGCGCGCCATCTTTGGGCGCATGGGCTTCGATGATCGGGAAATCGTCGCCCTAAGCGGTGCACACGCGCTCGGCCGCTGCCATGCCGATCGAAGTGGATTCGAAGGACCCTGGAGTTTTAGCCCAACCGTCATGAGTAATGACTATTACCGGTTGTTATTGGGGGAGAAGTGGAATTTCAGAAAGTGGAATGGACCGAAGCAGTACCAAGATGTCGGGAGCAAGAGTTTAATGATGCTGCCGACGGATATGGCGCTCATCCAGGACAAGGACTTTAAGAAACACGTTGAGCGTTACGCCAAGGACGACCAGGCCTTCTTCAGCGAGTTTAGAGATGTCATGGTTAAGCTACTAGAGCTCGGCGTACCCTTTACTAGCAAGGAAGAGGATCGTATGACCTTGACGCCGAGCTCGTAGGTACTGCTCGTCTCAGACGGCGACTCCAGGTCTTTGGTGAGAGGTGCGGGTAGTGGTGATGCATCCAGTCTAGGCGTTATTCTTGTGGTAATTTGAAATGGAGTTTTGTTCCCGGCGCATAGCTACCGACATAGAACGCTAGAACTAGATCTAGAAGCTCGACCTAGACATAGAAGCTCGACCTAGACGTAGAAGCTCGACCTAGAACTACAAGTAGATTATTAGATCTTCCAAAAATCCTTTGTTCAGGACGAGGGCGTCCGATGGCTTTCTTCTCCTCCTCCACAGCCTGCGTTCCATTAAATCACCTCATCCACTCCCCCAACTACACAATTCGAGCACGCGAGGTTAGAACTTCCTACCGTAGGAAAAGACAAACAAAAGCGCTGCTGTCTTACCCCACATAACGGAATCAAAAACCCAGAACGATAGTTTTTCTTAGGATCGTTAATACCCTTTTTCAAAACAGTCAAACGAGAACAATTGAGCTGTGTTTTTGGGATTTTCTATTGGGCGATTTAGGGGGAAAAAGTAGAGAGGGTTTGTGAAACGTGAAAAGGCTCGGTGGAAAGCCTCCAAAGCAATCTTCGTACTCAGGTCCGCTCGCTCGACGCAGCTCGCCAGCTCATAGCAGGACGGGGAACTGGATAACATCGGATGGAATGAATGCTGTCTCTCCTTGTTGGCATCATAGTCCCTCATAAACGTTCCCACGGCCGGACTGTCATGGGCTACATATTTCGAGTCTATAGTTGCGCATCCGGGTTGCCTTAAGCTGGAGTCTCGGGCATAGAAGTTGGCATACACACGTCCCGCCTCGCTTTATTCAGTCGTGCCCTAGGGCACGCAGTCCTCTCTACTGGGGTACTCTGGGCTTGTTCTGTCCATCTCAGGGTCCTAACTCACCAACGCTTTTAGTCGTGTTGGAGATTTTATCGAGTGTAGGGTAGATCATACCTGTATCGTGTTCATGCGAAGACAGTGATTGCGCCATCTGCGTTGAAAGGCCCAATACGTCCGAGTCCTCAAACCACTGGCGCAATGTATACTCTGGCAACCTGTGCCAACCAACAAGTCGGCGTACTGGAGCTCTGTGAGACCGGTCGGTGGTGCAGGTAGCTCTTGGCCACAGGTCCGGGATCTTGCCTCCCTTCAAACCGATCCGGAAGACTAGATCGATAGGAACTTGCTAGATGGTTTCGGGCCTTAAGAAGAGACTCAAGTGAGCATCTTAGGAGAATCTCTTGCCATACATCACAAGGAACAATTGCGAGGACTGCGTTGTACTTGTCTAATTCAGTCTTAGCTTTATATTCTTGACCGGCCTACTTGTCGAAAGAGAAGATATATCATCTGCTTTACGCTTCGTCTGGCTGCTTTTTGGCGACAACGCGTCCGCCAGTAGAAGAGATGTGCTGGGATCAGTCAAGGCTCGCTGCTGTTTGAATTTCAGAGCTTGAGGAATGACCATGACCAGACGAAATCGAGAGTTTCCACATCACCAGGCTTCTGCAATACTTGTGTCGCAGATTCTCTTGCTTCGAAGCCCAAATTGGACTTTCTACTGGCAGAGACTTACTTGTGACGAGAATGCTTATGTGCACTTGGAGGTGCCCCTGTGAAAAGACATTTTTTTTACCAGCTTCAAAAAGGGTCAGGATAGACCTAATGCGGTGAGACGTGAACGTGAGGTACAGAGGATCACTATTTACGATGGGAATGTTGGGTGAATTCAAGAGCCGGTCGAATGATATTCCATGGCGCCGGCATGTTACTGTTCCAGCATTGGGTTCTCATTCACGGTCCAAGGAGCAACCTAAACGCCTAAAACCATAATAGAGGTGAACTGAGAAGAATGACCGTACTGCCCTTTGCTCGACCCGTATCAAAAAAGACATCCTGTTCGGCGACGATGTCCATACTCTGGCAACAGCGTCATTAAAGATAACCGACCCCGAGTTGACTGATTTCATGTTACCCAAATCAAGTCTTCCTGAGTTGCTCGGCTGTGGGATGAGATATGCCGGACTGCCAGCTGAAGGAGTTGGCGCAGGGTAACCACCAGGATAGCCTAAAAGCTCTTGTGGTGGTGGTGGCAAAACTGACTCAGAGCCGTCAGAGAACATGTTGTATGATATACATGATAAGCTTTATGTCCGGGTCTATCCGTAGCAAAGATGCCACCCATCCCACAGGAATAGCGTACGAAAACCCTGCTCTGTGTCTCAGCAGTCCTCTCACTTACGGTTGTGGAATTGCTCCCATCCTACAACGGTCCGTCGTTATTGCGTCAAGAACAGAGATAGTGATGTAAAGAACGCGGCGTCTCGCCGTTTATACCTGTACTTGCACGCTCAGAGACTGCAAGACTCTATCCGAGTCAATGAGGAAAGCCATCAGCAAGGCTCAAACTCCTTTACTTCTTTCTCGAATACCAAATCATCCGCCAAAGTTCACCACAGTCTTACTCGTTTTACCAACAAATCCCTTTACACTCGTCATGGGTAAAAATGGTTGATAAGTGTGGGAATAAATATTCAGCTTCCTCGAAGAATATCAGTTTACGTGTTCATGATCGTGTCTAGCTACAGTGCATTTATATATATATTCAATATAAAAAGGGAAGAATCGGCAAGACCTTTACTTGCTTTTATAGAATGCATGGCATTGAAAGTAAAGGACATCGAGCCAATTATCTCTCGGTTATGATGTTGTGGCGAGGCAAACTGCTTCACACAGCGATGCGTGAAGCCGACATATCGGCAGAATGCTCGTTGCCAGCATACTCATTGCAATACTTTTCTATTATGCTCATTATTACTTTACTTTCTCTCTGTTTATACGTTTATACTGTCGTGTGCGAACTGCGAAGTTTAGATAGGGTCCGATCTAGCTCGATCACGTGTTCTCTCTAACTTACACAGTACGCGCTTGGGGAAAGCTTGTCTGCGAGTCAGAGGCACAGGTCTCGAACCCTGCCAATGCCATCCATGCCGAGATGTGGGGTTAAGGAAATGGACGGCCAAAAAGACCAACATGTCAGGATTGCCGCATGAAGCTTACTTGCAGGATGCATTAAGATTGTCGTCTGTCATCCGTCTTGATGGTCTTGTAAAATCACTTTCAAGTCGTGGCCGACTCTTCCTGCTCACACGAAGCTGTCCGAACTTGAGGCGCAAAGATGGCAATAAGAGAAAGTCAGTGTGCCATCAGTTCGCTCCTTGGCGACAACATTTGCTGATTGCATGTATTCTAGAGACATCGGCTTCTCCGGACTCCTCGCTGGAGCATGATCAGCCGTATGTGAACAACTACTACGACCCAGATATCGCTCATCCCAACGCCGAATATGACGACGACCTCCATGTGCAATGTCCATCGCATACAACGCAGCGAAAGCTGGTCACCAAGATCGACCTCCGAGTCATCCCAGTCCTCAGTATTCTATACTTGCTAGCCTTTCTCGACCGGACGAACATCGCCAATGCTTCGATCTTTGGCTTGCAAAAGGATCTTAAGCTGAAGAGCACGGAATACAACACGGCGCTCACCATATTTTTTATACCGTACATCCTGTTTGAGATCCCCTCGAACATCCTTTTGAAAAAGCTCAAGCCTCATGTATGGCTATCGGCATGCATGTTCCTTTTTGGCTTCGTAACGATAATGCAAGGATTGGTAAAGAACTACAGTGGCCTGCTTGCGACTCGATTTTTCCTAGGCCTTGCCGAGACAGGCATGTTTCCTGGCTCGTTCTATTTGATCGGAATGTGGTACAAGCGCTCTGAAGCCCAGCGTCGGTACTCTTTCTTCTTCGGCAGTACCAGTCTAGCTGGTGCTTTCGGAGGCCTTCTGGCTTCTGCTATTGGGAAAATGGATGGAATGCGAGGTTACCACGGCTGGAGGTGGATCTTCATCCTGGAGGTAAAGAGACTGATCCTGTTGAGTATCTGGACACTGACAAGTCTGTGAATAATCCAGGGTACTCTTACCTGCGTAGTTGCTTTCGCCTTCTTCTTCCTCATCCCCAGTTTTCCCGAGGACGCCAAATGGCTTGGGGATGATGAGCGTGCATACGTCAGGGCAAGGTTGCGCAAGGACCAAGGACGGAGCGCTGCAGAACGCTCAATCGGTGTCAGAGATGTCGTCAATGTCTTCAAAGATTTCAAAATCTTTGTTGGAGGATTTATGTATTTTGGATTGATTGTACCAGCTTATGGGTATGTGGAACTTCTACTTCCTTTGAAAGCAAAGTATTCTGACGCAAGTCGCAGCTATGCATTCTTCGCACCTAGCATCATCAAAAGCTACGGGTACCCGCAGATCGGCACACAGCTTCACAGCGTTCCTCCATGGGCATGCGCTTTTGTCTTTGCAATGGTCATCGCCTTCCTCTCGGATAAAACGAAGCACCGCTTTGCTTTTACCTTGATACCAATATCCATCGCCATTGCCGGATTCGCTATCCTTCTAACCGTTCACACGAAACCCAACGTGGAGTATGCTGCGCTCTTCCTTGTCGCCATGGGAGCGTACAGCGCTATGCCCGTAATTGTCTGCTGGTTCAACATGAACCTAGGAGGCCATCACCGCCGTAGCATTGGGACGGCTTGGCAGGTAGGATTTGGCAATATAGGGGGAATTATTGCTACATATGCATTTCTAGCAAAGGACGCTCCACGCTTCAAACGAGGATATAGTATCTGCATCGGATTCATTTGTTTGAGTGCCGCAAGTTGCATCGTCTATTTCGTGAGTATTTTCATACAGAACCGAAACCGGGATAAAGCGGCAACGGATCTGGGGTTGACAGAGTTTGAGAAGACGGAGAAGGGTGATATGAGTCCGGATTATAGGTACTTGCTATAAATCGTGGAGTATAACTCGTGGAGGTATTGGATATCCCAGAACTGCTATATATTTGCGATTTGTCATGAATATTTCAAAAGCTGCATTTATAAAAACATTGGTTCCTGGATCTCCTTTCATCCGCGGACACGTTTGTGCCTTTGTTCCTGTTATACCTACTTTTGGACCTTTTTGCTGCTTTGTGTCTGGCGAACCTTCCCTCTTTTCCTATCGGCTGATGCTTTGTTCGCTCCGTTTGTACTGTGTGAGCAATGAGCCATGGTCTACAGGTTTCTACTGAGAAAACAAGAGGTAAGACTGTGGAGTTTACAGCGACAACAGCTCAACTCTCTGGCGGATAAAGTCCTAAGACTCATCCAGCTCGGCGAGTCGGCACAGTCTCGTTCATATTAACGGTAGACGGCAATATTGTCTTCAAAAATAAAGAGATACATATGTCTTGCGCTTGCCATCTGGCCCTCGGCGACTTGTATTCTTTTATGGTTGACTCCATCACAGAGCTCTGGGCGCATAACACAAGCGGCAGTCGGAAGACACTGATATATCTGGCAGACATTCTCGTCCATTCGTCGGACACGGTACAGTAGCCGACAAGCGATGCCGTCCACATATAGGGTCGGATTCACTTTCACCTCATTTAGATCTCTTACTGCTACAAATCCAAACCCAACTCCAACGTATCCAACCCCAGAATCAGCAATGCACCACCTACTCTCAACCCACATCATAACCGCCATCCTCTTCTCCCACCTACCCTCCCTCACAACCGCAACAGCCCTCCCACGCTCCTCTCCACCCGCCCTCACCGCCAACACCAGAACCCAATGCACCACCTCCCCCGCCTGGCTCACCCCGACCTTCCGCTCCGAAGACTGCCTTGAAGCCGTCGAGCGCTTCCTCTACACCGACTACGTTCACTACAAAGGCACCCGCTACGAATTCCACGACCGCACCCCCCCGCCCCAGCCGCGCTACCCGCCCATGCTTGTCCCCCGCCGCTACACCATCGCCTCCTGCACCGTCGTCATCGCCATGCTGTGGGACTTCCCGGACCAGCCGCCGCTGCCGCCGCTGCCGGGCGATCCGAAGGGGCCGTTCCAGCGCGCGGATGTGCTGAGTTTTCAGGACGTGTTTGATGCGTTGCGGAGGGTGTCGCTGAGGTGTTATGGGGACGCGGGGGATTTGGCGCGGGGTTTGGGGTGGGAGGCGGTGGGGAAGGATTTCAGCGTGGGGGTTTTTATGATGGCGACGGGGAGCGAGGTGGAGAGGAATATTCGGATTGGGGTTGAGCCGTCGGGGGCGGTGGCGGGGGGGTTGCTGAATTCGACGGGTGTGGTTGGTGGTGGTGCGGAGGTGCAGACTTCGTAGTGTGGAGATGATGTTGAAGCGATTTTGTTGCGGGTTTTTTTTCCCGGGGAATTTTCAGAAACTCTCCCGTTTGAGCTTTTCTCTCCAATCACCATGGACGCTGGCAGAAAGATCAAACGGATACTCAAATGCTCCCCCAACGAGACGCTCCCGAGAAGCGAACTGTACCCTCATCGCAAAACCCATCCCCTCCCCAGGTCTCCATCAAACACACAGAAACGAAATACCAACCAACCAACCAACCAACCAACCACCACAACAACAAAGCCTAAACCAGCAAGCTTAGACGAAAAAAAGAAAGAAAAAATTCACATCCCCTCATCCCAACAACTATCTAGATTCGAAAAAAAACCCACTGATGTGAGGAAAAAAAATTAAGCCCCCAGAAAGAAATCCCTCGCCCTATGCGATATATTCTGTAGCAGCAGCACCGCCACACAACCACTCCACAACCCCCCCCCTCCCTTACGACCATCACCCCCACACCTACCCTAATCCACCCACACCCACATCCCAACCAAGAGATACAGACCCGGGGTACAGAACTAATAAAAAACAAAGTTTCCGCAAAAAGATGGAGTTGGTGGAGTTTGTCTGATGAGACGTTTCGAATTTTGGCTAACTTGGAAAAATCTTTCGGGAAAGAGCCTGCTGCGCGCGGGGGGGGGTTTTTTTCTTTCTCTCGGCCGATCTTTTTGAGGTTAGATGTATATATATAAATATAGTATCGTTGAGTTTCAAAGAATACGTGACCGTCCGCTGACCACGGTACCGCCGCATTGCTCCCGCACTGCGGCCTACTTCATGCTTCTGCTCCCTCTCTGCTCCCCCGTGCTCCCTCGGTGCTCCCTCGGTGCTCCCCCTTGCTCCCTTCGTGCTCCCTCTAAAGCGGCCCTGCTCCCTTTTCCGAACAAAAGCGGCAATCACCGATTTTAAGTTCTGGGTGTCAACGAGAGCACCAAGATGTCGGATGTATAACGGCTCCGAGGACAAGATGTTTTCATGCCGTTAGGATTCTTGCCTCCTTAACAATTAGTCCTACAAATAAATTTATCACTACTACTGTGCACCTGATTTCGTGTTACCATTGTAACCTTTGAAGCTCAGCCAGCAAGGCTGAGCCTGACATTGACAACCACTTCGGTTCTATAGCTTAGCCAGACCGAACGCCCTTTTGCGTGTGGCTAATGAACAAGCGAGCGGCCGGTCACAGTGGCCTGTCAGAGCGCATCTTAGCTCTCAGCCTTCCCATGTGTTTCCTTCCAGTGGTGAGGTCGGGCATGTTTTCCCACGCCGTATGCACTGTGCCTGTGCTCTTCTGCATCTGTACGGAGGGTGACACCTTTAGTCTTGACCGACGTTAATAGCGAGGTGTCTGGCAGGCTCCAGGGGCTTTAGGTGCAATCCCAGCTACTCAGGTGTGCTACCCCATAGAGCTTGGCTTGGCAGTTCCGTACAGCCTTCCTCAAGGGCACGAGGCTACTTCAGCGAAAGACAATGAAAGGTTCTGCCCACTTTTTCGTTTCTTGCTCTTGCTTTCTCATTATCCTCGTCAATGTGCCATCTAGAGTATTGAACTCTTCCGCAATTTAATATGTACTGCTGACACATCTCCTTGACACGGTACGTTCACTTTTATGTACGGTACCCTCGTCACCCTCTTGCTCAGTGATCACAATAAGCGAAGCCTTCTCCGACCATTCCTAAAAGCACGCGGCAGCGCAAACCAGCAGGAGAAGCATGCCTGATGGCATCCCCACCCGACGAATTGACTTTAACGATAACACAACCAAAGAGCCGATTTCGATGTCCGGTCTTCTCGACCGCCTTGGCGAGCGAAAATCAGACTTTCTCAACGGTATCCAGCACGCGATACATGTCCATATCGCTAAGCAGGGCCGGCGAGTCTGTATGTCTATTGTGGAGACAGACGGTCGAGGGAATGGCCGTGCTCGCACGCATATCCTGAATTCAGACAGCTTATCCGAAAACGCGACCTACGTAGATGTCTTCCAATGCTTTATCCGCAGGAAAAGATACCACGACCACGCGCTCGACTCCGGCTTGTCGGAGCCTGTAGCTGGTATTATTGCGAGGAGATATGGTACCGTGCTGGAGTCCTGTTCTGACGATCTGAGACGGTATTTTTTAGGTCGTCTTGTCGAAGATGAGGTGGTGCGCAAAAGCCTTGCGGTCCACATGGCGACACTTCTGGCGAAGAAGGGTATCAAGACCGCACGCGATAAATTGACGGACATGATCACGCACGCTATCGCCCAGCATGCGAGCATGCATACCACCGTCGCGGTTCAGCATGGAGTCACCGTTGCCACGCAGCATACTGCTGCTGTCACTGCGGGGACGTCGACCGGGGCTGTGGTCGGCTCCATTATCGGAGCAGTTCTGATCAAAGCTTTCGCGGCACACATCACAGTCATCTTGCCGAAGATCTTGGCTTCGGAAACGTTTCGTATGCTTGTTATGGCCGCCACGCATAAGATTGTCTATGTAAGTGCGACTGCTGCAACGGCTAATTTGTTGGCTGCAAAGGCTGGCGCGGCGACTGCTTCGGCGTTCCTTCATGCTATCATCGGACCTGTGGCCGTTATATATGTCGTGTATAAGCTCAAGAGACTGCCGAGTGAATTGGGCGAGAGCATTGCCAGAGGGGTCAAGAAAGATTTGGACGGCAGTTTCAGAAGTATCACGGAACAAGTCCTCGATGAGATGACGAAAGACGTATACGATCTTGAGAAGCTGGCTTCTGTGGTCGTTGGCGACATCATCACGGTCGACGGATGGGAAAAGAGCTTCGAGAGCCTTGACGTTGCGGATCCGGCTGTTCTAGCTTTGAATCACGAGATCGCGAACGGTGTGGGCTATGCCAAGGTCTTTCGTAAGATGAAGAAGGCAGATGAGCCGCCGATGTGCGGCGATTGAACTGCATCCTGAAAGATTTTACAGCCGATCGCGCAATGGACTGCCTAGTTAATTGTGAATTTAAAATTTCAAAGACCGACACCGATAAATGATAGGAGATCGAGATGTGGACTGCTGCAGAGTGGACAGCTCGTAAATCTAGTTTACAATATTTCTTTCAAAGCTATTATATTATATCGCTGATCTTCACCTTTCGTAGAACCAAAAAAGACGGAATATAACATTGACTATCTTGCCGAAATAGTTTGTAACGAGCTGGACGTACTATGCTCGATTAGATTTATCGTAAAGGAAGAGTAGTATATATAGCTTACAGTGAGGGCTATGTGCTTAGGAAACGATTGTAATCCGGTAATAATTGGAAAAGGATAGGAGGGACAATTCCCAGGAGGGTTTAGGGCCGAGGGCAGGTTTCGGGGCTTAGCCCTACCGCTGCCCGAGCTGGTAGTGTGCCCAAAGCTGGGGGTGACCTCCTCTAATGCCGCCACGCTCCCTGAACAGGCTGAAAGTGGACTTCCTGGGTAAGTTCGTCTAGACTTTATACTAGCGCGTTTTTAGCCAGACAAGCATACCGTTTCGAGGCTTCCTAACAATTATAAACACAGGAGCATAACGTCAAGTGTAGGATCGTACGTCAATTGCCATTTTCATCAAATGTAAAGTGATCCCACGTACAGAGATAGCGGCTGACCGCAAGGAACAAATCTGGGGCTATGGACCACCTACCAAAAGCTTCGCCCGCTTTCCATCACATTGAGGTTCCCTATATCTTTGATGAGGCTTGCCCTTATGTTTACGATAATGCTGGCATTGGAGCTTGGGCCACCTTCCCTGAACGCTGCGGATGGTCAGTGTCGGAGATGGCGGCTGACAATTTTGATTTCACCCGTCAAAATCGTAACACTCTTGGGCATGCCGCATCTATGTTGCAAGCGTGGCTTTACTTTGGAATGATCCAGCTCGTCACGGCCCTCCCAGTAGCCACAAAAGACTATATTCGGTTAAATCATCATGGCCAACGAATCGTTACTACTGAGAAGTTGCCTGAGCATCTAGAGAGATATAGGCAAGGCCTGCGGTCAGTATCTGAGAAAGACCGCCCAGGAATCATTGCAGGAATGGATAGAATGTTGAAGATGTGGGAGCTTTGCTTATCCAGCTGCGCTGGAAAGAACTCTCCTTTGCCGGCTGTGGTCGTCTTTTCAATGATGATCCTTTTTAAAACCCTTATCTACGCCAAATTATCCGTGTTCCCAAACAGTAATGAGCCTGCTGAGGCTTGGTATGGCACTACCCGAGAGATTCTGGATCGCCAGTTGCAGGATACTGGCTGTTGTAGGATGGATATGTATCGACTTAATCAGCGACTTTCAAGCCTTGCGCAATATTACATTAGTTCTCTTGACTTGCGAAAGGAGTCTCGAAGCCATGAGAAATGCACGCAAACACAATGTGTAGCTTTGCAGATCGACGAAAAAACCTACAAGGCTCGACATACAAGCAGAGGATGCACATGTGCAATGGAAGTGGTCGGGCAGTCAGAACTTAGAACATTGGTCGAGCAAGGTTCGATACCAACAATGAGTTTCTCCAACAATTCTGGTCTACGTATGCAGGATCTGAATACGCAACTAGGTAAGCCGCATGGTCCCTATGTGGCAATTTCCCATATCTGGGCGGATGGTCTGGGCAATCCAAAAAAGAACGCTATGCCACGTTGTCAATTAGTCTTACTTCAAGAAAGAGTCAATGCAGTGTGCACTAGCAATGAAGCAGTCAAATCGCTACAAGGTATGAAATCTCCAAACGTCCCGTTCTGGATTGATACCCTCTGCGTTCCGGCACAAGAATGTGAAGAGAAAAGACTAGCAATAGCTTCGATGGCCCTGATTTACAAAGAAGCGGAAATAGTACTAGTCATAGATAAAGAACTGGAGTCGATTGGGTCTGATAGTACCGTCCTCGAGATTTCGGTCAGGATCGCTATGTCGTCTTGGTGGACACGATTGTGGACTCTACAGGAGGGGGCATTTGCGAAAGAACTACAATTCCAGCTCAGAGGAGGGGCTGTGAGCCGGCAGAGCCTCCTTAGACGGGATCATAGATCTGACGTTGACGCCTGTACGCATTATTGGAGTGTTAGCAAAGCTATCTCCGAGGAAGCCTTAGGGATGATATCTGATATTTCACGTCTAATAAAGAGCATCGATACTGATCAAGGTCGGTACCTTTTACAGTCACTCAATTGGAGGTTCGCAAGTTATCCAGCGGATGAGACTATCTGCTTATCCATCTTGTTAAAAGGCGGTACAGAGGTAGAAGAAATTCAGAAAATGCCTCCTTCAATTCGGCTGAAGGAGTTCATAAAATGGCAAAGGTTCTTCCCGTCAGTTTTACTCTTCGTGGGTAGAGACACAATCGGCTCCTTGGAAGAAGAGGGTTATCGCTGGGCACCGAAATCACTTATTGGGAGATACAGCGATGTGACTAAATATATTCTCAAAGACCCTAATGACTTCCACCATCGGTCTCGGGTTGCAGACACTGCCTATGCTGATCACCAAGGATTCCATGTAGAGTACCCTGGCATGACCTTGGATATCAATAAACCTTTTCAAGTGGACCCCGCCAACCCCCAGATTTTGAACTTTCTCAACCAAGATGATGGTGGTTGGTATGATGTTCTTCTTGCTGTTGCGCCAGACTCAAGCATTTCTTGGGCAAGCCTGAGTCCCTGTCTTCGTCCGGCTCTTATCGTACCTCGGCCGCTCTCCACGGCCGCCGATGATCGAGCACTGAAGGGGATTTTGGTGGGCATCTACAAGGAGCAAGATGGAGAATTGTTTTGCCATCGACGGTGTGAGGTGCGAGTTCGGATACACTCGTTTACCCTCTCAGAAGCTGCTGCGGCTCAGTTTGTGACCAACAGGGCAAGGGCACGGAATCGGGACATCACCCAGAAATGGTGTGTTGGATAGGTCAATGCTGCAGTCGCTCCAATCGACATGATCAGAGTCAGGAGATCGGTCTTATCTATGAGGTTACTCATCAGACTTAGTGAGCATGCGGACAGCTTTCGACACTGCGCCAACCGTTGCGGACGTTGACTTGTCGCTTGGCTCAAACTCTTACTCAAACTCATTCAATAGCGTCATCTTAGCTGTTAGTATGTTGACTACTCCTAGAGCCATCCTGACGCAGCTTTTTCCGGCAGACTTATCAAACATGGGCGTGTAATTGTTGCTATTGTATCGACGAGCAAAAACCCTCCACGTAGTAAAATGCCAACCAATCTACAGCCAATCAAGGCTCCCTTGTGCTGCGCCCCAAACCTTCCGTCAATTTACTCGTGCTCTCCCTGTGCTCCCCCTGCTCCCTCGGTGCTCCCTCGGTTCTCCCTTGGTGCTCCCCCTTGCTCTCTCGATGCTCCCCCCTGCTCCCTTGGTGCTCCCTCTAAAGCGGCCTTGCTCCCTTTCCCGAACGAAACAGGCAATTTCCAATCCTACGAGGTCAAATTTTAAAATATTCGGAATACTCGTATTTATGGCTCAGTCACGCAAACGGCTCAGTCGCGCACGCTATTCTAGTACTGATTAGGCTAGCGCCAACCCCTTTTTTTTACATTCGACCCTTACCTTCTTCATCGCTTCTACACATCATCTACATCATTATGAACTCCCCTAAAGAAGTCAGTAAACAGGAACGCTTGAACCTCGCTGTTACCGCTTGTCAAAACAATGAAAAGAAGCTCTCAATCCGGAAGATTGCTCGTCAACATGGCCTTAGCGAATCCACGCTAAGGGGACGACTCAATGGTCGCCAGGCTCGTAAATTGCTTATATACCACGTCAGAAACTTTCAGTGGAGCAAGAAGATGCTTTAGCTCATTGGGCCACATTGATGCATAGCTGGGGCTGGCCTCCACGAGTCAAACAAGTTCGGCTCATGGCTATGGAATTACTACGAGCAGCTGGAGAAACAGAAGAACTGGGGGTCAACTGGGTCCAGCGGTTCTTGTTCCGTCATTCTCATTTGGTCTCTGTGTTCAGTCAAGCCCTGAATAAAGAACGTGCGGTTATGCACGATGAAGAGGTCATAAGGAACTGGTTTCAGTTGGTTTCGAATACATTGAAGGAATATGACATTGATTTGGAAGACACATACAACATGGATGAGAAGGGCTTTGCTTTGGGGCTCCTGGGCAAGCACAGAGTCATTTGCTCGATACATTATTCACCTACATTAACTCAGGACGGCAATCGAGAGTGGGTCTCTCTTATCGAGTGTGTCTGTGCCGACGGCGGAGTATTGAAGGCCTGGTATATCTTCAAAGGAAAGGTTCATATGAAGGCCTGGTACGAGGTTTTGAAGGACGGTCAAATATTCTTAAGCGAAAATGGATGGACTACTAACGAAATCGAGCTTGCTTGGCTTCAGAATTGCTTTGAGCCAGAAACTCGAGCACGTCTGAAAGAAAGATATCGTCTCCTCATACTTGATGAACATGCCTCTCATTTAACTAGTGACGCAATCAGGTTCGCCGAGAAGAACAAGATTATTCTGTTATGTCTTCTCCCTCACTCCATCGATTTACTTCAGCCTTTAGATGTTGGAATCTTTCACTCATTGGCTTCAGTATACCGACGAGAGCTTGAGGTCTTCACTCGCTATGACGTCGGATATTCAATTGATAAACGCCACTTTATACCACTTTATCAAAAGGCTCGGGGAATCGCCTTAACGTCTAAGAACATTCAGAGTGCCTGGGTCAAATCTGGGCTATTTCCCCTAGATCCTGCTATAGTACTTCAGAAAATTCCCGCCGTCACCAAACCTCGTCCTGCCACTCCCCCAGAATTAACGATCACCAGTTCGGACGGAGCCTTCTTTTCAGTGCCCTTTACCCCTGAAAACTACGAACAGGTAAATCTTTTGGTCAAGTCGGTCACTGATCCGGTCGATTATCAGTTAGTCATGCAGAAAATCGAAAAGGCATGCAAATCCGCCTATGCTCACTCCTGTTTACTTCAGGAAACTAACAAAGACCTTCTCACAGCTGCTCGCCAGCAACAGCAACGAGCTACACGTACCAAAGGTCACTGGGGCGCCGGCAGATTCATGAATCTTGACGTCGTTGAGGAGCGAGCTGAAAAGACTCGCAGCAAAGCAAAAGATAAGAAGGATAAACAGATGAATAAAGAACTCAGTCAGACGATAAAGGCCTTCTGCAGACTCGATCCTTCGTTATTTCTGAAAGCTAAACAACGAAGTCCTATCAAATTCAGTTCTATGAAGAATTCTTCATCTCGGCCTATTCTTCTACCTTCAACGCTCACCAGCCCGATGAGAATTTCGTCGCCGGGGCCAGCAAGAAGACATCGAAAGCAGGTTCAGATGCCGTTTAGGAGGGCGGAACAGGCGAAAGAGATGGCTTCAGATATTCAAATGTCTCGCAGTGGAAGGGTCATAAGACCGTCTCGAAACCGTGCTTAAAGCCCTTCCAAAATCTCCTTCAAAAGCTCCTTCAAAAGCTCTTCCAAAAGCTCTTTCAAAGGCTTTATTAAAAGCTCTTTCGGAAGCTCCTCCGGAAGCTCATATATATACGTACATAGGAGCCTTTATGGCTCGCCATTTTCAGTGCCATATATCATATTTAACATATATAAATCTATAAAGATGCTAAGAGATGGTACAAGCAATCGTTAGTGATTCTGAGGGTGAGGTAGGTATATTCTCGTGGGGGCGCTAAATTAGCGTGCGCGACTGAGCCGTTTGCGCGAGTGAGCCATAAATACGAGTACGCTAGAGGGCGATCATAGAACATCGCTTTCTGCTACCAACGCGCAAACGATAAAAATAGCAGGCCATATATGAGGCAATTGTATTATGATTTCAGGCTATTAACCGTGGAAGTTGTTATTACCATTATGGTCAAATACTTGATTAACGCGACGCCATTGGTTGTTGATAAACGGATTAATATCGTTTTCTACGCTAAGATTTTCCCATTCTTCTAACCACGCAAGCCTCAAGGCCTCTTTCCCCTTGATGAACGGCCGGCGCGCTGCTATGCGGTCTTTCATCAGGTTCCAAACGTGCTCAATAGGATTTAGATCCGGGCTATACCGCACCAGTCTAGAAGATTGACGCAGTACTGAGTAAATACTGGTTTCTGCCACTGCGACGTATGGTTAGAAGCGCCGTCTTGCATCAGGTATACCGTCCTGTCGGCGTGGAGCGCAGCGAACTCGCGGTACGCCGGTAGTAGTAGTGGCTCTAGAATATATTTCTGGTACTGGTATCAGTCAATTCCACCTCGTTTTGAACGTCCACAGGGCGAAAAGTTAAAATATCCCGGGTGCGATAAAACGCGGCTATGGGCAGCCCTTTCAGCGAGAAGAATCTGAACTCTCTCTGTGTGCGCTGCCTTTTCAGCCTGTCTGCGTTCGATATCCGCAGCTGCTAGCTGGAGAATAGAAGCCTTTCTCAGCGCTGGCTCTTCCGGGGTATAGACGTGACAGGGGCCCTTCCAATTCCAAGCAATTGCGCCCCAAAATATAAATGTCGAATAGCCAGAAAACAACTTTTCTAGGCAATCCGGCTCCCACTCCTCATTCTTCAGCCTCGTAACGTATATTTGTCCCCGGTTCTCGCCCAATTTGACAGAGGTTTCGTCGGTATAGATGACTAAATCCCAGCCCAGAATGAACCCCCAATATGCATGATCTAGGCACCAACGGCAGCGGTTCTCTTTCATTTCCAGCGTTAGGTTAGGCTTAGAACGCGGGGAATATCTGCCGAAGCCAGCTTCGTGGAAGGCGCGTTCTATTGTCGTTTTAGACCGCCTTTACGCCTACCTCGCGGGCTACCGTTATCCACGTCTTACGCCGGTACGTGTAGCTGCTTGTAGCCTTCTGCGTCATCCGGTCGATATCCTCTTGCGACAGTAGGGGAGGCCGGCCAGAGCGCATACCAGGAGCTGAATTCTGGGCATTATCCACCGTCCAAGTCTTCTCACGATGTCCGTTGAGTCCATGGACGGCGACAATACTATAATAAATGGTGAATGACTTGTGCGACTAAAGCAGGTAATACCTACTCTAAGCCAGGCTCAACTCCATCTTGAAGGACTGTAAGCCCACATGGTAATGGTGTCTGGTGGAATTATTCAGTCAGTGCTTGTGGCTGAATGGGGTCCAGTCATCCTTTGTTGTTTTACATTCTTATCTTTCAGCCTGAAAAGGCTCAGGTGTCGACCAAAAAGCATTTCCTTGCGTTGTTTCCTGATCCCTTGAATATGCACGTCATATATTCATAACGGCGGAAGCAAATCAGAATGGATCAATAGCAGTAAACTGATTCCGCCCGGAGGTACTAGTATATATAATCCCCATATATGATTGGTCATTACTTATGGTGATATATATTTGCTCCGGCGTTAAATCCCAATTCGTCTATCTGCTCCCTCTCTGCTCTCCCATGCTGCCTTCCTGCTCCCCTTTACTCCTCCGTTACTCCCCTATGCTCCCTCGCTGCTCCTCCTTGCTCCCCCATACCCCCCCAGCTCTTTTGGTGCTCCCCCTGCTCCTTCGCTGTTCTCTATAAAGCGGCCGAACGAAAACGGTTAACTTGGGGTGTACATGATTTATAAATACATGTCAAGCAGAGAAAGGCACTAATTTATATAAGGTTAGATGCCAAAATGACAAAATAAAGGTTGAAGGAAGACAGCTGGTCCAAGGTCGACTGGTCCCACTAGCCCCACCCCCACGACTGTTCATTGCGAATTGACGCTGGAATGAGAGAGTCTCGCGAATCTATTTCGCGCTATTCTTTTGAAGCGGCCATCCTTCAAGGCGGGATGCGTTACCAAATTCAATGAGTAGATATCGAAAGTGCAAAAATGCCTTGATGCAACGTGATTTCATTGGAAGCCGAGGGAAAATACTTGAGGGTGTCTTGCCACCACTATCACTCCATGGGCCGGTGCATTCGTACATTGCTTCTCTCGTAAGTGCTCTTTTATTCTTGCCTGCACAGACGCTGGAATGACACTCCTCGAGATATCGAGATGAGGTGGAATGTGCATCGTTGCTGGTGACTTTGAAATTGATACCTTCCCAACAAGATAACTTCCCGGCTGGCCAATGACATAACTTTGTTCATGCCTCAATCTCCACTGGTCAACCGTTGCCACCCCAGATTTGTGTAGAAAGACAGCAGTATTCAGGACCACGCTTCTATTATGCCAGGGCGCTGTCTGCAATTTTTGGCATTTCCACTCGTGTGTTTCTAAACACAAAGGCGTGACATATGCGAATGTCGCACAATCCGGAGAATCTTGCAGCATACGTGCCCAAAAGGTAGCATCTTTGCAGGGTATCTTAAAGCATCCCAATGGGTTCCCTTTTCGAGGCCAAATTGCGACAAGGTGATCTCCGGACTGATCAATGCCAGTGTCTTGGAGGATTAAAAGAACATATCGCACGATACGCAAGACATCACTTTGCAGTTCAGGGACGAGGCGATCGAACCAAGCCTTGAAATCCGAGCCCTTGAGTGCGTCAACAATATTGTGATTCACCCGTAAACTGTTCCATCCAGGGGGCTGCTGAAGAAGTTCTTCGATAAGGATGGGAGTTATATCAGCCAACAAGTCGCAAAGTGACACCCTCCGTGCAACGCCAGTGCAATAGCTGATCTGAAGTCCCCAATCAGACTGAAGGAATGGGAGGTTAATATCAGGCCTTAGATGGATGTGCTTGAGGGTTGTGCCTGGTCGTTTTACCCAAGTCATATTGAATTGGGCAATAACGTACTGTCCACCTTGAAGCCCTGCTTGTGCCTCGCTACGTTCCCAGTAGGATTCCTTCGCGCCTAGAGTCTCCATTGCAACGGTCGCACACATCCAGCTTCGGTGCTCATCTACTGGACATGAAGTATTGATCGCGGTGGTGCCAATCAGTGCTTTGGTATGCAGGCTAAATGGCGTTTTGAAGTCTAAAGACGGTCCTCCCCTGCTCCAATGAAGTTTAGGAATTGTATTCGCAAGGTCTCTACTCTCGCTGATCTCTCCAGCAGCGCTGATAGAACCTTCGCCCACTTCAATCGCATATATACCCCGTTCGTACGGCATACTGGCATCCATGATGAGTCGCCAAGCATCCCAAGTCTCTGCAAGGTTCGCAGGGGAAGCTAAAAGGTCATAAGCTTGCTCAGTGACTAAAGCTTCTGAAAACTGGAGCGATCCGAAAACGTTGACAACATCACCCGCCACTCCAGCCATGCACGTAAGCCGGGTTGGCGTTACCCGAATATATGCTTTGGCATAATAATGGTGCGGAGATTGTATACCTAGAAGGTAAACATGTGAAAGAGGATTTGTAAGAAAGAATGGGTGTACAGCACCAGTATGAGCCTGGCTATACAAATAAATCCCCAAAGTTAAAATCTGGACTGCTAATGATACCTTGTCGAGGCAGCTCTGGAATTCTATATCGTCCTTATTACCAGGAATGTTGGCGTCACAAAATGTACAGATGATTTCGTTGGCAATTTCGCTGAGTCTAGGTAAGCATCTCGAAATCAGACCTGGACTTTCCCAATTATTGATAAGTAATTGGAGTACCACATAAAGGTCCAAAGCGAGTCCAAGGGCAATAGTGCATAATTCAATCACCGTAGAGCCGGTTACAGAAGCAAAGCGCAACACGGTGAAAGAGTTACAGCAGAGACCCTTTTTTTGGAGACAGGATGCAATCCCACAGAATCGTTGAAGAGCCTCACATACGCGTGACACTAATTCGCGACGGGAATCGACAACATCGTAGGTGATCGAGGCAGTAGACCGTCCCTTACCCAAGAAAGTAACGAGACCAGTCCAAGCTTTGGGATTGCGAGACTTTGGGACTACTCCGGCAAGACCGCAATGTTCAGCAATGATCTTTTTCAAATCCTCGGTATTCTTCAAGTCAGTAGTGACCAGCCTGGGAGCTAGATTGGTTTTCTTTCCACCTTGGTGGACGCAATGCGATGTGTGGAAATCCGGACGAATAGAGACTCGTTGTGGCTCTGGTTGTTTGAGGAAAATCCACGGTGACTTGCTCATGTCGTCCAACAGAAGCTCCGCAATGTCATAGAATCCATATCCAAGACTTCTCAATTCCTGAAGTCATTCGAACTCCTTTGCAGCCACAGCTTCGAAATGCCTTTCAAGGAGTCCACGCACAGCATCAACAATGCCAAGCCTCATCACGGAATAAAGTACCTGCGGAGAGCATCGAAGATTGGCAAGCTTTTGAAGACTGGTCTTGTACTGTGAATAGGGTACGCCAGCGGTGAGCGAATGCATCAAGCCGTCCAGTGCCGACGCGCTGATTTCATGAGCCTCTGTGGAGAAAGCTTTGTCGCTATCTTCGCTTTCGTCGCTAGACTGATCCTGGTCCGAATAATTGAATCTTTCGATCTCTTCAGCTAATGGAGACATGCTTTCTTCACCTGAATTGACAGGCAACTCAAGACGGTCGAATCTTGAAAGATCATTTTGCGCCTCTTCTGGCGCTTGCACAACCTTTTTATTGAGTGAGGTCCTGTTACAAATCAACTCTGCTACGAATCTCCGTTGTCGGCTTCTACTGAGGAAGCTGACGGCCTGGCGCTGTTCCACAGTCGTAGGGTACAAATCTTTGAAGTAGCTCTTTAGCAAACGCATGTGCTTTCGAATGAATTTTCGCCTGCTCATGAACAATCTCAAATCTTCATAGGCAAAGACGAGCTCCAGGTCATTCTCGAAGGCCGCGGTAATGCGTTCAACAAGAGTGGCTCGCGCAGCACCAGAAGACGTCACAGAGGAGCCTGAGGCTGCTTGCGAGAATGAAGACTCCTCAGAGCAAGTTGAATCACTGTCGGACGAGCACCTTTCTGCGTCAGCTGTAGAAGACAAGCTGAGTGGTTCGTTGGTTGTGGCGCTCAAGCCTTCTGCTTGCCAATTCCCCCCGGCGCTTTCATTGGCTTGCTCCAAAGATTTTCTCAGCTCCGCAGCTTTTTGACGCTGACCTGTAATCTGGTAAGAGGTTGCGAGATCAGATCTTGCCTTTAGTGCAGTCAGATGGTCACGGCCGAACTGTACTTCGGCTAATTGCAGCAACTTCTCTCTCAACTCTATAGCGTCTTGATATCGTCCTATCACCTCTCTCGATGTAGCCAGGTCAGCCATTACTGTCAAGGTGGCTGGATGATCGTGACCAAATATAGTTTCAGTTTGTTGCAGCAGGTCCCGTCTCAAGTCTAGACTCTCTCGGTATCGACTGGCGGCTTCATATGCAGAAGCAAGATTGGCCATTGCCCGCAGTGTATTCGGATGCGTTTTGCCAAATTGTCCTCTCCTCAACTCAAGGACCCGCATTTCTAGAATCACCGCTTCACTGTGTTTTCCGAGTTTGTTATAGCTGGCAGCAAGATTGTGCATTGCTGTTGCAGAGCCAGTGTGTCCGTCTCCCAGAATCTGTTTACTGACTGAGACAACTTTCTCGTGGAGTATTGTGGCTTCTTGCACTCGACCAATCTCTCCGTATGTGACCGCGAGGTTATTCATCGAAATTAGGGTGTCTGGATGTGCCTGTCCTAAGGTACGTTCCCTCTTGAACAGAACTGCTTCTTCAAGCTTCAATGCTTCCAAGTAGCGACCAAAGCGACGATAGTAGGCAGCGAGATGGCTCATATCCGTAATAGTCCCATCGTCAGCTTCGCCAAAAAGCCTTCTCCTCAGATCTAGAGCCCTTTCCATTAATGTTATCGCCTCTTGAAGCTGACCGAGCATGCTATAGCTGCTTGCAAGGCATTCCATCGACTCCAGCGTCTCACGATGTTCAATCCCAAGGAGTTCTTGCCGCGTTTGGAGTACCCTTTTGCCCACTGTGGCCGCTTCGTGCGAGCGTCCAAGATCACGTAAGTGGCGACTTATCCGATTCATGGATCTTAGAGTATCCAGGTGCTCACCCCCAAGGAGTTGTTCTCTCAACTGCATTGCCCTGGTCTCCAGTTCCAGGGGCCTTTCATACTGTCCACCATCTCTGAATGCAGCAGAGAATGAGCTTAACGACTCAGCCCAGTCCACGACGTTAACATCGCTGGCGAAATAGTCGTCGTGGAGGCTCAAGAACACATCGAGATGAGACAAAAATGCTTCTCGAAAGCCGTACTCTTCAGCTTCGAGATTCATGCCTGCAGCAGCGGTCAGGGTCGAAGCAGTTACATTTGAGTACCTCAACAATTCATCTTTGTTCAGACGGGCATGCGTAGCTGTCTTGATCAATGGATGAATTGAAATAACTTTGTCCCCTCGCTCTAATCTTATCAAAGAGTATGATGCTAGCAGATCCAGAGCTTGTCGCAGCCGGAACGGCTGCCACTCAATAATCATAGGATTGCAAAGCACCCGTAATTGATAATGCCTAGAACTGGAAGATTCTGTGTGCTTCATCTCGTTGACCCAAACCCTCTCGAGTAGCTCCTCAGCGTTGATATCACAAGAGACGAAGGTGAGAAAATATAGGACGTCAAGGGCATCAAGGGATACTTCTGTACCCATCTCCTCTATGCAGTGAAAAGATAAGTCGAACACCCCAAGTACGGACCCGTACCGATAATCATGGCTAGTCCAATTTCTGGGAGGAGAACGCTGTAGGGCCCGCCTCCAGTGGGTTTCGTACATCTCCTTATATTCTTCCATAGAGCAGCCAGCCCGTTTCATATATGCACCGGCTTGGACCAGAGCGAGAGGCAGACCATCAAGAGCATTTACAATCAATCTCGCGCTTTCCCTAGTTGCGATATCAGAGCCGACAACGGCTCCAGCGGCCCTGAGCAAAATATCGATGGCTTCTTCTGGACTCAGAGTGTCGATGCTGGTCGAGCCGACTGTGGCGTATACTGCTAATTCTGGGTTCCGGCTGGTGATGAGTATTGATCCTTTGCCGCCGGTAGGAAAGTACTTTGACAGGGCTATAGAAGGATCGTCGGCGTTATCAATGATTAGGAGCCAATTCTCTGCAACCTCAGACAAGTATCGCATGACTGAGAAGACGTCTTCTTCAAGACCCAGCCTTCGTGCAACTTCCAATAACGACTGTATAATCCTCGCTTCCGTGGAAGCATCTATCCAGAATATACCCCAAAACCTGCATGAGTCAGTGTCCGAGGCTGATCACTGTTGGCTCGTAAGAAATCTATGACAAATAGCGATTTACGCCTCGCGGTGATCTTGAGCAAACTTGAGGCAGATCTGAGTTTTCCCTGAGCCTCCCATCCCATACAGAACGTGGCATCTATTGAACCTTTTTGGGCTCATTGATGGCAGACAACTTTCCTCTAGCCCTTTGCCGATATCTTGTCTACCAGTATAGTTTGGAGTGACATTGTAAGGGATCATCCAATGTTGGTTACGACCTCGGACTGAGACTAATTCTCAATGTAAGTACGTAGAGATGGGTCAAGGCAGCAGTACGCACAGGCTTCCTGCTCCAAATCGTAGCGATCTCTAAGAGTCTTTTTGATGTTTTCTAAACAGCTTTGATACGTGTTGTCTTCACGGGATAAGAACTTGCACATGTTTCGATGATCTGCATCCACGGCTATTTGAGTCTCCCAAGCCGTATCCAGGACCGCGGAATGTTTGCCGACAATCTATATTATGTGAGAATATCACTTGTACTTGTTTTGACGGAGCACTTTACCAAAGACGGACATGGCCCAATGGCAGTCTCCAGAGTTTCATAAAAGCTAACCACTTTGTACCTTGAAAGTTGATGTCGATTCTAGGGTTAGTCTCGCTAGAGTATCACTGTCTCTCTGTAGCTTCTTCATGACGGAGATGTCGCGCTTTGCCGTTATGTTTGCTAGTTTCTGGAGGACACCCCCATACTTGATATGCTCACTACCTCTGTGTGGAGTCCCAAAAAACATAACTCCGGCGGTGGAATTCTTGAGGACATCGAACCGGCCATCATTGTGTGCGTAGACAAGAGCCTTGAAAACATTAACAAGCTTTTTTCGCCCCAATAAAACAGCATTCGCAATGGATATTCTTACCTGCTTTACAACCAAACCTCCCATAGAATGAGCTAAGAAGACTATTGGTCGTCGGTGCTCCTAATACAATTCGGATTAGAGCCTGCAGAAAGCTTCGAGAGATCAGCCTACAAAATCCTTCTTCCTCTTTTCCATCAAGCAATTTAGCAAAGACTTTGAGAGTTCGGTAATGTGAGTCACTGCATTGAAGGAAGTTGGGGTGTCATATCCGAAAGTCATGACTCTCGCGGTTGGTAAGTCAAATGGCAGAAGTTCCTGCAGCCATAGAACTTTCTTTGGACCTTCGGATTTGGTGGGACTCAATCTGGACTGCCACAATGCTACAAGAAAATTTGTGTATCAGTGTCGATGTTGCAAATTCCAAATGAAAAGTTATCAAATTCTTGAAAACGACCTAGGAGCCGCGTGGAGTATTGACTATGCTCCTTGGTGGACCTATCCTGCCCCAAAAATACATGGCTCCCTCTATTTCCGCTGTCGAGATGAAGAATAGTAACAACTTACTCTATCCCTAGGGCTTGCTCGTCAACGGCATCCCCAACTACAGGATACAACACTGTCAATTTCATCTCGAGCAGAGCGGAGGGAAGCACGCTACAGCTCCCAGAAACGAGCTTTATCGAACTTCCCAAATATTGGGAATTCGAACGTTCGGATAAGGTGTCCGAGCTTCCTCGTATTTCGGGATCACTGAAAGGTGAAATTGCGATTAGTCGTCAGGCCCGCGTATATGTTGCGACTATCCAGATGACCGTCCGCAAGCATTTGGGCCGGCTGCGTTTGGCAACTACAAAGGAAGCTGCTCAGCCTGATCCAGGCGGTTTGTATTGCCCCACTTTCTCGGCCGTCTCTCAAGCCGAAAGCCTAGGTAAAGTGGAATAGTCTCCTACACAGGGATCTAGTTGATCTTCATTTGGGCCTCTGGACAATCAATACTGGTCAGTCAAGCTTGACCAATGATATAACCCTGGTACGTGCCAACTCACTCACAGTCATTCATTGGACCAAATAGGGAGCTCCTCTCAGCGGTAGTGCTCCTGTTGCTCCAGCGGTCGTCGCGGTCGTCTGCCAAGACCTCGTGGTCGTGAACCGTGACCGCTTACGACTGGTGGGCTCATTCTATACACAGCAGATAGCTCACCCGGGTGTCCAAGTCTCCAATGATTAATACATCTTCATTCGTTGACCTTGAAGACTCCGTAATGACGAGCTCATGAAGTTGTGGTACTTCAATTGTAAGGTACCGCACCGTCCAGTACCAGGACGTTACAAGGCCAATGAATAAGAAAATAAATATATCAACCACTAAGGAGTTAGACCTGAACGGGCGAACTAATTTAGATAGGAGAGAGCATTCTTACCAATGCAGGTGACTCAACCGCCAATCAACCTTTATTTACGTTACTGCGCCGTTCCAGCATCCAGTGATGTACTTGTAACTTGCTCAGAATGGGGGAGTGGGGAACCGTGGTTCGTTTTATTTTGTTTTTCGAGGTTAAGTAACTTTTGTTGAGTCGAGTTTCGATAATATATATATATATATACAGCATGTGCACAATATTCTTTTTCGCAACGCTTGGAAATTCCCTCGTCCAGAATCTCGATTTTTTTGGACGGTGTTGGGTGGGATTTCTACCATATCTATCACACACACACGTTTCTACTATACCTCGCGCTCTAGAGCGCCTACACATCTCACCTCCCCGAGAAATCCAACCACTGCCCTTCTTTCAATACCCCACACCATGCCCCCCACCACTCTCCTCCCCCTTCTCCTCCTTTTCCTTCACCCCCTCCCAACCCTCACCTGGAAACACCGCCCCTCCTGGACCTCCCCGGCCGATATCCTCCACAAAACCTACTGCTACTGCCACACCAACGCCTACACCACCGGGGCAGCCACTCCCATGGCCTACCCCTACGGCATGTCCGGCTCCTACTACCTCTACCAGTACCACTCGCTCGCGTACAACCTCACCTACAGCGTCGACTACAAATGCGATTCCTCCGAGGGCCACGGCTCCTGGTGCGGCGACGGCATGGCCTTCCAGCACGGCAAGTACTGCGCCGACATCCGCGACGGGGGCGTGTTCAATGGCAGCCAGCTTTGCTTTAATCAGCATGGGTGGCGGGCGGATAATGTGCATTTGGGCGGGGTGGATCGGACGTTGAAGCATTCGCATGTGCTGCAGCGGAAGAGTTTGGATCCGAGGGTGGTGCAGGCGGTTTGTGCGCCGTTGTGTATGGATCGGTGGAAGGAATATGGGGGGTTGGAGGTTGTGGAGGGGCAGGGGGATGTGTTGGGGAGTGGAGTGTATGAGTATCGGATTCATCCGGTTTGTAAGGACGATAAGTGCCCGGAAGGGATGCCGGAAGGGGTGCTGTAGGGTTGGGATGGGGCCCGTGATTTGAATAGGGGACACTTTGTGCGGTTCGGTTGTGGTGTGGTTTGGATGATATCTTGGAGCGTTCAAGCGCGCTTCCCCTTTTCGGACTGTACATCTTTCTTCAAGGAAGGCGCTGAGCTGGATAAAGATTGGCATGAGTAGGAAGACACTCTATAAAATGATCGGTTCAATACAACTTCCCGCCCCGTGAATTACTCTCTTGGACCGTACTGCCTGGAAAGACTAAGCGCTATCCGTAATTGTTCGAGACATTGTAGAGAGGAAAACCAAGCAAATCCTGAGCGTGGAAGATTCGCAATTCTCGTTCAATTGAAACAGAAACCCCGACTCGGAATCGCTCGAGGTTGACGGCTTCGCATAACTCAAGATGAGGAAAAGGTACTCAAGGAGCCGAGCTCACGGTTTTCGTGGGCGTGTATTAGATGGCGAATACTACGGTATCTGGGTTAAATGTTGTTAATACGAAAGCCACAGTTAGCGATTGTTTTGGCAGTGCGACCAGTTAACTCCCCTGTATTTGCATATCGTATTAACAATTACCCGGCTACGTAGTAGACGCTATATGGATTCCTCTTGTTTGATGGGAAGATTGCACAGAGGTCGGAAGAGTACACTGGAGGGATTGAGAAGACGGTATTGAGCTTCGAATAGTTGTAGAGGTGCCGGTTTGATCCATAGCTTGTTGGGTCGACGTAATTGATAGGGAGGTTTTGAATCGTATGGATAGTATCTTCAGTACATCATATCTAACATGCACCTATGCTCCACGAGGCTGTCGAGGAGAGGAAGGTTCTAGTTACGATGACAGCGCAGCGACTGCCTGAGGTAGATGGATCTTCGCCCGAACCTTGTCTCTTTCGCATTGGGACATTTGTCTTTGTTTCTATGGGATCTGTTCTTTCCCCATGTGCTCGGTAGATACGTATTTGATCTTGATCGCTTGAAGTTATGTTTCTTCCACTTGTTCATGATGGTTATTGTCAGTTCTCATTGCTGAGCGTATATACAGTACTGAAGAATTCTGGCGGCCGCTTTTTGTTCTCATGGATATCCCAGAAGTATTCAATGGTAGTGTCGATCAAGTACGACCATGGAGCCTTGGAATCAAGAACCAGTTTGTACCTGATTGGAGGAGTGTTTCTCGATTGAGGCGGTCAAAGGCTTTCCTCCTTTTTTGGTCTGCCACTGCTGTATTGTATGTAGCATTACACCAGAAAATGGTTCGGTTGGTACGTCGTCAACGATTGACATTGCTCTCCTCTATGCAACGTATGGTAATGTCGTGCGTTAAGGTGCATCGAGGATGAGGTCATGGCGAAGGCGAAAACAAACCTGTTAGGCGATGGTGGCTGTAGAAGGGATGGATCCCCTGGTGAGCAAGGAGCCTGCTATGGATAAGGATCTGATAGAGGACCTTTGACTGGTACTGTAGTGCAGGAAGGGGCAAGTCAGTCACTCTCTTCTGTCGACTATGGGGATATTAGATTCATAGCAACGCTTCACTCTTTACCTCGCACATCGTACCTTTACGTTGCGTTCTGAGGCCAACTGGTTCGAAAACAAGACAGGTCAATGACCGCGGGATGGCTTCGAGGATGCTCATAGCAGATTTTGACAGATCATGACCCTAAAGGAGTCCACACCGCAACCCCACCACACCATCAATATAAGCCCTAGGCGAAATCGGGGTCCTTGCATACAAAAGCAAAGGTAGGTATGCGTTTTCGGATGCGCCCCAATCTATGATCGAGATTTGGTGCAACCAGATTACCTACAAAACGTAGGCAGCAGGTAAGCCAGGCGGTGTATCAGAGCCTACATTGGCGGTGGAGGGAACGTTTGCTGTCGATTCCAAGGTAGTGACTCAAGGAAGCTTCTTACGGCTGCACCAGCCCTGAGACTCTGTTGGTGTCCGAGCATTCGAGACATAGCCTCGTTCTGCAATAGTCCGGGTAAATGTAGTAAGGACTTTCTATATCAGCCTTTCTGATTGAGTTCTGCGGGAGACTGTTCGCTTTGGAGCGCCTTGTTGTAAAAGGGGGCCAGCGACAATAACATCTATGTCCATCGATTGAGCGAGTTGTGTGGGCAATTAAGTTCCCAATTTAACCATTGATGTCCATAGAGCCATGTACAACGTCATTGTTTCAAGAAAGTGTGCTTGATCTCAGTGTAATGAAGCAAATTCATCTGAAATGGAAAGGATCGGCTCCACAGATAGGAGAACTTGTTATATGAAGACCCTTCCGCATGAGAATTTCGAGTACTTCAGCGAAGCTCTGTCTTAGGAGCGAATCTTGGGTCAATTCATCCTACAAGGCCACACAAAAGCAAGATCTCGTGACTCTACATACGGCACGTAAGGCCTGGCAATGTCTCCAGCCTATGCCTTTTGTTTTCCCCAACTCTCAGATAACCCAGCAAAGACATAGACTTAGCAGTGGCGCGATGTGATCCGAGTTCAGTCATTTGGTGGGCTTTTTCTGGCACTGTATTTCTCAGTCCTACTGGCAGCCCCTGGAAGATCTGCTGTTGGTTCCTCCGTTGGTCTCGAGCTCAGGCTCTACGGTAGGCACACTATGAAGACCGAAATAGCTTGCTTGCAAGCCTTTACACGGCAGAATGACAACCAGCAATTGGCTGCCCTTCGCATATAATTGTGCTTAGCTGCCCAATATCAAGTGTACAACACATTTCCAACAAGAGATTGAAAGGCGCGCAGGCCTTACTTCCGTTATTGTTGTTGCAACGAATGGGAAACCTTCGAGGGCCGGTGAGGAGATCTTCGCCTATGCCGAATTGGGTGGACGTACTGATCTTACCGACATCGAAAGGGCGAGAGACACAATAGAAAAACGATGGGAAGTACGCATCTTCACCAGAAGTTGCTGGAAATTAGGGTGTTCTTTCCCACCCATCCAGTATTTGAATTATCAACTGGCGGGCCCCCCAAATCGCAATAATCTTGTGTAGTGCCACCTTCTTAGCGATTGACTTTGGTTGACAGCAAGCCTTTGAGTATCACCCGTCAGGCGTATTAACTTATCAAGAGATACCTATTTAGCTGTTATTTCATATACCATCGCAGTTCCAGCACACGCAAGCTTGCACCCACTATGGATCAAAACCATCATCCAGATACCCACAGCGACACTCATCGACGATACAGAAAAACACTATGGGCGTCTGGAAGCGATCAGAGCAGCACCATGGGATATTTAGCATCGGGTTCTGCAAGCCACAACGCTATACCGCTGGTCCCAATTGGAGATTCCGTTGCTTCATCGTCGGACCTTGAGTACAACTTACATACGCCTCAAGACAGCCTGCCACATGAACCGCTACATATGGAAAGCTTCTCGATCCTTGACGGCGCAGGACGGGTACTGGAGCTGTCCGAAAGTGTGGACGTAGACACGCTGGACCCCTTCGTTGCACAGCAAGTCACTCTTCATGGCATGGAGTGGTTCGAAGGAGCATCAAGCTCTCAGAGTACTGGATCAACAGGACAGATCCTTTACAGCGAAGACGATGGGACTGCAAGTTTTGTTGAGATGGCGATGGATATGGAACCCTGGGACAATGGCACTCAGGGTGAGCCCCTTGAACCAAGGCTTGACTGAGATCTGTACCTGAGCTAATGACTACAGAGTATTTTTCCAACAACCTGTGTAATCCCGTGGGCTCGAGCGGACAGCAGAATCTCCCACGAGAATCCAAATCTGCCCTCCCTACCCATCACGAGCATTCCGATGACGATATACTATCTGGAATGTTGCCTGAAGGTTACCAGGATATCCGAAGTCGGGATCACTTAGTGGCAACCGCCACTTGTATCCCTCGTTATGTGCGTTGTGACTCGTCCGCAAGCGCCCCTTGGTCTACATATAGTGTATCGGACAATCGAATCAGTCGTATCTTCTCGTCGGATGAGGCTCTGTTTGTGCCTGAGCATACAATTCCTTCAGCGGTGCAGCATCTAGGAAAACGCCCTCCCCAACAATACGCAAGCAAGGCTAAGCGACGAAGGAGGAGTTCCAAAGGCCACTCAGGTGATGCTAACGGCGACACAGAGCTACTCAATGCTGTCGGAAGCCCTCCGTTGGGAAATCCGGTTGGACCACCACCCAATGCATGCGATAGCTCTTGCGCCGTCGATGATATACTGCCTAGCATCACAATACAGTCGAACAAAAAGGGCGGCCGACACGGTGGACTTGACCCACAGCGACGAGAGAATGCTAGAAAAACGCGTAAAAGGAGAAGCTGTTGGCGTTGCACACTGGTGAGAGGCACGGTATGATAACTTTCTCCCTTAAGTAAAGGGGCTGTCTTGACATTTCAGGCTAGTGTACACCTGTGGGAATCGGAACGGATTGCCAAGCTTGTATAATGGGTATCTGTGACAGAACTTATCTTCCAGACCTGTCTAAAGTCTTTCTTCCTGGTAAGGAAAAGCTTGCGTCCTCAAGGGTAGCGAGAAATAACCCTATGTTAGCGAGTCTTCTAGATCAACACCAAGTCGCCACGATTAAGGAGTTCTGCCGTGCGCGAGTCTATGAGTGGACAGGTAACCAATTGACCGTGTACGTAACATGGGGCTATGGAAGGCCGATCAAATGTGATGTTCAAGAATTTAAGCCTTGGGGAGATAGTCTTCTGTACCAAAATCAGTACAAAAAAGATCTTAACACAGGAATTTTGAGTTTGGTTAGGGCTCCTTCACCACCACTGGGCATGCTGTTCATACAAATCGATTACTGCCGATCACGGCTACTTGGATATCTCAATGATGTCCTTGAAAAAGACTTCCAAGGCTTTCCGAACGCTTGTTATCGTGGAGTCGACTGCGAAGTGCAGAGGGATCTTTTATACATTCTGCACAGATACCACAGAGCCACCATGAACGTGAACCATCCCACACCTTGATTTGATGAGAATCTGGCTGACGGACGCTTGCGAAGATTTTGCCAGGGCGGTGCCTCAAACTTATCGTTTTGACCCAAATCATGACCCACTCAATAACCATAACAGAGTCGAGCAAGGAAGAGGTCTTTCAAAGCTTATGGAACCGTCCTGCACAGGCTTTCGGAACACACACTTCGTCCAGATGGCTCAACAAACAGTTGAAGTTCCTTTTATCTAGTCTGCAAGTAACGTTGATGGAGGACATTCTCGGAAACCTCGCTCAGATGCTGCGCGGATCAAAGAAGTTGTCTTCATGGGCAGGAATCTTTGCCAGTATTCTAATGCTTGCTATGGCAAACGAATCTATCCAGATTACTCTGAGGTGCAAAGAAGCTACCGATAAGGAAGAAGGAACAATTGACCGGCATGATGAAACTGCTAAACAAGAGTCGGAACTGATCGATGAAAAGACTGACTTTCTACGAGATTTGTACCACAAAGGCTACAGAACCCAAGGTACTAAAGGGAAACCCAGCTTTAACCCAATCCGAAATGTTGTCGATCGCGAAAAGCTGGACGCACATGCAAGCCAACTTGCGACGAACGTTGGCGATATTATAGAGAGTTACCGTGAATCTATCCTGCTAGCAAATACCCGTTTTAGAATACTAACATTGTTGTAGGCGACTTTCTCGAGACCCGCCAGGGACTTGGTGTGCCTACTGCAACAGAGCCAAATACTTCACGCCTCGTAGCTCGTTTTTTGCTTTCTTTTTGATTTTCCGATATCTTTCAATCGTTTGGTGGAGAGAGGTACCAGCATTTGGTAGCCAGGACAGAAATTCGGTTATACTATAATATTGGAAACAGTACTGCGTATATGAAGTCGAAGATAACGTACTGTCTCCCGGGTGCTAAAAACTTGACAAAGCTAGTCGATTCATATTGCTAAGAAATGTCCGTCCATTATATAGTCCTACTGCCCCACAAAAGAAAGAGGTAGCAGGGTGGAGAAGACGCGGTCCTGCTAAAAACCTATTCCGCTTTCCCACTGGCTAGATAAAAGTATGCCTCAAGACCATGATGAGAGGCACAGGAGGTAGGCAAAGCCGTGGTGTATCAGCAACAGAGCTGGGTGTTGTAAAGCACGTTCATATAAGGTGCAACCATACTAGTAGTATGCACATTTATTCTTATCGAAATAGTCCTGCTTGAGCATATGTGCTGCTTCCAAGTCAAACTTTGACAGTTCCCCTGTTGCGACACTGCTTATTTGCACCCATAGGATGCGAGCTGCGATGGCTAGCTACAGTCAGTCCATAAACGCAAAGCTAGAGCTTGCTCAAACTGGTGAAGACCACAACCAGCATTTCCTCTCAGGCTTCTGCAGCATAAGGAAACCGTAATTGACTTGGTAGAGCCTGATGGCTGAGGGCGGTATGTCGTCCAAGGTAAGCAGGTGGAAAATCTCAGGTGTTTGAGACTAGATTTGATTGTGCTGGTACAATGTTGATCCGATCCAGTATCGCTGCTAGTGTGGCTAACCGACTCCCGAGGGTTTGCCTTCACTTACAACTGATGAAAGAGTTTTGGGAATAAATGGCTTGTGGACAAGGGTAAACGCAGAAGTTACGCTGCTTTCCAGAATAACCCTGTGATCTTTCGTAAGACGGAGCATCGCCATGATCTCAGCGTTGATGGGAGAAAGCATGAACTGACAGGCCCCATACACACAGCATCTATTATTTCGTTCTAGGCAGCATTGTTTGCCACGCGAGCTGATCAAGATGGTCCGGCTATTGGTAGGAGTATTAGATCCCAGATATACATGCCGGTGACGAGCAAGGTTTGCATGAGGTTGTCGAGAGTCGTACTCCTGTGTTCGATTCCGATTATTACCGTAGGCAGGCAAATTGCCCTAGAACTCGGGTAGGCATGAGGCAGCTCATGAAGGTTCTCCGCGATACTGCCGAGGACCAGGAAATCACTGTAAGTGGAACGGTGCCGGATGGTTTCTCAAAGCATTGAATGAACAGATTATGTCCGAGTCTGTAAAGGTACCCTGCAAGTATCTCTGATTCTCGAACTCTGCAACATTACCCAGACCATTCAGACGAACTCCCGTCGAAGTTAGTCAAGGCTGTCGACTTCTGCATCATCTATTGATTCGTTTGTCTGGGTTTTCCTACTATCGTCTGATCGTGGTGTCCATACATAAACACTTTCTAATATTCGTACGGAATAAGCAATTGCTGACGGTTTGCATAGCTCAATATATCATACAGCAGGCTCAGCCGCTAAGGGAAAGACCTTGGACAGCAGTTTCGGTGTTCTTGGAGTTGGAGGCTTGAGAGTAGTAGACAGATGCTAGTGTCATACTACCTTACCTGTACCAACTGCATCATCTATTCTGGCATTGCGTTTACGCCATAGCTGAAACAGCTATGGATATCATATGTCAACCTAGATATTAGGGGTTTCCAGTCTAGCTTACAATCTACCGTGTCGAACCTCAGTCGACGATCATGTTGTGCTCCTGAAGCTCTAGATAAACCCTCATGCGCCCTAGCCCATCATCATAACCCCAACATGTACCCACCCATCCAAATACGCTGCACCCCTCATCAATTCCTCAACCAGGGCCCCCATCGGTAATACAGCGCCATGCAACACCGCCTTTGCAAGAATAGGCGTTCTTCGACTCGGAAAAAGTGTGGGCAACAGAGCATGGAGTGCCGCGCCCAAAGTTTGTGGCTCTCGACTGCCTAGTAAGGTAGGTGTAATCAGTGACTGCACGACACGCAGATGTCCAGTTGTAGGTTCGGAAGCGGTAGGCGAGGAGGGGAGATAGATCTTCAAGGGAATATGGCGGAGGGGAGCGCCTTGAGCGTAAAGAAGCTTCTGGGAGATGGGGTTGAAGGTGGAGAGGCTGTCTGCGGGTTATAAATTTCAGAATCTTTGTATTCCAGCGCAACGGAGTGGGGACAGTACGATCTTGAACAGCCTTCCACAGCTGCGTAGAATCGTCCTTAGACAAAGACATTATTCCCTTGGCGGTACCATTCCTCAGGAAATCTGCCTCCTTCACACTGTTGATGAAAGCATCGTGCAGAACCCTACCGTCCGCATCCAAGTTTACGAGTTGCTCTGCTGGCCAGTCATCAAAGTGCAAGGTCAACCGCCACGGCAGTGTCCCGCCGTTGTCTTCCATGGCATCACGGTCCTCCGGACCTGCGCCTGGTGCTTGCGACGGAGCAGCGCCAGAGAAGAGATCGTAGAGCAGACCGAGGGGGTAGTGCCATTTTAATGATACGTTCTCAAAGGAGAACCAGCCAGCGTGCGGGGGCACGTCTGGACTGATAAGCGAAGAAGCGAAGAAGGCGTGGAGGCGAGGCAGTAGAAAGGGGAGGTAGGATAGGCGTGCATATTGGATCTGCGGTTAGGGTTCAGCATCATAGGACCATCGGCACGGATGAGGTCTTACAAGATATGGATCTGCTTTATCGTAGATGCGGCATTCAGAGGGTGAGAGACGGATCTCCAAAGGGACTGAGCCTTTCCATACTGCGTCCTGCAAGGCTTGAAACGCCTTTTTGCTTGTCATCGTGTAAATCTAGAGAGTAGGTCCACAGCTTGCGTACAGGCTGTATGAGCCTATGATCACGACGTAAGCGGTCCATTTTATTATAGCAGGCATGCCCACCGATAAGGTCTGTTCTCGTAAGCTGTCAAGACATGCCTGATGCCGCCCAGAGTCCCTTCGCTCGGAACGACGCGAGGCTGTACTACTGAGCATATGCATAAGTCTACACGGGATCCAGAGTGATGGCTACAAATGATTGGGCTTAGTATTGTCGGGCCTGGCGGCGTCTAGTTCAAAACCCCTTTGGAGTGGACACCTAGAAGTCTATCCCTTTTTCCAGCTTGAGCCAACTAGAGTCATAAGGCTACACTTAGACTTCTACTCCCTCTCAGAGGTGTGACCGTTCCGGCGAACTCGAAGCTAGAGATCTATCCCACATCAACCCCAAATTAATCGCGGGATTTTCTCTGTAAATCCGCTCCAACACCATCGGATCATTCTCTCCCAACGCTTCCATCAAGAGCTGATAGATCTCCGCCAGACCCTTCTTGTCACCCAAAGACTTCGTAATATTTCTCCACAGCGTGACCAATTTCAATTGATCCTCTAGATTATGCCTTCCCACTAGCAGTGCTCCGTATACATCTTGAGCCAGCCAGACGACGGCTTGCTGCCTTTCTTTTTGACCTTGTCCGGGGGCGGGTGCTATGATGCTGCTGATGACGCCTTGAGGGAGCTATGTCGATATTAGTAGAGAACCGCGACGATGGGATAACGAACAGACCAGGTTTTGCCAGAGACTCCAAATGTCTGCGGCTTCCACATCACCCAAGCCCGCGTACTTACGGCTGGCTGATAGCGCAATGTTGGCGAGCTGATTCATCGTGAGATACGATAGCGGGAGGCGATGAGACGGGGTTTTGTGGGGTTTGTGGGTGTTGAATTCAGGTGAAGGAGCAAGCTAAATTGTTGTCAATATAAATCCGGCTTCGCGGGGTAAGTGAAAGAATACATACCTTTAGTAGAGTAGGTTCAGGATCTGAAGCAGGCGAGCTGTTGCTCGGAGTCCAGGAGGTAGTGTTAAGCCCCTGCCTACGATTCAATTCGCTCCCTACAGTCTTTGTTATTTTGCCTTCCCCTGATCCCCCTTCCCACTCCTTATCCTCGTCTTCCGTTTCCTCGTCCTCTTCGTCTCCTTCATCGGCTTCATCATCTAGAGACGGCATGCTCTCATCCTAAAATTACCCGCCATCCATCAGTATCTTCATCGTATCACCAAACGCAACGTTTTACCTCGTCCGAATCCACCCGAATTAGAGAAACACCCGGGGGGTTGAACCCTGACTTGCCCTTCGTTCCATCTGGTAGCTTCACCCAGCAGCTTGGATGCTCGTCCCAAACTAGGTCCTTTGGATTACCGTTCTTGGCAACGCAGCGTGGGAAGTGAGGATCTTTGACTGTGGCGCGCCGTGTAAAGCCTCTCTTGCACAACGCACAAGTGTATGATCCGACTGACTTTGTCTTTTTGCCCATCTTGGTGTCTAGATAGATTAGATTTGCCCTTGGGCAACGGACTGTATCGCAAGAAAGTATGATGGAAGCAAAAGAAGATTGTTTGTATTTGATGATGTTCAGTTGGCCCCTTTCATTCACTTCGAGCACAGGCCTCAAGCAAAAATGATGTGTGTTGTAGAAAATGAAAGTAGCAACGATACATTGATCGTGGTGATTGATCAACGGACATAGGAATTCGTAATGTGGATAGGCTACTTCTATGGAATGGGCTCGCACAAGGCATTGTGTTAAGGCAGCCGAGTAACGGCCATGTACAATCTAGCTATGGTACAGGACAGCAACAAGCTTCATACATATGGTGTGGGCAGCCCAGCTACTTGTTGGGACTCCTCGAAGCAACGGGCTGACAAGACCTCATCGACCTACATTCGGTGTCGCTACTAAAGGTAGCGACGACCATAGCCTTGGTTTGCGAAAAAAGCGTTAACTAGAAGAAGATATTAAGGACATTACTGGTAACGCAATGGCGCAGGCTGTATGGGTGGTGGTTAGCAGGCTACTGCATGATCGGAAAGCCGCGACATACCTGGGAATCACTAGGAAGTTGCTGTTCGCCTTGCTGCTGGTAGTACTTTGTGTAGGGATTCTCTCCTCTTCGAATCGCGGCCTCGTCAACTTCAACGCCAGGATGTCCATTTTCCATCATCATACGCCTCTGCGTCGAAGCTTCTCTTCCATCCTCGGCGAGTTTAGCTTTCATGACAGTCTGAACAGAGAAAGGTCTAGTGAGGTACTTGTAAGCTATCCGCGATTGATCGGGGCTGAACAGATACTTACCCGTTGACCTCACGATCCAGCGTCATGTACTCCTTTGCAGCTTCCTTTGTACCTCTCTCTAGCAGATACACCATGTAGTAGTGGGAGAGATCTTTGATTGTGAGTGGAGGAAGATGGCTCTTCCTTCGGATATCATCATAGACCTGCTTGATTCTCTTGTACTGGATCGCCTCCGTCGCGGCGCTCGTAGATTGCTCCAATTCAAAGAGGAGGTAGTTAATCCAGAATGCTCTACTATCAAGATACCAATGCTGGTTCTTTTGAAAAACTTGGCGAGCTTCGTCTACAGACCCTTTTACCTTCCAAAGCAGTCGCGCCCATTCTGCGACTAGAGCGGCTTTTGCATAAATATCGCATTGAGGGGAGGCGATTTGAGCTTTATATTCTTCAATGGCTGCATCAAGACCACCATGTCGACGGCACATGTTGGCTAGCGATATCATGGTTTCGAGGTGACCTGGAAGATTGAACAGGATGGCCTGGTGGATGTCCTTCGCGAGCTCTACTCTGTCGCACATCTCTTCGAAATATGCATATTGCAGACGAACAGCCGGTCGTGAGATGGGGGCATAAAGCATGCTTGCTCGCTGATAGATATTTCGGACTTCTTCGTCTTTACCAGGCTGAGCAAGCATCCAGCGAGCGTAGCGCAGCCAGAACTCATCGTAGTATGCACAAGTCACTAGGCATCGCTCATAAAGAAATTGAGTTCTAACATAGTCGCCTTCGACCTCTTCGAAGTCAAGATACTTTCGCCAATTGACTAGTTGACCTTCGTCCAGCTCAGTCACGTGGAAGTATGGACGCTTGACCTCTGATTCGTAAGTCCATCGCTTAGTGGTCTCCGTCTGTGTTCTAGAGAAGATCTCGAGATGAAAGTTATCTATGCGAGTTCTCATCTCCCTCTCAATTTCCTGCTCGCCTCGCTCGACTTTGACGTTGGGCTGCGCCTCCATCGGATCTGAAACCTCGTTCTCTATCTCAGTACGGAATTGAGCTATTATGTCGGCTGGCAAGAGCTCTTGTAGAGGTCTCTGCTGGGCAAGATGCCGATATCTCTCGAAGTACCGGGCATACTGATGCATAGGTATATGTACCACGCGGTCTAATATAGCGAAGATCTTGTCCTGAGCTTCAAGACGCTCCTCAAACTCCAAATACTTATCCCAAAATGGATGGGCTAGGAAGTCGAGCCCTACACAGGTTGCGCCTCTTTCAAAGAGCCTGTTGACATCTCTATCAGCCACTACCAGTGTCAAGGGGAGGGAGTAAAGAATAAAGGAGGTGGCAGAGAGGGCAGCAAACATGAAATGTGGGAGTGCTCAGATCATCTTGGAGCTCCGATGAAATCCATCAAACGTCATGTTCGAACACATCATTAGTGTATCGGAAGTTGTTCAGTGTGTGAGCGAAGGAAATAAAAGCGCCTGAGTATCATGTGTGAGAAGCCAATCTGGAACAACTGGTTACGACTTTCTCACCCGTAAGAGCCCAACTTGAAAGTCCTTGGTCACCGTTGAAGTGTACAGGAGGCGCTACTGTAGTTCTTGCAGTTATGGGAAGGAAAGTACGTCTTTCTCTACTTACTCTCGGATCACATCGGAGTCGTGACTTGTTTCGACCTTGAAAGCGCAGTAATTTGTCCATAGGTCCACGGAATTGGTTATACTGGCTACGCCGCGTTCGTAGACCTGGACAAATCAGCATATTGCACCCGCAAGAATACTCTTGTAACCCACCAACTCTGCAGCCTCCGTACCGGCTATCGAAAACTCCAGGTCGGCATATTTCTTCCAATAACCAAAGAGCAACGGAAACTTGGCGAGGAATCGGTCGTATATGTCTCGGGTAGCGACAATAGACTGTGGACTTGAGTTGCGATTAAGGCCACCTTCTAGCCCTTCTGCGGCACGGACAAGCTTCTCCCAATTCTCGAAGCTGTCTGGATCCTCGAGCTATGGGGATCAGTCAGTATATCGCGTCTGTAAATAACAAGACTGCAGAATGGGATAAGAGAACATACAACTTCAGCATTAAGCTTCTTCAGTTCGGCGTTTTCCTCGTCAGTACCGCCAAAGCTATAGTCGGCCATAGTGCTGAGGGCCACTTCAAAGCCTCAAGCTTGTACAGACTTAATCTTGTTGTTGACGGCAGGGGTATGTGATTTATCGTCCTCCCACGTAGTTTTGTTTGTTGTTTGGTTTAACGATGGTTAATGTGAGGCTTTGCGGACAAGGCACGTTCCCACTAATATTGCTTAGTCATGACAGCCCTACGATAACCGTGGGCTGTTAGACAACAGTCACATCATTTCTTTCAATAATTATAGCTTGTCAATGTTGTGTGTAGATGAACAGAATATTCGGTAGCGATATGTAGTGTATCAAGACCCCTTTTTTTTTAGGTGCGCCTCCCACGGTTAATTTTACATAACACAACCTAACTACTCAACTTGGATGAAAAACCTCTCAAGTTACGGAGCGAGAAGAATTCTTTAGGTTCTATCAAGCTTAGACAAGCTTTGAGAGGAGCAGCCTATGGGATCGCGCAAGACAGCGAGCGCCGCAGTTGCCAAAGCCACTGATAATTCGACCCAGACAGATCACTGCCAGCCACCTTTCCCTGCAAAACCACTGCTGTCCTCGATCTTCTTCTGCCCACCACCTTTCTGTGACTTCTGCTGTGCTGCTTCGTGCTTTCGTAATTCTTCGGGTACCCTCGAGATGGACGACTTCATCAACATCTGCTTGAGATCGTACCTACAAATAGAATTAGCGAAATCCTTGATATCAACAGACTCAGCCAACGTCGAGATACATACATAACGTCTGCGTCTTCGTTGCCAAGGAATGTCATAGCAACACCACTTTTACCGGCACGACCTGTACGACCAATACGATGGGTATAACTCTCAATGTTAGTTGCCATATTAAAATTGACTACTAGACTGACGTCCGGTACGTCAATACCTCGGCCTGCCAGATCTGTAGCGACCAAGACATCTGTAGTCCCATTACGGACCGAAGCCAATGCAGCCTCTCTCTGCTCTTGCGTCTTGCTACCATGTAATGTAACCGAGGAGTAGCCCCCATGCTTGATGTCTCGAGCAACAGCATCACAATTGCGCTTGATGTTGACAAAGACAATGATCGGAGGATGAAACTCTCTGGAGGAGAGAATCTCAAGCAGACGCTTCTTCCTCTTGTCCTCACCTGCAACAAACTCGACACGCTGCTCCACCGTTTCGACAGCTTCACCGACATTACCAATCGTAACAATAGCCGGTCTCCGCAGGTACTTCCGGGCTATTCTTTCGATAGCAGAAGGCATCGTAGCAGTATACATCATTGTCTGCCGATACCGGTCCTTACCACCGAGGTGTTGGCTCATTACAATTGCATCCTCCGCCTCCTCTGAATCTGGCTTCATATTTGCGACTGGTAGAGCGTCTAGGATTTTATTGACCGATTCCTCAAAGCCAAGATCAATCATCCTATCTGCTTCATCCATGATCACGTAACAGCACTGGCCAAGAACTAGCACTCGCCTTTCTATGCAGTCTACCAGACGACCTGGCGTAGCAATTATGATCTCAGCCCCATCTCGCAGATTGTAAGCTTGTTCCTCGAGCGAGTGGCCTCCGACTATGCTGACGCAGGTGAATCCAAGAGGAGTCGCGAATTTCTTTGCCTCGATTTCGATTTGTTGAGCCAATTCACGTGTAGGCGCTAAAATGATCGCATAGGGTCCATCGTTCTTCGTCATCTCGTTGAGCACTGGCAGTTCAGATATGTAGACTAGGAGGGGTAGGAGGAATGCTGCAGTTTTACCGGACCCAGTTACGGCGACACCGATGAGATCTCTTGACTGCAAAGCGATCGGTATCGCAGCGCGCTGAACCGCAGAAGGCTCAGTATAGCCCACCTGGTCCACAACATCCAGGAGCCGTTTCGGAAGACCAGATTCTGCCCATGACCGCATAGGATTGGGAATGGCCCCGCCTTTCGTACTGATATTGAAATCTTCTTTGAAAATTCTCCAATCTCTTTCTCGCATATGCTCAAGCTTCTTGTCACTCCAGTGCTTATCGAGAGAGTTCCTCCCACCTTCTTCTTTCCTTCTTCTCTCCATCTCTAGCATTTCCTTTGCTCGCACGCTGCCGGACTCATGGTCTCTCTCCTCGATAGCTTTGGCGTATTTGCGAGTAACACCATCGGCAAGATCCTCGGCAAAGCCTCCTAGACGGCCCCTCCCATAGAAATTCGTCTCCGCACGCGCTTGATATAGTGGATTGTAGTCTGGGCTTGTGTCCTCTTCGGCATTCCACTCGAAATTAAATTTCTTTTCTGTTGTCCGCCTTCGCTTCTTCTTTGCGGAAAAGGTAGACTGGTTTTGATCTGCACCCATGTACCGCTGCCGTATCAAGTTTTGCTGGGCTTCTTCCACAGCAGCAGGTCGCTTTTCTCCTTTCGAGGCAGCTGTACCATTGACTGTTGGTCTGGGTGGTGGTGGCGGCACCAAATCATAGCCCTTAATGGGTTGTGACGTGCGCATGGCGGCTGGTCCGGTTGGAATCTCGCCATTCCGTAGAGCTCGAGGACCCGTTGGTATTGTAGGGCGAGTAGATCCATTAGATCCAGAGACTGCCGATGCCGGAACTTTTATTCTGTATTGGTTATGCTGGTGGGCCGAAGGTTGAGGATCGGCTCTTTCGGACCGATGTTTCTTTCTTTGTTCTTCAACATCCTTCGCCCGCTTTTCGAGTGCTATTTTCTCCCGTTGTGCTTTTGATAGGAACTTGGGCTGAACAAGTGGAATCTCATCAGTATGGTTCGTGCTGATACTACAGTGAGACACAAGGTGAACATCTGACGGTCTAGCAGGGTAACTTAAGGCTCGTACCTTTGCAGCCGCCTCGTCGGCTTCCTTCTTCTTTTTTAATAGCTCCTCTACACTCAGAGGTTGCCGGCCGCTTGAAGCGCCCCAGCCCGTTCTTTTCTTATTCGGTTCTGAAGGCAGAGGGGGTTGTTCGCCATTCGTTGTAGATGGCGGTGGTGGTGGTGGTGGGAGGTCATCAGGAGGGGGGGGTGGAGCTAGGATCTCGGGGGGGGGTGGAGGCGGAGACGAAGGGTTCTCTGAAGGCCCTGGTGGTGGGAGCGGAAGTAAAGTCTTAAAACTATCGCCATTTGAAATATGTCCGTTCATTTTGACAGATGCCAATAGAAGTAAGATTAGATAGAGATCAAAGTGGTCGGCTGGAAACTTTTTGGTATGTACTGTACCTTACTTTAGAAGAAGTCGGAGGCCAAGTCTAACAATCCGTTAGCGCCTTGCATTCGAAGAGCCAATCTCAGTCGCATCGCCCTTCTACATAAGACCTACGATGGCGATGCCTGAAAAGTACATCAAGCTTGCGCAGACGTTACCTCCAAAACTGCTACGATTCTTCGCCCGCTATCCTCCGCCTCCAGGATCTGGATTGAGCAGCAATACTTTCACCGAGCCTGCGAATACGCCACTCAGTACATCATCTGCGGATTTCAACGCGTACCATGATGATTATTCCACAAACCATGCACACACGCCATCTGAGGCACCGAATCCCTTTCGATCACAGAAGCATCCAGTTACCGGCACATGGCATGATCCGGTCTACTCATTACGGCGGCAGGCAGATCTAGTGAAGCTGGCTAGGACACATGGCGTAGAGGAGCTTCTCCCATTTACGGTTAAAGGCACTCAAGAGAGGATAAGAAAGAGAGAGGAACAAGGACTACGCGTCAAGGGTACTGGAGTCGGGCAAAGAGTCAAGGGCAAACAGTGGGAGAGGACCATGAAGGGGAGACTCGATCGGAGAAAGCAAGCTATGCTAGAGATGCCGAGTATGATACAAAAATGGAAACAGGTACGCTTATCCTTAATCTCACTTCCTATAAAGCTCATATTGAGAAATTGCAGCTTGGACACGGTCGTGGATGGCCAAAGTGGCCAAAGTGAAACGTTCAAACAGTAGCTTGTCTTGGGTTGATGGATTTGGTCTGAGGTATTGTAAGCATGCATTTTCTGGGCATAGCGGACCTGGCGTTCATAATCTAGCTATGCTACAGTAGTAAGAAAGCTGTCAATGAGGTTGAAGCTCGTTCCAACGAAGGCAATACTAGGGTTGTCTTAAAGTCAATACACTTAGCGAGATCCTAGTCGATACTCTTGAGTCTTAAGAGGAGGCTACCTATCATGATTATGTTCGAGATTCTGATACCCGGCAAGGATAGGAATTTAACATCTACCTAGATACATCGTGTATGGCTAGATGTCCCGACTTTTCTATGGCATTTCATCCACTGAGAGAAGATGGTTGCCTCAAACTTTGCGGTAAAGTAGTCTTGCAAGAGTTCGCTATGTAGCGTACTTTAAGACAGCCAGCATCTCGGTTGCGAAGATAACATGATGCTGGGAGGACTGACTTGCTTGAAGGAAAAAACGATTTCAAGATTTGGCGGAATCTGTACCTCGTACGGAGTACCTTACCACGCTTACCTCTTTCCACCAAGTTCGCGCCAAGAGCGGGAGCCTCGAGCATCTGAGCTAGGTGTCTAGGGTAAGCGCGTCTTTTTGATGAACAACCTTCCTGTCTTTGGTGTAGATGCCTTGTTCGTTTTTCTTCGCAACTGTCTGCACGTAGTAACCCGGGGATCGTAGTCAATGATTCGTATAACCTTACGGACAAGCAGACTTGCAGCTAGTATAGTCAAGCCGGCGGCCATCCAACTTAACTCCTATAGGGCTGCTTCTTCTACGTCTTGTTTAAGAGCCTCGAATTACTTCTGTTCCAACTCGCAATTCGATTCACCTAAGCTCAAGAAGCCATTTCGAGCACACACTACTGTTCTTCAGCAAAGCAAGAGACACTGCTCACATCGACGGACTATGTGCAAAGCAAATGTTGATCTCACAGGCGGAAGCATGGATGTGGGAAAGGGCCGGGAGGTCCTTCCAACCAATGTGAAACCCGTACACTACGACTTGACCCTGGAGCCGAACTTTGAGAAGTTCAGCTACGAAGGAAAAGTCATCATCGAGTACGTGTTGTTAATGGCACTTTGGACCTGGAAGATCGTCTGTGATACGTCTTATTCGCAATTGTCATCGCTAACTGGTTGATATTCATAGTCTTGAAGTCCAAGAAGAGACAGATTCAATATCTCTGAACACCCTTGAAATCGATATTCATTCAACAACGGTCTCTGCTGACGGTAACGAGGTCACATCGTCACCGAAGATTACTTATGATGAAGGCACCCAGATCACTACAGTCTCTTTCGACAAGTCCATATCTCCGGGAGCGAAAATACAGCTTACTCAAACTTTTACTGGCTATCTCAACGACAAAATGACCGGATTCTACAGATCATCATACAAAGATCGCGATGGAAGCACCAAATACCTTGCAACGACCCAGATGGAGCCAACAGATGCCCGCCGAGCATTCCCATGTTTTGACGAGCCAGCATTAAAAGCTCAATACACTATAACACTTGTGACCGATAAGCATCATACTTGTCTTAGCAATATGGATCCAGCATCAGAGAAGGAGGTTGACTCTAAAGTTACTGGACGCAAGAGAAAAGCAGTGAAATTCAACAAGACTCCATTAATGTCTACATATTTGCTAGCGTTCATCATTGGCGAGCTGAATTGTATAGAAACGAAGAATTTTCGTGTCCCCGTCAGAGTGTTCGCGACGCCAGACAAGGACATTGAGCATGGTCGGTTTTCCCTAGATCTTGCAGCAAAAACCCTCGAATTCTACGAGAAAACCTTTGATAGCCCATTCCCACTTCCAAAGATGGATATGGTTGCTATACCTGACTTCAGTGCTGGAGCTATGGAGAACTGGGGCCTTATCACTTACCGGGTAGTAGATGTGCTGTACGATGAAAAGACAAGCGGTGCGTCAACGAAACAGAGAGTAGCAGAGGTTGTCCAGCATGAACTGGCCCATCAGTGGTTTGGGAATCTTGTGACGATGGACTTCTGGGACGGGCTGTGGCTTAACGAAGGCTTTGCAACCTGGATGTCATGGTACTCTTGTAACAAATTTTACCCGGAGTGGCATGTCTGGCAAAGCTACGTAACCGATACCTTGCAAGGTGCACTTTCGCTTGACTCGCTACGGAGTAGTCATCCAATCGAAGTCCCCGTAAAGAGGGCCGATGAAATCAATCAAATCTTTGATGCCATATCATACTCCAAAGGATCTTGCGTGCTGAGGATGATATCTAAGTATCTAGGTGAACAAACCTTCATGGAAGGCATTCGACGATATCTCAAAAAACATGCTTATGGCAACACACAGACAGGAGATCTATGGGCTGCATTGAGTGACGCTAGCGGTAAGCCGGTCGAGAAAGTCATGGATATTTGGACCAAAAATGTGGGATATCCAGTTGTTTCGGTTACAGAAGATGAGCAATCAAACAGTATTAGTGTGAAACAAAATCGTTTCCTCCGAACGGGTGACGTGAAGCCTGAAGAAGACAAGACGCTCTTCCCAGTTTTCTTGGGTCTAAGAACCAAAAATGGAGTCGATGAAGATCTCACCCTCTCTGAACGAGAGCATGACTATAAAGTCCCAGATCTTGATTTCTTCAAGCTTAATGCGGATCACTCTGGTATATATCGTACGTCATACACCCCAGCACGACTGGCGAAGCTCGGTCAAGCAGCGAAGGATGGCCTTTTGACCGTCGAAGATCGCGCGGGTATGATTGCTGATGCAGGTGCACTGGCTTCGTCAGGATATCAGAAGACATCTGGCATCCTATCACTGCTGAAGAATTTCGATGGAGAAACAGAATTCGTGGTTTGGAGCGAACTGCTGAGTCGGATATCTTCCATCCGTGCTGCATGGGTGTTCGAGGATGAAAAGGTAAGCCACTTTTGAGTCTACATCTAGTTTTCACCCGGATTATATCGTCTTTGACAATCACGGCTAACTCTACTGCCTAGACCCGCGATGCTCTCAAATCTTTTCAGCGCGCCCTAGTCAGTCCACAAGCTCATGAAAAAGGCTGGTCTTTCAGCGACAACGAAGACCACATCCTCGCGCAGTTCAAGGCTCTTCTTTTCAGCAGCGCCGGCCAAGCCGGCGATCCCAAAATCATTCAAGCTGCTCAATCAATGTTCCGCGATTTCGCCGCCGGCAACAGACAGGCTATACATCCCAATATCCGCGGCAGCGTATATTCCATCGTTCTTCAGAATGGCGGCGACAAAGAATACGAGATTATTTTGAATGAATATCGTACAGCTAAAGACGCTGATGAGCGAAACACCGCACTGCGCAGTCTTGGACGTGCCAAGGGTGAGAAGCTAGTTAACCGCACGCTGTCTCTCCCATTGAGCGAAGAGGTCAAGGGTCAGGATGCTTACCTCCCCATCGCTGGCATGCGAAGCGATGCCGAAGGCATCCGCGCGCTATGGAGCTGGATGAAAGCGAATTGGGATGAGCTGCAGAAGAAGTGCCCGCCAGGACTGTCGATGCTGGGCAGTATTGTGCAGATTTGTACCTCTGGATTCACGACAGAGGAGCAGCTGAAAGAGGTGAAGGAATTCTACGACGGAAGGAGTACAAAGGGTTTTGATCGAGCTTTGGAGCAGAGCTCGGATTCCATCAGGGCAAAGGCGAGCTGGCTAGCCAGGGATAGAGGAGATGTAGAGGGGTGGTTAGAGACGCATGGATATTTGGGGAAGGGTGCTGCCGGGAAGTTGTAAGGCAGGTTCTCTGGGGCATAATGCAAAAGATAGAAGGCTAAATTAACTACCAACGTATTTTACAGGCTAATTCCCTTAGCTACGGATCGCCGACTTAAGCGCAGCTGACGCTTGATCTCATAAGAAAAGTCTACTTTCTTTAACTGTGTATTCAATGATGAAACAAAGATCCGACTGCTCAGAGGCGATCACCTACAAGCGTGAGACCATTCCTTGGACGAACCGACGAAGGAAAGGTGGGATAATTACTAGTTTCATCCATAGCAATTTACGGCACGGATCTGTTACCGTACTCTGTTGTCGAGAGACAAGTTGCGGACCGATTCGTATGGAGACATGTGTTTTCTGCTGCGGAGCCTCGCAATCCACTGCTGAACAAAACGGACATTTTGAAGTTGGGCGGGTGGTCTGCGGAATGTTGATGATAGGAGCCGCCTCTGTCGCTCAAACTATGCAGCTCGCTCTATGTTACAACGTCTTCGATTGAATGCATGGTTGGTATAGAGTAGCCATCGCCAGTCCAAGTGAAGAGCCCCAAGAGAATTGCATGTGAGGATTTTTAGGAGGCCCTGGAATTAGACCACTGCAACATCAGTCCCAGGTAATGCAGGCTTGCCCCAGATTTTAGATTCTAAACTTCCTACGCTTCGAGTCATCCATGGAGCATTATAATATTAATGGCGACAAGGCGTCCTACTGATGTCGGTAAGTAAGGTAATCATGGATGCCTTACGGAATATTCCGTACTCTACCACAGATGGTAGCCTTAGCCGGTTAATGCAGCCTTACTGTAGGGCTACTGAAAGCTGACGTTTCGGAGCTTCACATGCTCTCAACATTTTTGTGTCTGAGCTTGCTAGATCATATCGTTCACGTTTGGGGTTCGACAGCGATGCAAGAACGATGCAAAGATATCCAAGACCTATATAAAGCTTGAGATTGAAGGTTGGTAGACTCGATATGCCCACGAATGCGGCCAATTCTATTCCAACATCCCCCAACGCACTTGGTAAAGAGAATGAGCTGCCCAACCAAAGCCCAAGACTTTCGCGTTCACCACATCCATACCATAGAGACAAGAGATTCCTGTCGAGTCTCACCCCAATAATTGGGACCTCAACCGGAAAAGAGGATGCTTCTAGACCCAATGGAATCAGCTATTTCGATGTCGATTCTCGAACAAGGAGAAAGTCTGTCACATCCCCTAGCGACAGCGGTACGGAAGCCGACGATGAGAGGGGCGGCATCTTGAGAGGGTTACCGGCGCCGCCTATCAAGCAACGGAAGGGTCTTAAGGCACTCAGCGCTATATCCAGCCCACTCCTTACACCGTCCTATCTTGACGATGAGACTCAGCGGCCGGCGCAGGAACGTCAATTGCGGCGCCGGAAGAGCTTGCAAAGTCCGAGCGTTACTGATGAAGAGAGGCTAAAAACAAGAGAAAAGTTTGCTAAAAGGCGGCGGGCTGAGCTGTTACGAAGGGTCACCGAGATACTTCTGCTAGGTTCTGTTGGATGTATCGCTTGTGGAAGTGTGCCTAAATTGCTACTGCGTACGTGGGCCAAAGGTAGTCATGTCAATTTATCAAATAGAGGAACCAAGCTAAAACGCCGATTGGCAGAACTGCTTGCTCATGGCTCTGTCATATCAAGTATATATCTCTTGTACCCGTTCCGACTTTTCTACTACAACAGAGCTCGCGGCAGCTATGAAAACAAAGTTTGGCACGGTATCCGAATTCCAGCAGCTTTTGACCCTGCCCCTCTGCTTTATCCTGTCCTGATACCAGTCCTTGTAGCATTTACGCTGGCGGCTGCCAATCCGATGGTAATACTCCCCAACGTTGTTCTGAGCATCTCTTCAATGCCACATCAAATCATACCACTCTCAGAGGGTCCTCCCGGTTACAGCTCAGTACAATGGCTACTCTCTTTACTTCCGCTCGCAGTATCTCAGAAAAAGCAATCGTTGCTCATTCGAACAACACATGATCATGAGAACCTCATGCTACTATATCCTTTGCACCAATCGTTGATGCATTCTATAGGATGTCTGACAACAACAAGTCTATTACCGGCTGAATTGCAGCTCTTGTCCGTCTCCATGATCAACCTGTTCTTTTTAGCTACCTCGCCTCAGGCTGTTATCCTGAAGGCGCTTTTGTGGATCGGAGGCCTATCTATCTTCATATTCTGTGGCACAGTACTCAAATGGGAGGTCGCGTTAGCCCGTGTACCAAGCTGGCGGTTCCGTCATCCTCGTCGCCGGTCACGTCGAGGCTACGTTGTCTTCTCTGCTCTCGATGACTACTTCAAAGGACGCCTGCATGAGTGGGGTCTAGTATCAGGCCTACAAGAAGCCTCGGATAGTGACGAGCCTAGGAAGTCTGCAATGTACCTCGGGCGAAACAAGAGACATGACAAGCTTAGCATCGACGCTGGGAGAGAAGAAGCCGTCAACTCTTGCTTGCCTTCAACACTACTTCCCTTCTCAGCGATCGATGATGACGGATCTTTCACGTTTTCTAATATCAATGGAACCCTAGGCACTTTTCAAGCGCAGTTGAAATCGCAGCGGAGACACACCCTACCATCCTATGTTGGAGTTCCTCCGGGGAATGGGAGAGAGCTTCGAAAATCAAAATCTTTGTCTACCAAACCCCGATCATTCTTGTCGCTGACTGAGGCACAGGCGACGGTTGTTAAGTGGTTCAACGCCTTATATGTCTATACCGTTGTCTTCATTATTATTGTCACGAGTATGAGGACATATGTCAGTCGATGGGCTTTAAACGGACGAGAACCCGTAGGCTGGGCTCTTGGCTATTTACTTGGTGATCTGCCGTTGTTCAGGTCCTACACTATCAGCTTCGGCCTCGAGAACTGGATTTGTCTGCCACAACGGTTCGACAATCGTCAAATATGGAAAGAGTATGGCATGGCAGATCCGCTCCTAGAGGTCTATCTGGGTGCTGCAAACATTCGATTGCTGATCTGTGCCTACGACCTTGGAACAATCGCAGTCGGTTTAGCGATTGTGTTCCGGCTTAGTGGTTCAGTTGAAGTTGACACACGACGAAAGGTATTCCATGGTATGATGGTGGCGATGTTATTCCCAACCATTTTCGTTGATCCTACATTTGCGGCCCTTGCGCTGATACTGGTCCTTGCAATCTTTCTACTATTGGATCTTTTCCGAGCGTCCCAGCTGCCTCCGGTCTCGAAGCCTTTGACATATTTTCTGGCTCCCTACGTCGATGGAAGAGATCATCGTGGTCCTGTCATAGTATCTCACATTTTCTTGTTGATAGGATGTGCTGTCCCGCTATGGTTATCCCTTGCAGCCACTGAACATATAGGAGAACCTCCTTGGGAAGGTTGGGATGTCATGAGTCGCGACTTGAGTATGATTAGTGGGGTGGTCTGTGTTGGCATGGGAGATGCAGCGGCTTCGCTAGTTGGACGACGATATGGGCGCCGAAGATGGTGCTGGGGCGGAGGGAAGAGCTTTGAAGGCAGCCTTGCATTTGCTGCTGCCGTGATTCTGGGATTAGGTATGGGGAGACTATGGCTCTTGATCGGAGGTTGGGACGGCGATACAGGCGACGCTTGGGCTTTGACACTGGGCAAGGCAGCAGTTGCTGCGGCTGGTGCGAGCCTTACGGAGGCAGTACTGACTGGTGGTAACGACAACGTTATTGTTCCTGTCGTCCTTTGGCTGCTTGTTAAGGGCTTGAGGATGTGATTGACTTTTTGCTCGATTTAGCGAGGCGTCCGGGACAACATATGGAATTGCGGATGCAACAGGCAATGCAGCTTCTGGAGTCTATATCCAATGCGACAGCCGAATTGGCATGTTCCTACTAATCATATTCTCCTTATCTCTCTCGCTGCTTTGTTGATGTAGCAAGGTGACATCTCTTGTAAAACATACAATAAGCTGCAATACGCTTTCTTCAAATCGCTTAAGACACTCAAAAATGGCTGTTTACTCATCTGATACCAGGTATTAAGCAATGATCTCTGGTGTCCCGAGGTGTGGTGACGTTTTGAGTGATACGGCAAAGGCTGTTGATTAGTGATGAATTGTAAGCTGACCACTACACAGAGTGAAGCAATTGCCAGGAAAGCACTTCGAAACATTATTTATGAACAGCCTTCGCCGCACCACTTGTCATTATATCCTCAACAACAACTCGCTGATACTGGCCCACCACAAAACTCACTCCTAGCGAACCAACCAAAACCACCAAAACCATCTTCACTATGTCGAGCACATCGGCACCCCTCAAAGCATTCATTCACCGAGGCCCCTTCAACGAAACCTCACGCACGCACCCTGTCCTCGCCTTTCTGGAAAAATACGTTGCCATGGTCGACTCCTGCGACTACTCCGGTCCCTCCACCCGCTGGTACTCTGAAAAAGCCTCCTTCTTTAACCAAGACAAGACCGTCTACGCTGATGGTCCAGCGATATGGAAATGGATGGGCGGCTCGTTGTTTGGAGGTTTTGAGAAAATGAGCGGTGAATTGGTCCAGGTTACGGTTGTGGAACTGGAGGAAGGGAAACGGTACATGCTATTTGTGGATGAACTGAGGACATTCTGGATAAAGGGGAAAGGTCCAGTTACGGTACCGAGGGCATTGCAGTTCACGACCGGTCTTGCGGAGAACGGCGAAGGGGAGGGAGGCTGGCAGCATGTGGGGGAGTGTAGGGTTTGGTGGAATCCAAGTTTGCTACATGCCTGAGACATGAAATTTCTAAGGGGTATCTGGGGATGGATCAGTAATCCTCTGGTGAAGGAGTAGTCAATGGGCTTCGTTCTTTCTGGAAACAAACAGAGACAGGGCTTCATCGTCGTATGAAATATTAAAACCAAAATCAGACACCGAGAGCCCCAATCAACGGCAAGGCAAATCTCTCCATCAAAATCAGGCAACAGAAGGTCTCGGCTGCTACAGGCCTGGTGCATCAACCAGTGACGCCCGGTTGCTGCTGCAGATGCTAAGTGCGGTTAAAGCTGGCTTGCTCTCTCTCTCTCTCTCTCCATGTGCGGGGGATAACAGGTATCAACAGAATGCTTCCGAAGACCTGAGGGGGGTTGGGATGTTGTGTCGCACCAGAAACAAATCCGCTCCCGCAATCAATCGTACCTTACCTAGGTATTCGCCACTGACTGCCGTGACTGAGCTTATGTTCCGTTCAAAAAGGGTTGAATGATGATGGGTGTCCGATAGCTGCTTCACCACATCGTGACTTTATCGCTATCGTTATCGCCCATCGCTAGAATATCGTAGGCGTGACAGAGTACAAAAGCACGCTAACACCCGTAGACGTTCATTAGGTACCGTATGGTGATACTTGTATCATGTATGACTCCTGCCTGCTCTTCACTTCCACGCATCTCCAGGGCACAGGACAGTCTGCTTACACCTGCTTCATCCGGACATCATCATCACCATTCCACTATCATTATCATTCTTATCCTTCCTGATCTTTGTTGTTTAGTTGTTTTCAACCGTCGTCCGTCCGCACCGCTTTTGCTGAGCTTTGTTTTAAATAAACCCCCCCCCCAACCCATCATATATTACCGCCTATTTACAAAAGTCCAACCGAGTCACGCTCCCTCACGCCTGACCCAAACAGCCTTGATCACGCCTTTCAACCGACGGGCTCGCATCATACCCCCGCGCTCGCCTGCTACCTTCAGCCAACCAACCCTGCATCACGCCTCACAGCCTCGACCCTATCAGTGCTCGAAAACTGACAGCCTTCCCCTGGCCAACTGCGGCAACCTGCATCGGCCAAACAGCTCATCCACTTCGATCTCCAACACCATCTGCACCTCATGTGTAATTCTTTAACTGCAACTCTCTATCCTCATCTGTCGTGGTGATACGGCTGGTTTACTATCCTGGTACACACACACGCAAACCCCGCGGATAGGTTTAAGCCCGCCAATACCAACGATGGCGACTCCAGCAGCTACTTCCTCGACAGTGCGGCGGACTCGGGAGCCAGGTCAAGGCGAGATGGCCGTGGGCAGCTTCAGGAGGTTGGAAGAGATTGGCCGAGGGAGCTTTGCAACGGTTTACAAGGCTTCATATTCTGTATGTAGTTCTCCAACCTGTCGCCATGTCTTGGCAAGCTGTCTCCGCACATTGTTGCTTATCGTATTCGTACTGCGACGCATGACTGAAACAACTCCACTTCGGTCCAAGGAAGCTCCGCTAACATCTACGGTGTCTCATAGAAGAAGCCTGGCTACGTGGCTATCAAGTCGGTCGACCTGCACAAGCTTAACAAGAAGCTCAAAGAGAACCTCTACTCCGAGATCCATATACTTAAAGGCCTCCATCACCCTCACATCGTCGCCCTGATCGATTGTCAAGAGACCTCCGCCCATATACACCTGGTGATGGAGTTCTGCGAGCTGGGGGATCTTTCCTATTTCATCAAGAAGCGAGATACCCTCTCCCGGCACAATACAACTGCAGATATGATTAGGAAATACCCTAACCCTCCTGCTGGTGGCTTGAACGAAGTTATAGTCAGACATTTCTTGAAGCAACTAGCTAGTGCCTTGGAGTTCTTGAGGGACAGAAATTTCATTCATCGTGATATCAAGCCTCAGAACCTTCTTCTCGATCCCTCGCCTCTTTACTACGCCAAAGCGAAGCCGGAGACAATCCCTTACGCCGCTCATGAGCAGTCTCTGATTCCTCTCGCTGGTATTGAATCCCTGCCAACACTCAAAATTGCGGACTTTGGGTTTGCACGATCTCTACCATCGACATCCCTTGCGGAAACACTGTGTGGTTCTCCTCTATACATGGCTCCCGAGATATTGCGGTACGAGAAGTATGATGCGAAGGCCGATCTTTGGTCTGTTGGCACTGTTCTTCATGAGATGATGGTTGGCAGACCACCATTCAGGGCATCGAATCATGTAGAGCTACTGCGACGTATTGAGCGAGGCGAGGATAAAATTAAATTCCCCGAGGACGTTTGCTTAAGCGATGCAATGAAGAAAATTATACGAGGACTTTTGAAGCGAAACCCTGTTGAGAGGATGAGCTTCGCTGATTTCTTTAGCAATATTGTCATCAAGGGTGACATACCGGGCTTGGTCGAAGAAGATAGAGTGGCGGAGCTCCCCAAACAACAATCAGAAACGCCGCCACCGGAAGCTTCATCCCCTCAAGATAGACCCTCTGGCAATGGTCGTGCTCTGGGAGTAGATAGACCAAACATCTCCGACCCAGAGAAGACATTATCTCAATCGCCTCGGAGAACACTTGTCCAGGGCCCACAAGCTACCATCACCAAAACCGAATCTACAATTCATCGTCGATCCTCCGGCACACCACCCCGGGGCATCCATGATCGGCCTGCATCAAATCAAGGTTCCCGCGACAGTGGGATCCAGCCTCGCCGGCCCAGCCTTGTCAGTCATGTTACAGCACCCGCACGGCAGGAACTCCTTACCGCAGATATAAGGAATGCGGCTGCGACAGGCATGCAAAGACAATCAAGTCGGAATTCTCTATCGCCAAAAAATACGACTCCTACAGAGAAAGTGCAATTTCGAGAACGTGCTCCGCAACGGAGAGAAGACAAGCTTACGAAAGAAGCAAGGGAGGCACGAGAGCGAGCTGCGCAAGATGTAGCATTTGAAAGGGACTATGTGGTAGTAGAGAAGCGAGCCGTAGAAGTAAACGCCTTTGCCGACGAGCTCGCTGCAAGCCCTGGGATACATGGAGCAGCTCAAGCTCAACAAGATGCACATCGAGGGGCAATGGTTCGACGGGCAACTACACAAGGAGCCCCGAACTCTACCACAGGTGCTCATGTCACGCCTTCGCGAGCAATTCAACTCGCTTCTGGCAAACGGCCTGACCAAAATCATCATCGGCAGGCCTCATATGAGCGGAGAATCCGCGATCCTACCTCAGCAACTTCTGCCATTTCCAAAGCGATCAATATGGCCAGTGGTAGACTTTTCAACATGGGGTTCTCTCCGCCTCTGGGCCTTGGTCGAGGTGGCGTGTCTCCGCCCTCATATAGTCCATTTCCCGCATACCCTACAAATGCCAGTCTAATGATTAGCGATGGTATCAAAGGGACAGCACCTCTTGACGAAGATGCGAAAGCTCTTCACGTGATCGAAGAGTCAGCCACAAGAAGTGACGTCGTGTATGGATTTGCAGAAGTCAAGTACAAGCAGCTGATTCCGTTGGCACCATCGATGGAGCATGGTCTCGGCCTGCGTCAAGCAGGTATTCCTGAAGGGGCTGAAGGCGATAATAGTGCGACCGACGATGACGGGCTTACGGTGGACGCCATAGTAACGCTATCAGAAGAGGCATTGGTACTCTATGTCAAAGCCCTATCACTGCTGGCTCGGTCTATGGACATCGCTGGAGCGTGGTGGGCTAGAAAGAATCGAGGGGAAATTATCGAGGAGTCAAGCTCCCCGCGGACACAGATGAGCACACCGAGCGGTGTTACCGGTCCTGTTGGCAATCGAGTCAATAACGTCGTTCAATGGGTTCGCAGTCGATTCAACGAGGTTCTAGAGAAGGCCGAATTTGTTCGCCTTAAGCTTATCGAAGCACAGAAACAGCTTCCTATAGATCATCCAAGCCATCCAAGTCATCATCAGTCAAGTTCAAGCTCTACTGGGGGGATGGGCACATCAGTGGACAATGTAATAGTCACATCTGGTGTGACCGCTGAGAAGCTCATGTATGACCGTGCTTTAGAGATGAGTAGGTCAGCGGCGGTCAACGAATTGGTTGGAGACGATCTCCCGGGGTGCGAGATTGCTTATATTACTGCGATACGGATGCTGGAAGCGGTTCTCGAGGATGACGAAGACCCACTACCAAAGAAGCCCCTACAAGCGGATAAAGAACCAGATGGAAATGCAATCAACGGGGTCGAGGCAGAGGATAGGAAGGTGGTCTTGAAATGTGGGTAGCTCCGTTTCTAAAAGTCTGCCAGCTGTCCTTGCTAACGAGGCAACAAGTGGTCCACAGTATCCGCACACGTCTAGCTGCTCTGCGCAAGAAAATGCAAATCATCTCTAAACGGACCAGTGCCGCTCAAGCACCTGCAGCGCCATCTGCCGTCGCGTCAAATCCAGCTGTTGCAGGAACACCACCCCGGTAGTTCCCACTCCAATGGGACAAAATACCTACTGTATAAAAATAGAATAACCTTCTCACAGTGCTTGTACTCTTGACTATTGAGGGCTTTCGCTACCAAACAGCATAAGGTCCAGAACCTTGACAACAAGCTCTTTCTCTTTTTCCAAAACGACTGTGGCGTACATGGAGCACAGGCTCATTGACCTCCCAGCTTTGCCTCGAAACACGAGGCAATTTTCTACGTGCTTCATAGGACCGATCCACAATATCCGCGGCGCAGGTGGCTATAATTTTTCTACAGCATAAATTAGCGAGGTATCATTTCACGCATTACGAACAACATTATTCGTCTCTGGGATTTTGGAGACTTGGTGCGAGGGCTTCTTGGAGAGACATGCATGCGGAGCACAGAGCACGGAACCACCACCCGCGGGGCCATCAGAAGCAATGGGTAGGAGCAGAGCACGGTGGAATTTCTTGTGACAGGAGTACTTGTGGCGCGCTAGGGGCGTAGGTGTGGTTCTACGCGGTTTGGGAGCGGATGTATTTAGATACCATGAAAGGAGGGTTATATTGTGTTCATACCAAGTAATGCAAGAACTATTCAGCCATGTCGTCTGTGACCTTGGTTTTACATATCACAAGAGGTTTGGGTGTGGGGGGGGGGTACGGTAAAAGATGATCAGTACGGGTAGCCACAGCCGCACTAGTACGCATAACCTACCTGACTTTGCTTAGAGTTCGTGCGAAGTGAAATGCGTAAAAGAAAGGAGCAGTGCCGAGGTGAGTGAGTATACTGTACATATATAACCTACCTATACACATATATCAGCCCTATTTCCCGAAAACAATTTCCTTTCCTTTCCTTTCGAAAAACAAAATATATATTCAAGAAGAAGCGTGCCGTCTTCTCTTCTCTCACCATTTTTGATTTTTGATTTATTTACTATTTTTCTATGTGGTAAGTAGTAAGTAGTAAGTAAGTAGTGTAAGGAAGGAAGTAAGGAATGAGGGAAGGAAGGAAGGAAGGAAGGAAGGTTTTTGAGTAACTGTGAGAAATATATAATTAAAAAAATGGGGGGAAAAGGGGGGGTTTTCGAGCATTATATTTCTTTCTTGAAAGCAAAGGGATTTGGGGACGGCTGGAAATGATTGTTTAGGGGGGAAACTTTGGGCTGGCTTTGTGGGTTCGGGTACTTTGCTCTTTCTTATTCTTGTTCTTCGACCCTTATTCTCATTGCCTGCCTGCCTGCCTGCCTGCCTGCCCCTCTTCCGTGTTCATTCGTTATACTGTAAGTGGCCTTTCCTCTGGAGTTGGGACATCGAAAGTCTCCCCGCGCCTGACGACCTTGTTTCCAACTACGCCTTTTCCGGCTATCTCATTCCAGGATACCTCATCGCTTCACATACCATCTTTCGCATTTCCCGAGACCAGTCCCCCTCCCGAGCTTCAAAAGAGTCGATTTGGCGCGCTTTGGCCCGTCTTTGTGTTTCTTCCAGTTGTCTCTTCCATCATGCGGTGGCCGCTTCGTTTTATATGTGATTGTCTATTCGCTTGTAGTCTCAAGGGTTTTTTTTTCTGTATTGTGTTTTCCTCTCCATTCCCCCCCCCTTGGGAGTCATTTTCCTGAGTACTGTTCTCTGGGGTCTTTCTCGCCGTTCTTCTGTGCTTCGTTTCACTCTCTTCGGTGTCTCCCTCGCGTCAGTCTTTCTCTGCCTTATATCTCTTCCCTCTCCCTCGTGCCGTTCCGTTCTACTTTTCCCGTTTTCCTTTCCGCTCTTCTCTATCCCCCGCATCTTTTTTTCCCTTACAAATGCGCGCCAAAGGTTAATTCAACTGAATTTGGTAGTAGGATTTAGAGACGTTTGCCGGATAGAAAGGGACAGATTTGTGGCACTTAAGCGACAGCAACCATCATAACTCTGAATCTTCTTTAATGGGAGGTTCGAGTGAGGAGGTGATCAAATTCTTCATAAACCACCACCACAGCCGCAGCCAACTCCTTTCCTTCTGCGCCCCAAACGCCTTCGCAAGGAACAACCTGCGCCTTCAAATCCGCAACCAGCCAGGCTTTTCTTGTATAAATCGTTGCATGGAACGCGTATTCCGTTTCCTTACGAACTTCTGAAGGATCAACAACTTTTTCCAGTGCAATGCGGAAGTCCAAAGTCGTGAGGGGGATGCTGATCATGGAGATTCTCTTCCTCCCGATATTACATGTATGTGTGGGATTGCCGTCCTTTGTCGATAAATCCAAGCTCGCTTGGGAGAGGTAATCCAGAGAAACAAGGCCGAGACTCTGCCATTCGATGGAGCAGCCGCGTGGGAGTTCGGCGACTTGTATTGCAAAAAAGCCTGGTACGTGGATATGCTGAGGATCTTGACCATGATCCCAATTCACCGTTTGAAAATCCGGTAGGCGATGTTTTTCCTCTTCCACTGCATGGTTTCCCAGGCCGCCATACTTCTTATCCCAGGCATCAAGGCCGCCTTCGCTGACTTCCTGGTCTTCCCGCCGCTCATTGACATCGTGTATCTTCATCCAAGTCAGCCATGCGAGTATGGCCTTTCTCCTCACATCCGTGTCCCCAGTGATGAAGGCTATGGCTCCTGTCCACCATCGTACCCGCATGGCTTTGCCGATTCGCCATAGATGCTGCAGTGACAGGCAGGTTTGTTTTTGCAACAACGGAAGATCACACCCAGCACTTTGTTCAACATCGTTCTCTTCTCGCAGCACTTCCATACTAGCCGGCACCAGCGGGATTTGTCCTGCAACGTACACAAGAGATGAATCTTTTTCCAATTCAAAGGGCACAGCAATCGCCTGCGAATAGGGCCCGATATTCGCAGGAGCCCAATATGACCTCGACTGAACATGTAGACCATCCCGTACCTGACAGGGACCTAGATCGACGACGAAGGACGCCAAGATTTCTACTCCCTTAGGCATGCTATCCCCACAGGCCGCTGTCACTCGCGTGGGTGGATTTGGTTTTGCGAAAAGATTAGCGTAGATGCTATTGATGATGGAAAAATCGGCCAAGGAGCGGAGGAGGAGGGTGGTGAAGACGATGTCGGAGGGATGACGCTCGTGGTTCCTCAGGATCTTGCGAAGTTCTGCGTTGATCATTACCATTTGGTGCTCTGCACTATTCCCAGCGTGGGCGGCCGCCATATTGGATATTTTCAATGTAGAATTGCTAATGGTCTGCGAGCATTCGATGTGCCAATCATGCGTTTGCTGTGTTAGGGTTTTTGCCTGGTCAATAGACCCATGAGGATTGATTTCCTTTGATTCCGTGCCCTTTGCAGCTGTTCCTTCGTCCGGCATAGAGGCTAACAAGTCCCTGAATTGCTTGTCCCACATATCCACGCCCCTAAGCCTTTCCTTCCATCCATCGCCTTGTCCCTTTTTGACGACCACCATTCCCGCTCCCTCTCTCAACCCCACCCATGCCTCACCTCCCTGCCCCGTCCCCACCCATCTCTCATCCTCCCTAACCTGGATGCTCCCTTTCCACACCCCAACCGGCCCATCCAAAACCAACGTCTCAAACTCTCCACCCTCACCTAGCACACTACCCCCAAACCTTCCTACTGCCTTCTCCACCCTCCCCTTGACCTCCGGATCAAGCACATTTCCCCACAATAGCCCCTCATCCAAACCCCCTGAAGCGACTTTCACAATACGTGCATCAAGACCTACGGCACGCATATCTTCTAGTAACCCCGCTCTGCGCGGGATCGGCGTTGGCAGGGATGGATACTGCCAGAGGTAAGACAATGGAACGAGGTGCAAACGCTGTGCTACGGATTCGATGCGTGTGCGCTGGTAGGTTGAGAGGATGGCACCAGAACAGATGGCGTTGGCAGATGGATGGGAGGCGACGACGTGGCGGAGTAGAGGGACTAGAGACTCCGTTTCGTCGTAGTTGGTGGTAGTAGTAGCGGAATGAGACGTCGAAACCCCAGAAACTGGTGCCTGGTTTGGATGAGATTGCCAGATTTTTGTAAGATGTGATAGCTTTTCGCGGGCCATTAATGAATCATTGGACCATACTTGTTGCAGCTGCTCGATCAGCTCTTCAACCTCCTGGTCTTCGAGGTTATCTACATCAACTCCAGTAGGACTGCGTAAATTTGATGGAGGTGATTCTAAAAGGAAAGGTGGGTAATAATCTTTTTGTGAATTGAGTGCTGAGCCCAAGATCTCTTGACGGTAAAGAGGAAGATTGAGAGCGGTGGCGTACAGAGGGATTAGAGCATGCCCAACCGTTTGGTACATGTAACTGTTGAGATCACTCTCGGTGGTGCTTGGGGATGGAGGGGGAGGTGGTGGGTAGAGGTTTGCGAGGGCGACGATCTGGTGGCCATTGGCGAGGCAGTGGAGGATGGAGAAGAAGGAGTCTTTGCCGCCGGAGATGAGAGCGATGACGTTGAGGCTTTGGGTTCGGGACATGCTCGCTCACGTCTTAAGGTACGTAGATTTGTTGGTTACAGAGATAGACATAGGTTGAAAAGAGTACAGGTTACATACTACGGAATGAATGTAGTTGATGTAGGAAGGGATCAAGGGATGAACAGGTCAAAGTCTGATTCCTTGTTAAAGGCACAAGGGGCCAGCGACTTTTCAACCTCGATAATGGTGGTGACGACCTTTGGAGGGAGAAATTTCTGAAAGAAAATTAATTCATAGACTTGAAGGCCAACAACATTAGAATACCCATGAAACTTTCACACCGAACAAAAAGGAGGTCCTGGTTCTGCTAGTAAAGTACTCACCATCTTGTTCATGAATAATTGATGACGATAAAGGATCGATATGCATATTATTTCAAATGAGTGTAAAAGTACGGAGCGCCGAGTTGTGGTTGGTCGGTTCTTAGGCATTGCAGTTACGGTCTGTCGCGCCGTACTAAAGGATCCGATGTTCAGTCATACCAATCACCGTCAGTCTAAAGTGACGAGAAAGCTTCTATTTGTAACAGCTACAAGATATGCTGTGACCAGCACAAGCAGATCAAGAGAGCTAGTAGAGTACAGCAGGAGAAAATGTTAAGATACAACCAAGCCGTCAGTCAAGTCGCTCGATGCCTCGCTCCGAAATATTACAATAGAAGTAGCAACAAGGCCTAATACCGAGCAAACTGCTCCCCGAAAAAGCACGAAGGCTGGCTAAACACCATATGGACCACTGAGCCTGGTCCCCATATCCTCGCTAATGCTCAGAACAAACACCCGAATAATGTTGCCTTCGTGTCTGTACAATGGTCTTTCCGGAAAAAAAAGGCCAAAGGCTTCTGACAGGAAACCCTGCCGGATCAACACCCACGTTCCACCCGGAAGGAACGACTCTGTTGCTTCGTGGTTCTTCATAAAGATGTGAGGCAGGACCGTCTATAATGGATGTTGTCGCAATACTCAATCCTCTCTCTTTCGCTTCTTCAAGGACTTGCCATTCTCGGTTGACGGTGCTGGGCTTAGACTGTCACGGATGGAGCTTCCGTCTGATGATGAACTTGAGGAAGCATTCGCGGCGGCAGCCTGGGCAGCCTCGAAGAGAACAGCACCCAGCGCACCGGTGTCCCCATCTACCGACTCTGCTTTCTCGCTCGGTGGCAGCTCTCCGTCTTCTAATACGCCCATAACGATAGCACCGCTGCCATGTGTGCGAGCATGTTGTGAGAGGTTGTCGCTACGAGAGAACTTTTTGCCGCACTCGTTACACTCGAAAGGCTTGTCGTGAGTGTGGAGAGAGCGGTAGTGGCGCTTAAGGTGTTCTTGGCGACGAAAGCGACGCGAGCATAGTGTGCAAACGAAGGTCTTCGAGGGATCCTCCGTAAGTGACTGTTTGCGACCACGGCGGGAAACTGGTTGTAGAGCCGCAGATTGGTTGTCGGTACTAGACGCCACAGCGTTGCTGTCTGAAGATCCACCTTGGCTTTCTGGAGCAGAGGTAGGTTGCTGTTGGCCGGAGGTTTGCTGTCCTGATGAGCCGGCTGCATGAAATTGATCATGTGGCGTGGTGATTGGATCGGTGCCGGTAATCTCGCTCTCTTTCTTTACTGATTTCTTCGCAACGTTGCGCTTCTTTGGCTTCATCCTGCTTGATGCGTCTTCAGTAGTGAAATGAGATTCTCCTAGTTCAGGTATGCTTGGTAGACCGGCAGTCGCGAACTGCTCGACGTCGTCAAAGTCTTCGAAACTATCCTCGCTAAGGAATTCTTCGTCGTCGAATGAGACCAAGTCAAGTCGTTGTCTCTTATTACCAAGATACACGGTGGTCTCGGAAGGTGATACTCTGGCTAAGTCTGTAACGAATTCGTTTTCCGAGTCGAGGTCAGAGAATGTATCGAATGTTGGTAAACCACCCAAGGTAGGTGCTACCAAAGATCTAAATGCGTTGGAGAACTGCGACTCCGGTTTGATTAATACGGAGTCGCCTTGCAGGATGAATTTGTGCTCTTCATCCCCCGGGCACAGTGTTGGTAAGGGTGGGAAGTCAAGGCCAACACTGCTGAAACTTGAATTGGCGGATTCGACAACTAAATTGCGCGGATCGCAGAAATCGTAGTCGGTATCAGAAGCAACAGATCGTGGGATGGGGGAAGGAGAAGGAGAAAGTGACGGGCACGAATCGATGGATAGGAGGTCCGATGACTGGCTAGCGGTAACCGAGTGCGGCTGGATGAAAACTGCGGGCAATACGGCAAGGATTAGTGACAGTTGATTCCGTGAACACCAATTATGCGAGACAGCAAACAGCCTTCCAACCCACACCTTTTCAACTTCCGCAGACACATTCAAGACAATTTCGAGAATTATGAAGACGTACCAGGTGTTAGTGGTGGGGAACAGCTACGAGTCCAATTCCCGCCCGCGAGAATTTCGGACTGAACGTCGCTTTCACAACCCTCTTTGACCCCCTCGATATTCTCGAGAGTGAAGAAGGCACCTGATGTTGGAGTTGGCAGAATACCACAAGTCGATGGTGGACTACTGATGGCGCTCCCGGAGACGGAAAGCGGGGGTGTTGATGGGTAGACGTATACATCAGGAGTGCCACATTCGGTATCCAATGACAGCGGCAAACCGTCGTGCTGGTACAAAAACGCTGGCTTCTGCTGTAGTGGGCGTGGCGAAGCCACTGGTGTTATAACCGGCTGCGTGGGCAGCCATGGCTTTGATGGCAAATAAAACTGAGAACTCGAAGCAGAGGGACGGTTGTACATCATCTGAGATTGTCCTCGCAACATCATCTCTTGCTGGTACATTTGCTGCTGCAATTGCCGCATTTGTACGCCGTTGTGGGCAGGACTGGGGTGAGGAGAGAAGTGACCATGCTCTCGGTGTCCAGGCTCCGGGTTATAGTAGAAGAAGGGTGATTGACCCAGAACCTGAGGAGGGTGAACCGCGTGCGAAGATTCCATATTGGTGGTCGATGATACAACCGACTGCAGGAATGCCAACATTAGCCAAGTCGTCTACTACCTAGAGCAATCGGTAGACCTGCCGTCTATAATCTGGATATATTCCTGGGAACTATTAATTTTCGATTTATCCAAGACTTCTTTTCTCTCAAGTATCGAGAGACTGATATGGACTGGGTCCGATGTTGTTTGATTTAGGAAATGGTCTGAATGAATGACTGGACAACAGAGCTGGGAACAACCAAGTTTCTGTCTAATACATATAATCTCTTTTGGAATTCGGGTTTGGAGGTAATGCCAACGTCGACACTGCTCTGTGGTCAGATTTTATTATACGGAGGGTTAGTTAAGGCAGATGCCAAATGAATGTCAGTGGTAGATATCTGAAAAAAGGCAAGTAATGAAAGAGCCCTAATCCAGATATCTCCAAAAGGGAACAGAAGAAAGATGGTCGATTAAAAAAAAAGGTTGGATATCGAAAGGATTAACCTGTTCGTTATTCAAAAACGAGTGTGATGGGGCATAGAGCGGGTAAAGTAGCCTCTGGGTGCACCGAGAGTCCATCCAGTTAGGCGAGAGCTTGCACCCAAACTAAAAAAGACCTAAAAGACCTAAAAGACCAGCTAACAAGGCGGAATCTGTATGGGGATTCGGGAGGATATGAATGGCGCATCCCGGTCGCATACTAGACTAGGTGCTGCCAAAACCATCACACATGGAAGTGGACACACAACAGTGCATGCACATTGCACACACACACACACACGCTCGGATTCCAACGCCGCTTAAACACATATGTCTACTGCTGCCGGGCTGACACAGACTTGGATCTTGGGGAGGGGAGTGGTGGAGGCTTTGGCTGTGGGTTCCAGTTGAGTCGCAACTCGCAAAATCACAAGCGTGCCGCTAGATTGACGAAACCAAGTTGGAGGTTTGGGACTTGGGACTTGGGACTTGGGGAGGCACCAAATTGGGAAAGATCAGGGTTTCTGGAAATTGCGACCGACCACGGTCAATCTACTCTAGCGGCAAGACTGTTGCCTTGGGTGTGTGGCAACGAACAAAGACTGGACCAAAGATCACGTATCACACAGGGTCTTACGAAAACTCGAAGCAAGAAGTTCAGAACGGCCAACGACATGGTGCGTCTCATCCAACAGGGATCAACATCTATCGCAATCATATCGCTTTATTGGTGTGATGGGCCATTTGAAAAAGGTCCCAATAATTCGTTGGCAGCACACAATTCGATGCTTCAGTACCATCAGGCACATCATACACACCTTACTTAGGGTTGCAGAATGTTACAAGAGACTGCAGTTGCGACTGGTGAAGGGTATGGATCTCGTATCACCTATCACAACGGCATCAATCCCGTACGGCTGGACTGGGAAGCTGCAGACTCTTATGTGTCTGGGGACGCCGCCTATCGATTACGGATGATCGCTTGGGATCGTCAGCAATGGATAGGACACAGCTCGAAGGGTCGCGCCCTCGGCCCCTCCCCGCAGCATGTGAGATTTGGTACCTCCGTCCGCCGACCTGAGAGCGTGTCCTCGGATTCTATTCGATGGCGACAAGATGGCAGACTGTAACACGGAAAACTAAGGTACTTTATCGATAGCGAAACAGAAGGACGGCACGCTGCGGGGTCAGAGACGAAGCGCGTTAACAGCATTGGTATTCCGTACGGCGCGTAGAACGTAGAACAGATGGAGGGAGGGCCGAAACATGGGTCGGTCACACACCTGGGATCTGAGCGTATGGCGTAGCGTGCCCAGCAATGCGCAGCATTAACTATCCTGCCTTACCTTACTGTCCCTTTGACCGATGAGTTCCATCCAATGACCAAGTACACAATCCGAGTGGAACTGTTGCTTCCTCCGGCTAACCTTCCACTCACTTTGCACACCCTCTAGCCGTCACACTGCCGTTACGCCGTCTTACGCGTTCGGTTGGGTTGGTCATGCCCATGCTGGAGTAAAGGGCAAGGGCAAGGTGTTCAGCCGGGTGTCCATTCCTTCATTCGCAATAGTTATGCGCTTACTTCCGTACATTGGGGGTTGCATAAATCAGAGAGTCTCCCACCCGCCCCGCTGTTACTAAATATAGCCGTCGTCGCTGATTGGGCGGCTCGAGAATCATGGACAGATGTATTCTATCCGGCGAGACGATAACGCCGCTCTAAAGGCGGCCACCTCTTTGTCGTTGGCTTCGTCACCGCGCATTACACTTTTCCAGAAGGAACAGTCACTTCGTCCGATACGCATGTCAATGCTGGGGTTCCCTTGCTGAGCTGAACCAGGATTGATCACCACCAATCGGGACTTGCGTGAGACAACCTCGGGCTAACGCAGGAACGGCGCAGGTACGGCGTCTTCTTTTTGCCAAGGCATAGGTACGTAAAAGTAAAAGATAAAGTGTTTAATGCCTACAAAGGCACAGAGCGAGCGAAAGAAAGCACGATTCTTAAAAAATCGCTCACCTTTCTCCGCTGCCACTCACTATGTATTGACTATCTTGACATCTCCCATTAGATTTCAAGAGTACGTACGTTAAGTCACTGGTCTTGCCTGCTCTAGAGATTAATGCAAACGACTACAGCTGAAAAGATTTGCGGTGAAGGCTCGGCGCCCGGGGAGGGTCTCCACCATTCCTTCTACTCCACAGGGTACGAAGGTTCGGAAGCTTCCCGGGATTTGTATATCAATCCTCCACTGTGGGGAGTCGGGATTAAGATGGTTCATGATTGGGTCTTTCCTATCGGCGATTGCTTGGATTCTGCTGATCATGATTTTTGCTTGGATATTCTACTACTGCTATGGCGTCTCGATACACTTTTCGCTCGTGCCAAAGCCCGTCTTGAATGGACAGTCGGTGGGAAAGTCTGACCTTTCAAGGAAAGGTTCAGGTACCGGAAGCCGGACCGTAAATTGCTCTTTAAATCTGGAGGCTGTTAAGGTTTGAAGGTAGATTTACGAGCCAAGGAGCCCATCGACAATTCTGACAGGTTTCAGGGTAAGGTAGAAGGGTTCACCTAGCACTGGGCTAAACCTAGCAGTGGGACAGCCCTATAGGGCTGAAAATTCACATTTCATTTTTTATCGCTTTAACGATTCGTTTTAGGTGAACTACGTAGCTAATAGGACCTCTTTGGGGCCCTTCTGATACGCATGCCTCGCCCTGATTGGCCATTTGTAGATATCCCGTTATTCCTTTGCTCCTGCTCCTGCTCCTGCTCCTGCTCCTGCTCCAGCTGTCTGACCCGTAGCTTAACTATCAGCTGCTTCTGCTTCTGCTTCTGCTCCAGCTGTCTGACCCGTAGCTTAACTATCAGCTGCTTCTGCTTCTGCTTCTGCTCCAGCTGTCTGACCCGTAGCTTAACTATCAGCTGCTTCTTCTTCTTTTGTCTAGAGCTCAATGTCATTGATGCCGGCGAAGTGAAGAGCTCAGGGCCTAGACGTAGTAGATCATTGACCTCTCTATTCCACAGCTTTGTTTGTTGAGCTGAGGTTACAACAGCTCGCTTTCGGGTAGGAGGAGGTTTTGAAGTAAAGAGCTCAGGACCTAGACGTAGTAGGAAATTAACCTCCTTTTGCCATACCTTTGCTTGTTGATTCTCTCTTCTTTCATCAACAACCTCTTGATTCATGACTCTTGCAGTACCATAATTACCCCCAATTCGATTGATCTTTTTCTTCTTTCTTCTATTTAACTCAAGAAGTTCCTGATTAGTAACATTCTGAATAGTAGATTTCGCCATTGCTCGTATTGCTGCTTTACCCACCTTTTGAAGAATCTGACCAGAAGTCGATCCTTCTATTGCTTGCCTAATAAGCTGCTGTACTTGAGAGGTATTTGCAGGTGTTAGAACGACTTCTAAACCTTTGTCAGAATCGATGTATGTGACTGTAGCTTCGGAAGGCGTAGTTGGACGTATGACAATGTTGTACTGCTGTGATTGCTCTAGTTCCTTAACAGGAGGAAAGTGCTGAAGTACTAAGGCTGAGCTGAATGGTAGAAGTCCTGTAGCTGTCCATGCCTTTCTAATATTCAGTGGTGTAATTGCCTCATGCCGAGCCAGTTGATAGAGCTCCAGAAAGTCCGTTTTATCGATTGAGTAGCTGGCCCCAAGCCGAGTAACTCGCTGAACATGAGCCTTGTACGCAGTAGCTAATGGAGCAAAGACTCCAACATCGAGTGGTTGAAGCAGATGAGTAGTGTGAGCCGGAAGACACAGTAGAATGATTTTCTGACTGATGCAATAGTCAATCACCTGAGTAGTGATATGAGAAGCATGATCATCGATTAATAGCATTCGATATTCGCCTTTCTGACAGATTTTAGTTTCTGGATCGAAGCATTTCTGTATTCAGGCTAGGCCCAATTCGTTGTCGGTCCAGCCATTCTCGCTCAGAGCAATATGACCTTCTTTGAGTACTTCGTACCAGGCCTTCTGCTGTAGTTTTCCTTTGAAGATAATCCACGGCTTCAAGACTCTTCCATCCATAGATATACACTCAATCAATGAGACCCACTCTCGATTGCCACATTGAGTCATATGAGCCTTTTCATACTTGGAAATCATGACCCGAAGCTTAGCAATGACCCCCTGCATGAACCCCTTTTCATCCATGTTGTAGATATCTTCTATCTCTATTC
>JAABUT010000109.1_pt1 | contig 149370 bp, 140 predicted proteins | sample 5559281 | NCBI WGS metagenome assembly JAABUT01 (sample SAMN10711880, study PRJNA513359) | rock metagenome | isolation source: Antarctica rocks | place: Antarctica: Victoria Land, Ricker Hills nord | collected 2016-01-04 | reverse complement strand
CAACCCTATGGCGCCAACGAATTAACGCCATCTCCGGCCAACAGCAACTCACCCCACAAATCGTGGACACCCTCATCGACACGCTCGCAAGAGCCGCCTGACCTACCGGGAGAGTGCGAAAGTCCACAGTGGCAGAACGACCAAATCTCGTCGCACTCAATCCGGGTCGACGGCAGGTTGGTGAGTGCCCCGTCCTGGTACTCAGAGCACGCCTGGCCCAGGTCCACGAGCAGCTTGGTGATCGTGTTCTTTGCCGCACCGGTCACGCGAACGGTGGCCCGGATGCTCATGCCCTCGACCAGGCAGCCAACGACCCGCGCGCGCTGCTCCGTGCTCAACCGGTTGCTCATACTGACCATTATGCCTGACCGGTCAGGCATAGGTCAAGTCCGTCACGCGACCAGTTCCCTAGCCGCCATGATTGGGAGACCCAAGGACGCACGTAGCCGGGTCGGTGAAGTGTTGCCCACTGACGCGTCCATGAGGCTCCGCATAAGGGCGGGCCTCTCTTCCTTAACCAGGACGGGCTCGCCGCGATGCCACCCCCGAGCGGAGTATTGCTTCTCAAGCGACGTCCGGCGCTGTGCGTCAATTAGGTGAACGTCCAGTGCGCGACGGATCAAAGCTCTCACCGAGATTCCCCAACGAGCCTTTACTTCCGCCAATGATCGCAGCGATACAAACTCACCGGCTCCGATATCTTCGAGTGCCGACTCTTCTGGCATCAGCAGCTCGGCCGCAAATATATCTGCCTCACGCTCAGCGGTTTCGGGGTCAACTTGTGCGTAAGCGTGCAGTACCAAATGGCCAATCTCATGGGCCAGGCTGAATCTCTGGCGATCACCCGAATGACCACGAGTAAAAAATATGTAAGGCCTCGGGGACAGGTAGCCGGTCACGAACGAGACTGCGTCATGCTTTTGAAGCTCGTGCGCTATTCCAACGACAACTATTCCAGACCGCTCAGCCGCATTTGTCAGATTCCTGATTGGATCGTTGGGCCCAACGCCTAGCGACTCCCGGGCCTCCGCGGCCTTGGCCTGGATCATTTCACGGCTAAGCGGAAGGTGCTCCGTCATGGGGCGGATACGCACCGGAGGGAGCTGTGCCCCAGACGCCTCCAGGTGTCGGGTGATGGCCTCGATCGTCTGCCGCGCGTAGGCGCGCAAGCGCTCCTCGTCCCGCTTGGTAGCGCTCGCGCGCTTCCTGAACCTCAGAGAACCTGAGGGGAGGTCGGGGAGCGGGCCTAGGTCGAACCACCACCGGGCGAAGTCCGTGGCGTCGGAGATCCTCGCAAGGGTGTCCTCCGAAACATTTCCAGTTAACTCAATTTGGCGGATTGCCGACTGCGAGACCCCCGCCAAATCTGCGAGTGTCTGTTGTGTCCATCCATGATAGAGCCGGGCGTGCTTTACGCGATCACCGATCATGTGGCATCGCCGCTACCGAACTTCTCGTTCGGGTCAATACGAATTACTCTGGCCGAGCCGTCCGGGTCGTTGCCATCAAATTCAGTGTTAGCCAGGTCCGAATCGGCATCGTCGGTAACTCTCACCCGCCAATGGAGGTTCGCGCCATTGGGGTATGATCCAGCACGACGAGGAAGTCCCGCGTTCAACACAATCCCGTCGTCCTCGTCGCGCGTCCAATCGAGAATTAGCGTTAATGGCCCACTCACTAAACTGCCAAGGGGAAGAAAGGGGCGAGCATCTTCGAGTGTCCAAGCGGTCTGCCTGGCCCTATTCGACCCGGCGTGTGGAGAGGAACCGTGAAGAGAACGCAGCACGCGAGCGGTGTGAAGCCCTTCGAAATGCAGGTGTATTCCCATGTTGGCAATTCGCGGCGACATACCCCAACCCACCCTCTCGGCACTTAGGAGTCGGCCGCGGGCACGGAAGCGAGCACTGTGAGACCAGAACACTGACTCTCGGGTGACCGGATCTGGTTGAAGATCGTCGGCGTACTCGGCCCCCTGGCGGAGAGCTGCGACGAGGGAGGGAACGGCGCACTCGATGATCGGCAGGACGTGCTCGGGTGTGGGAATCACGCTCCTAATATAAGCCCAACTGCCACTCACGTCTAGGACTTCCGTCCCCAGCGCGTTGCCGCCGCGTTGCGCGCGATCTCCGACCGCTGCTCGGGCGTCAGCTTCGCCGCTCGCGCTTTGCCGCCCTTGAGCCCACCCTTGCGACCGAGCGCCACTGCTGCCGGGTCCTTGCCGTCGTCGGCAGGCTGGTCGTCCTCGTCCTCGTCGGTGGAGTCGGCCACAATCGACGCGGCAAGCGAGTTGAGGTCGGCTGGGCGGTGCTTGCGTGAGCGCTCAGGCATAGACACGAGGGTACGCCTCCAGGTACGTTGCTCGCCATGGCGCGAGGACAAAGATGCCCCAGTTGTGGCCGACTCACCTTTCAGGTGTTCGGCCAGGTCCGCCGTTGCTCTGACGCCGAGTGCGCAGCCGTCGGATGGTTGGGTGAAGGGCCGACCGACATCCCGGCGCGCGGCCGAAAGTGTGGCTTCTGCGGTGTGGGCACCATGAAGACCGTCGGTGAACTCGCAAGCGGAGCCCTGTTGCACCGCTGCTTCACATGCTCAGCCGTCTACTTCACCGAATCAAACTGACCCACTACCGAGCGTTTACATCGGAGTGTTGGTGCGGTTCCTGGCTGATGTCGTCTCCCCAGTCGGGGGCTCGTTGACTTTGCGCATCCGCGCTCCCAGGTGGTGTATCGATAGACCTACGAAACCGCGCTCTTCAAGGCGACGGAAGCCGTCGGGGGGCCGGTCGGCCGGGGAAAGATCATCGGACCTACTCCTCGTTCTCAAACCGGCAACGCCTATCAACGCTTTCCTCTGATCCTCAGTCTGGGCGTCCTGGGCCAGCAGCACGTGCAGCTGGTCATTCGTGATGTCGCCGGCGAGGACCTGGAACGCTTCGCCGGTGGCGAGGACCCACAAGATGCGAACCTGCAGTTCTTTCGCCACGCGGACCTGGTCATGTACCTCTTCGACCCACTGACGGTCCCCTTCGTGTCGGGCGCCCTCGAGGGGTTGATCCCACGTCAGATGCAGGAAGGCGTGGCGAATCCGGCCGACGTGCTCATGACAGTGCTCCGGTTGGTTCACCCGGGTCGCCCCAACCTGGTCATCGCCATGTCGAAGTTCGACGCGTTCTCCGAGCTTCGACGAGTCTCTTCAACAGCCCTGGGACGCGTAATGGCGTCTCCCGGCTCGGCCATGGTGCGCAATCCGCCACTATCCGGCAGCTTCGACCGGGAGGACTCTCTTCTCGTTCATGAAGAGGTGAGGGGCCTCATTCAAGAGGTGGGCGCGGACCAGCTCATTAAGCTGGCCGAGCCGTTCCCCCACCGTTTTATCGGAATCTCATCTCTGGGGGACTCTCCCAGGGGTGAGAGTCTGTCCGCGCACGGCATTTCACCACACAGGATCCTTGATCCCATTCTGTGGGCACTGGCGAGCAAAAACCTCATCAAGGTCACGTGACCCCACAAGGCGCGGCATTATTGGCCCAGCCTCCGGGCGCCTCCGGGCGGGGTCCGTCGCGGGGACCGCGACCTACGGCATACGAGAGGACAGCGCATGGCGATCAGTTTGAGCAAGGGCGGGAGCATCTCCCTGACCAAGGCTGCGGGCCCGGTACCAGTCAACATTGTCCAAGTCCGGTTGGGGTGGCAACCAGCAGCATCAGGACGCGAGTTCGACCTCGACGCGTCGATGCTGCTCCTCGACGGCGCAGGGCGGACGTCCAACCATGACGACTTCGTGTTCTACAACAACCTGGTCCACGACTCAGGTGCTGTTGTTCACGCGGGTGACAGCCTGGTCGGGGGCGAGGCCGACGACGAGGTCATCACGGTGACGCTCCAACAGCTCCCCGCTCGTGTGCAACGGGCCGTCGTTCTGGTCACCATCCATGAAGCTTCGCAACGGGGCCAGCACTTCGGTCTGGTCAATGATGCGTACATCAGAGTCGTCAACATGACCAACGACCAGGAGCTGGCTCGTTTCGACCTGACCCAGGGGGCGAACGGGGAGGACTGCCTTGCCTTTGCCGAGCTCTATCGTGATGGCGCGGAGTGGGGTTTCGCCGCGCTCGGTGAGTATCACCGTGGGGCTCTGGGCGGCGCTCTCGCTGACTACGGGCTGGACGCCAAATAGCGGGTCCGTGAGGAGGTTCACGCTCGGTCGTGTGAGTAGGGAGCCAATGAGGAAGCAAACGCTGCGCGGACGAACCGAGCACCTCGTGACCGTCGTCGATCTCGGCCAAGACGTGGCCGCGGCGGAGGCGCCGGTGCTGCTCGACGTGCGCTGGCGGCTGGGTGAAGCACCGGGTGACGGAGCTCGCCGGTATGCGGAGGGGCACCTGCCCGGCGCTCGGTTCCTCGACCTCGAGACCGTGCTCACTCGGCAAACCGGAGACCCCCTCGACGGACGCCATCCGCTGCCGGACGTCGACACCCTCGCCGCGGAGCTGACCGCACTCGGCGTCCGCGACGGCTCCCACGTGGTCGTCTACGACGAACCGGGCTCCTTCGCCGCGGAACGCGCCTGGTGGGTCCTGCGCTGGGCCGGCGTGCGCGTCCGGCTGCTCGACGGCGGTCTCGCTGCCTGGACCGAAGCCGGTATGCCGCTGGAGTCCGGCCCGGACGCCGGCGCTGGCACCGCGCCGGAGCCAGGGTCGACCGCCCCGCTCACCCTCACCGCCGGCCGGTTGGCCACGCTGGATGCGGACGGTGCCGCGGCGTTCCCGAGCCGGGGCGTTCTGGTCGACGCCCGCGCAGGCGAACGCTACCGAGGGGAGGTCGAGCCCATGGACCCCCGGGCCGGTCACATCCCCGGCGCCGTGAACACACCGGTAGGCGGACTCTTCACGGCCGACGGCCGCCTCCCCGACGAGGACTCCCTGCGCTCCTCCCTCGGCGCGGCAGGGTCCGGTAGGACCCCGGTCGCCGTCTACTGCGGTTCGGGGGTGTCGGCGGCGAGGAACGTCCTGGCCCTGACCGTCCTGGGTGTCGACGCCGCCCTCTTCCCCGGGTCCTGGTCCGCCTGGTCCAACGACCCGAACCGGCCCGTGGCCGCGGGGTCTGAGCGGTCACCATCCACCGCGGCGCCGGCGCCGAGCGCGGCCGCACAGTCCTTGGACAACCGAGCCCAATCTTTGCACATCCTGGGGACATCCCTGTGGACAACGCCGCCGAACTGTGCTGATCTGCGGGATGCTGGAACGCCCCGATGGCCCGCCCGAGACCCAGGGCACGACTAGGGACACGAAGACGGCGGTTTTCTCACCAGAAACGGGCCGCTACGGGCCTCCTGAGGGCATGTGTGACCCCGGCGACCTGTAGAATAAAGAGTCAGACCGGCGGCCAGCCGCCGTGGGCTTCGCGCCCCGGCCGGGCCGCCGTCCTTCATGTACTGCACCACCTGCACCCGACCGCCACGAACTGATGTGGGCCGGCTTGGCTGGCTCGAGTTGAGATGGCCGAGGGCGCACCCAAAGGAGCACTGTGTCCGAGCAGAACCCGCCGCCCGCGCCGGACCCCTCCCAGAACGCGCCGAGCGCGACCCCCCCGAACGTCGCCGCGCCCGTGCTCCTGCCGGCGGTCGTGCCGCCGGTCGCCGAGCCGGAGTACGACGCGTCGGCCATCCAGGTGCTCGAGGGGCTCGACGCGGTGCGTAAGCGGCCCGGCATGTACATCGGGTCGACCGGTGAGCGTGGGCTGCACCACCTGGTGTGGGAGATCGTCGACAACTCGGTCGACGAGGCGCTCGCTGGCATCGCCGACCACATCGACGTAACCATCCTCCCCGACGGGGCGGTCAGCGTCGCCGACAACGGCCGCGGCATCCCCACCGGCAAGCGCGACGGCGAGGACGTGTCCGCCGTCGAGCTCGTGCTGACGCAGCTGCACGCCGGCGGCAAGTTCGGCGGCGGCGGGTACAAGGTGTCCGGTGGCCTGCACGGCGTCGGTTCCTCGGTGGTCAACGCCCTGTCCAAGCGACTCGACGTCGAGGTGCGCCAGCGCGGCCACGTCTTCCGAATGTCGTTCGAGAACGGCGTGCCCCTCGCGCCCCTGTCGCAGGACGAGCCGCTCGAGGACCCCACCAAGACCGGCACCACGGTGACGTTCTGGCCCAACGACAAGATCTTCGAGACGGTCCGTTTCGACTTCGAGACGATCCGGGCCCGCTTCCAGCAGACCGCGTTCCTCAACAAGGGCCTGACCATCACGCTCGTGGACGAGCGGCCCGACGAAACGGCGCCCGCCGGCGACGACATCGACCTCGACAACATCCACGAGGGCACCGACACGGTCGTCGAGAGCACCCCGTCGACGGCCAAGGCCAAGAAGGTCACCTACCGCTACGACAACGGGCTCGTCGACTACGTCAACCACCTCGTCGGCTCCAAGCGGGCCGAGCCGATCCACCCCGACATCATCTCGATCGACGTCGAGGACAAGGACCGGGCGCTGTCGCTTGAGCTGGCCATGCAGTGGACCAACGCCTACTCCGAGTCGGTCCACACCTACGCCAACACGGTCAACACCCACGAGGGCGGTACGCACGAAGAGGGCTTCCGCGCCGCGATGACCAAGCTGGTCAACGACTTCGCCCGCAAGAACAACCAGCTCAAGGACAAGGACGAGAACCTCACCGGAGACGACGTCCGCGAGGGCCTGGTCGCCGTCATCTCCGTCAAGCTGGGTGAGCCGCAGTTCGAGGGCCAGACCAAGACCAAGCTCGGCAACTCCGAGGTCAAGGGCTTCGTCCAGCGGGCCATGACCGACGCGTTCGGCCACTGGCTCGAGGCCCACCCCCGCGAGGGGAAGGACATCGTCGGCAAGGCCATCCAGGCCTCCGCCGCCCGCATCGCCGCCCGCAAGGCCCGCGAGTCCACCCGCCGCAAGGGCCTGCTCGAGTCCGGTGGCCTGCCCGGCAAGCTCAAGGACTGCCAGAGCAAGGACCCCTCGATCTCCGAGGTCTTCATCGTCGAGGGCGACTCGGCCGGCGGCTCGGCCGTGCAGGGCCGCGACCCGCATACCCAGGCGATCCTGCCCATCCGCGGCAAGATCCTCAACGTCGAGAAGTCGCGCATCGACCGGATCCTCGCCAACAACGAGGTCCAGGCGCTGATCACCGCGTTCGGCACCGGCATCGGCGAGGACTTCAACCTCGCCCGCGCGAGGTACCACAAGATCGTCATCATGGCCGACGCCGACGTCGACGGCATGCATATCCGCACGCTGCTGCTGACGCTGCTGTTCCGGTTCATGCGCCCGCTCATCGAGGCCGGCTACGTCTACCTGGCGCAGCCGCCGCTCTATCGCCTCAAGTGGAGCAACGTCGAGCACCAGTTCGCCTACTCCGACCGTGAACGCGACGGGCTCATCGCCGACGGGCGGGCCCGCGGCTGGCGGCTGCCGAAGGACAACCCGGTGCAGCGCTACAAGGGTCTCGGCGAGATGAACTACCACGAGCTCTGGGACACGACCATGGATCCCGCCACCCGCACGCTGCTGCAGGTCACGCTGGCCGATGCGGCGGCCGCGGACGAGATCTTCGCCATCCTCATGGGGGAGGACGTTGAGTCCCGCCGCGGGTTCATCCAGCGCAACGCGCGCGACGTGCGGTTCCTCGACATCTAGTGGTTCCTCGTATGCCTCTCCTTTCTCTCTCGGGGCCCTGCTCTCATGCCCGCCCGGTCACCTCTGTTTCGCCGGGAGGTATGCCGCCGACCTACCATCCGGCCTCGCAAGCTCGGCCTCCCCCGCAAGCGGGAGGTACCCCCACCGCCAGACCCTCCACGGTCGGCGGCATACCTCCCAGCCTCTTTCTGCACCTCGCCACTCTGCTGCCAGCCCCTCCCTTCTCTCCGCACCTTTGCATCTCGCAATGACAAGGAACTCTCTTGAGTGAGCAACCGCCCATCGATGGGCCGGACGATCCGAACGACTCGAACGAACTCCCTGACGAGGTGGTCGAGGGTGATGTCGTCGATGTCGTCGATGCTGATGTGATCGTGGATCCGGGGGCTCCGGATCTGCCGGAGACGGACCGGGTCGAGGCGGTCGATCTCAACACCGAGATGCAGCGGTCCTACATCGACTATGCGATGGCCGTCATCGTCAGTCGGGCGCTCCCGGATGTGCGCGATGGGCTGAAGCCGGTGCACCGGCGGGTCATCTACGCGATGTACGACGGGGGATACCGGCCCGACCGGGGGTTCTACAAGTGCTCGCGGGTTGTCGGCGAGGTGATGAGCAACTACCACCCGCACGGGGACGGGGCGATCTACGACGCCCTGGTGCGCCTTGTGCAGGACTGGTCGCTGAGATATCCGTTGGTGGACGGGCAGGGCAACTTCGGGTCGCGGGGCAACGACGGGGCCGCGGCGCCGCGCTACACCGAGTGCCGGATGGCGCAGCTGTCGATGGAGATGGTCCGCGACATCGAGCAGGACACCGTGAACTTCCGGGAGAACTACGACGGCCGGTCGACGGAGCCCACGGTCCTGCCGGCGCGGTTCCCCAACCTGCTGGTCAACGGCTCGGCCGGCATCGCCGTCGGCATGGCCACCCAGATCCCGCCGCACAACCTGCGCGAGGTCGCCGACGGCGCCCAGTGGTACCTCGAGCACCCCGAGGCCAAGCGCGAGGAGCTGCTCGAGGCCCTGCTCGGCATCATCAAGGGACCCGACTTCCCCACCGGCGCACTGATCATGGGCCGCCAGGGCATCGAGGACGCATACCGGACCGGCCGTGGCTCGATCACGATGCGCTCGGTCGTCGAGGTCGAGGAGATCCAGGGCCGGCAGTGCCTCGTCGTCACCGAGCTGCCCTACCAGGTCAACCCCGACGTCCTCGCCCAGAAGATCGCCGACCTGGTGCGCGAGAGCCGGGTCTCCGGCATCGCCGACATCCGCGACGAGACGTCCGGGCGCACCGGCCAGCGGCTCGTCATCGTGCTCAAGCGCGAGGCGGTCGCCAAGGTCGTGCTCAACAACCTCTACAAGCACACCCAGCTGCAGACGAACTTCGGCGCCAACATGCTGGCCCTGGTCGACGAGGTGCCGCGGACGCTCCCGCTCGACGGGTTCATCCGGCATTGGGTCGACCACCAGATGGACGTCATCGAGCGGCGGACCCGGTTCCGGCTGAGGCAGGCCGAGGAGCGCATCCACATCCTGCGCGGCTACCTCAAGGCGCTCGACGCACTCGACGAGGTCATCGCCCTGATCCGGCGGTCGGAGACGGTCGAGGTGGCCCGCGACGGCCTCGTCGAGCTGCTCGAGATCGACGAGATCCAGGCCAACGCCATCCTCAACATGCAGCTGCGGCGCCTGGCCGCCCTGGAGCGGCAGAAGATCCTCGAGGACCACGACGAGCTGCAGCGGCTCATCGACGACCTGACCGACATCCTCAGCAAGCCCCAACGCCAGCGCGACATCGTCTCGAGCGAGCTCGCCGACATCGTCGCCAAGTTCGGCGACGACCGGCGTACGCGCATCGAGCGCTTCGAGGGCGACATGACCAACGAGGACCTCATCCCTCAGGAGGATGTCGTCGTCACGATCACCCGCGGGGGCTACGCCAAGCGCACCCGGGTCGACCAGTACCGCTCACAGCGCCGTGGCGGCAAGGGCGTGCGCGGCGCCCAGCTGCGCGGGGAGGACGTCGTCGAGCACTTCTTCACGACGACGACCCACCACTGGCTGCTGTTCTTCACCAACCTCGGCCGGGTCTACCGGGCCAAGGGCTACGAGCTGCCCGAGGGTGGCCGCGACGCCAAGGGCCAGCACGTCGCCAACCTCATGGCCTTCCAGCCCGGGGAGCAGATCGCCCAGGTGCTGGCCATCGAGAACTACGAGATCGCGCCCTACCTCGTGCTTGCCACCAGGACCGGCCTGGTCAAGAAGACCCGGCTGTCGGAGTACGACTCGCCTCGCGCTGGTGGCCTCATCGCCGTCAACCTCCGCGACGGTGACGAGCTGGTCAGCGCCGGGCTCGCCTCGTCGGTGGACGACCTCATCCTCGTCTCCCGCAAGGGCCAGTCGGTGCGCTTCCACGCCAACGACGACGCGCTGCGGCCGATGGGCCGGGCGACGTCGGGGGTCACGGGGATGAAGTTCCGCGACGGCGACGTGCTGATGTCGATCTCCGTGGTCGAGCACGGGGAGGACCCAGACCTGTTCGTCGTCTTCGAGAACGGCGTGGCCAAGCGCACCCCAGCGTCCGACTATCCGGTCAAGGGCCGGGCCGGGCTAGGGGTACGCGTGGCGCAGGTTTCCGAGCGCGGCGGCGACCTTGTGGGGGCCCTGACCGTCGACGCGGACGACGAGGTCATGGTCGTCATGGAGAAGGGCAAGATCGTGCGCTCGCGGGTCGACGAGATCCGGCGCACGGGCCGCAACACCCAGGGCGTGAAGTTCGCCGCTCCGGACAAGGGCGACGCGATCGTGGCCGTGGCCCGCAACAACGAACGGGCCGTCGCGGCCGAGCTGGGCGTGGACCCGGAGGCGCCGGTCGACGGGGCGGGACCCGCTCTCGAGGGCGAGGCGGGCGGCATACCGACTGAGGGCATACCGGCTGGCGGCGTCGATTCGTCGGGTTCAGGGCCTGATGCCGTAGCGTCTGTGTCTACTGATGACGAGGCGGAGCCCGGGGATGGCTCGGCTGACGACCCAGACGGAGGCACGCAGTGAGCTCGACAGGTCAGGGCGGGACCCCTGGGGCTGCCGTGGGCGAGCCGCCGCGTCCGGGCATGAGCCCGGCGGCGTCGGCTGGAACAACACCGAGGACGGCCGCGCCCGGCGCGCCGTCACCGGCCGCCCAGTCGACCTCGGCACCGACCGCGCCGACGCCGACCGCGCGGCCCAACGGGTCGTCGACGGGAGCCTCGTCGACGACTCAGACGACCCCGACGACGCAGACGGCCCCCGTCGGTCCGAACCGTGACCCGCAGAGCCGGTCTGAGGCGAACCGCCGCGCGGCCCAGCGGCAGGGTGCTCCCCGCCAGGCGGGCCGCGGTGGCCCCCCGCCGCGTACCGGCCAGCGGCGGGCGACGACCCGGCGGGTCAAGCTGGCCGTCGCCCGCGTAGACCCGTGGTCGGTCATGAAGCTCGCGTTCCTACTGGCCGTGGCCGCGGGCATCGCGGGTGTCGTGCTCACCGGGGTGCTCTGGCTGATCCTCTCGGGCATGGGCGTCTTCTCCGACATCGACCGCGTGGTGCGCGAGATTCAGCCGTCGACGACCACGCCGTTCAACCTGATGAACTACATCGGGTTCGGCCGGGTCATCTCGCTGGCGATCGTCCTCGGCGTCATCGACATCATCCTCATGACGGCGCTCGCGACCCTCTCGGCGTTCCTTTACAACATCTGCTCGGCGCTCGTCGGCGGCCTGCAGCTGACCCTGACCGACGACTGAGTCCCGCGCCCACGGAACCGTTTTGGCGGTGCCGTGGAGCGTGGGATAGCCTGTCGCGGCACAGTTGGGGCCTATAGCTCAGACGGTTAGAGCGCTTCCCTGATAAGGAAGAGGCCGGAGGTTCAAGTCCTCCTAGGCCCACCCATGTACGCGTGTGTGCGGCTCGTCGGCCCGGGTCCGGCGGGGGCCGCCTCGCCCTGCGAGGCCTGGTCCGGAGCCGGGTTGGTCTTAGGCCGCCCGGCGTGCTTACCTTTTCGCTGAGACTCCAGGAGGTCACCATGTTCAGAAAGCTGTTCGTCGTCGCCGTCGTCGCCGTCGGTGCCGTTGCGGTCCAGAAGAAGATCCGAGACCAGCGCGCCGAGCAGGAGCTGTGGGCCGAGGCGACCGACGACGTGCGCTCTCCCGTCCCGGGCCGGCCGCTGTCCGAGTGACCGACCGCCCGGTCAACCACCGGGGGCCATGGCGCAATTGGTAGCGCACCTGCTTTGCAAGCAGGGGGTTAGGGGTTCGAGTCCCCTTGGCTCCACTGAAATTTGAGGCCCTTTCGCTTGCGGGAGGGGCCTTTCTTGTGTGCGGCCTCTCCACCACCATGACAGTGCGGGGAGCGAGGGCCGGGGTCACCGCCCGAAGTTGATAAGATCAATTGATCACCTGGAAACCTTATCAACTGGAGCGGTCATGACCCGCGGACGGCCCTCGCGCGCGACTGTTTACGCCCGGCTGGAAGCAGCCATCGCCGACCTACGGGATCGCCTGGGCGGCCTTCCCTCGCCAAAAGAGTCGGAGGCCATCTGGTCCGACATCTGGCATCTCGAGGCCCACCACTCCACGGCCCTCGAGGGGAACATTCTCGTCCTCCGCGAGGTCGAGCTGTTGCTGGAGCGAGGCAAGGCTGTCGGCGCCAAGCCGCTCAAGGAGTACATGGAAGTGAAGGGCTACGGGGACGCGGCTCAGTGGGTATACGCACAGGCTCTCGAACCGGGCGACTGGCGCGGCGGCGGTCTGATATCCGTTCAGGAACTCCGCCACATTCACAAGGTCGCCATGGACCCGGCGTGGCAGGTCGCGCCCTATCCGGATGCCACTGACCGCGAGAGCCCAGGCAACTTCCGGGAGCACGACATCCGTTCCTTCGGTGGTGGGATGACCCCCCCAGCCTGGCCCTTGGTCGAGGCCGAGGTGCGCGGGTGGGTCGACGCCGTGAAAAGCCAGGAATGGGGCCTTCTCGGAGCGGGACAGCCGACACCCGCGCCGGAGCGGCTGGCCCAGATCCACAACCACTTCGAGCGGGTCCACCCGTTCATCGATGGCAACGGACGAACAGGACGCCTCGTCCTCAATCTGCTTCTGGTGCGCCTGGGCTACCCACCGATCGTCATCCTGAAGCAGCAGCGGTCTGCCTACCTGAGTGCCCTGCAGAAGGCGGATTTGGATGACGTCGGACCGCTCGGAGAACTCCTCGCCCGCGCCATGTACGACAACCTCAACCGCTTCATCGTCCCGAATCTCGCCGGTCCGGCTCGGCTGGTCCCGCTGGCCGCCCTGGTCGACGGGGAGTTCACCATCGCTGCCCTCCGGCAGGCGGCGCAACGCGGGAGGCTGGACGCTCTGCAAGGATCCGACGGTGTGTGGCGGAGCTCGCGCAAGGCCGTCGATCATTATCGGAGGATCAAGGGGACCAGGCGCGGCTGAGCGCAACGCCTACGGAAGACGCTATTGAGGGTCCGATCAGACAACGACGCTAGCCGTGGCGAAGTCGGCCGCGGGTATGGGCGTCCGCAGGTGCCAGCTGATCGAAATAGGCCGTTCACCACGGTGCTCGACGTAGTCCGCCTCCCCGAGGAACAAGTACGGAGCGCCAGTGCCGAAGTCGGAGACCTTCTGTGGCCTAGTGAAGAGGATCACGTGGCTACCGGTGGTGCGGTGGTTCAGATAACGCTGCCCGGTTGCTGAGGCCACCGTGGTCCCGGACTGCGATTCCCAGTGGAAGAAGTCCGGGCTGATTGCGTAGTCCTGGTACATCGTCGTCGGCGAGTAATCGGCCTCGGACTTGTGCAGGGTTACGAGGAACGCGTCAGCGTTTGCCGCAGGCGCGAAGAGCACTCCTTCGCGGAAACTGTTGGGCTTGCGGCCTGCGATCGACACATAGTCCAGCGCGGCCACGATCTCCTCCCGCGTGTACCTGGCGTGCACCCGCAACGGCCGCATCCTCAGTTCCCCGGACAGCCGAGTGGCCACCCGATCGGCGCCCTGCAGGCCGAGCTTGACCACGGCTCTGAGATCGTCACGCAGAGCCGGCTCTTGGCGAAGGGCCTCAAGTCCCGCACCGTACGAATCGAAGCCACCTCCATCTGGCCACAGCGAGAAGAACAGCATCCGCCCATACGCTTGGGCGATGGGGTCAGCGTCGCCATAGCTGGCCGCGTCGGCGGCGAGCCATGACAGATAAGCCTCGGCGCGCTCGCTGTCGTCGACGTGGCTGAGGGCGCGAACTCGCTTTGAGAGCGCCGCCTCGTTCGGGCCGGCCTCGGGAACAGCCACGCCAGCCTCACGACGGAGACGAGACCAGGAACGGTCGCCGCGGATGACGTCGGCCAACTCCACCCCCGACTGATCGAGGAACGTTCCCAGATCGTCAGTCGGATGAGCACGCAGCTCAGAGGTGATGTTCGGCCAGCGCGTGGTGACCTGACTCCTGATGTTGTCGAGGACCAGCTTCTGGCTCTGGCGGTCGAGGATGATCTGCGTCCCCGCAGGCAGGAAGGGGAAGCCCTGCTCGATGCCACGTTCAAGCCCAGCCCGGGTGCTCCCGGTCATCGCCCGGAATCGCTGGTCGAAGCGGAACTCCTTCCGGTGATGTCCGACAAAGTCGAGTGCGGTCAGTACCGCTTTGTCGCTCGCCCGCCGCAATCCTCGCCCCAGCTGTTGGAGGAACACGGTGGAGCTCTCGGTCGGACGGAGGAACAGCACCGTGTTGATGGCAGGGACATCGACGCCTTCGTTGAAAACGTCGACGGTGAAGACGACCTGAACCCTGCCGTCTCGCAGGTCCTGCACGGCGGCATCACGGTCGCCCGTCGTGGTGGTGCCGAGGACCGTGGCTGCGCTGATCCCGGCGTCGTTGAAGACGCGTGTCATGTAGAGGGCGTGGTCGCGAGAGACGCAAAAGCCGAGCGCCTTCATGGCCGTCAGGTCGGCGACCTTGTCGCGCAACGCCTTCAGGACGATGCGGGCCCGCGCGTCGTTACCGGTGAACAGGGTTGACAACTCACCGGTGTCGTAGGCGCCCGCCTTCCAGTCCACCCGCGTCATGTCCATGCCATCGGCCACGGCGAAGTAGTGGAACGGCGTCAGCAAATCGGCCTTGAGGGCATCCCACAGGCGTAGCTCGGCCGCGGTCCGGCCACCGAAGAATGACCGCACGTCGAGGCCGTCGCCGCGTTCTGGTGTCGCCGTCAGGCCGAGGAGCTCGCGCGGGTTGAAGTGATCAAGGATCCGCCGGTAGGTCCTTGCCTCTGCGTGGTGAAACTCATCCACGACGATGACCCGATACGTTCCCGGCGGAATGCTGGCGATGCCGTACGCCGACAGGGACTGCACCGAGGCGAAGACGTGCTCCCAGCGCTCAGGACGACGGCCGTCCACATAGAGCTCTCCGAAGTTGGCATCGCCGAGAACCTCGCGATAGGTCCGCAAGGACTGCTGGAGGATCTCGCGTCGATGGGCGACGAAGAGCAGGCTCGGGCGTGCTGGGGCGTCCGCCGCCAGGCGTCGGTAATCGAGGGCGGCGACCACGGACTTGCCCGTTCCGGTCGCCGCAACAAGCAGATTCCGGTGCCGGCCGTGAACGACGCGCTCGACCTCGAGTTGGTCGAGCATCTCCTGTTGGTAGGGGTACGGGCGTACTTGGAGGCCAGAGAGGGTCAGCGTTACCCGGTCGCTAAGGCGTTTGCCGGCTGCTTCGGCGAGGGCGTCGTCCAGCCGGTCGCGGTCCGCCGCGGGGTCGTACGTCTCGAACGTCGAGTCGTTCCAATAGCTGTCGAACGTGGCGAGGAACTTCTGCAGCAGGGGCGGCGTCGACACGGCCGAAAGCCGAACATTCCACTCGACGCCATCGAGCATCGCGGCCCGGGACAGATTGCTCGACCCGACGTATGCCGTGTCGAATCCGGTCCGACGTCGGAAGAGCCACGCCTTGGCGTGCAGCCGGGTTCGCTGCGCGTCGTACTGGACTTTGACCTGTGCACCCAAGTCGTTGACGAGGCGATCCAGGGCCGGGCGCTCGGTGGCGCCCATGTAGGTCGTTGTGATGACGCGAACCGAGACACCTCTGTCTCGCAACGCGATGAGCTTGTCTTCGAAGATCCGAAGTCCGTACCACTTGACGAAGGCCATGATGACGTCGACGCTGTCGGCGCTAGCCAATTCGGCGCGGATTTCATGCCCGATCCCCGGCTCACCCGGAGCATTGGTAAGCAGCGCTGCATCGGACAACGGCGTCGACGGACGCTCCCTGAGGACGCGCATGACGGCGCCAGGCGTGGACGGCACCGAAACGGCGAGCAGTTGCCTAGCGGTGGCGAGGGACTCCTCCCCTGAACCCAGAGTCTCGACCAACCGGTTGACCAAGGCCAGGCGCCGGCCCGCATCCCGCTCCTGGCGCAGGGCTCGCAACGCGATGTCACGGACGTGCCGAGCCAGGATGTCGGGCTCGTCCGCCTCGTCGATCGCCCCTCGCTGGACGTCGTCGGGGGCATTGCTCGTCAAGCGTCGTTCGAGCGCGCGGGTGATCAGACTCTCGTACAGCCCCTCGAGCAGACTGTCTTCCCCGGTGCTCACCCGGGTCAGCTTGCCAGGACCGCAGGCAAACGGGGCGATGAGCACGTTCGTATCGGCGGACGAGAGCGGAGGGTTGTGGCCCTGATGGGGGCCACGACCCTCCGACGAAGCCCGCGACCGAGTGGAGTGGCCCAGGCCCGAGCCCGGCATGTCGCGCAACTCGACGCCCGTTAGCCTGACCGCACACGGGGCCGTGACGGGCCTAGCGACGCCTGTGGAGGCACGGATGCGCGAGTGGCCCGGGATCACCGTCGAGCGGCCGGAGGCGGGCATCCTCCTAGTCACGCTCAACCGGCCCGACAAGTACAACGCGCTGACCTTCGAGATGTTCGACGCGCTCACCGACCTCTGCCACGAGGTGGAGGACGACGCGTCCGTCCGGGTCATGGTGCTCACTGGTGCGGGCCGCGGGTTCTGTGGCGGGCTCGACCTCGAGGCCGTCAACGCTCTGCTCTCCATGTCCCCCTCCGAGTTTCTGCGCGGCCAGGAGACGTGGTCGGGCGTCAGCCTCGCCCTGCGCCGGCTGACCACGCCCGTCATTGCCGCGGTCAACGGCGCCGCCGCGGGAGCGGGGATGTCGATCGCTCTCGCCTCCGACATGCGCATCGCCTCCACCAAGGCCAAGTTCAACGCGGCCTTCATCCGGGTCGGCCTCACCGGTGGCGACATGGGCAGCTCGTGGCTTCTCCCACGGATCGTCGAGCTGGGCGTCGCCAACGAGCTGCTCATGACCGGCCGGTTCGTCGACGCCGAGGAGGCGGGCCGGATCGGTCTCGTCAACCAGGTGGTCGAGCCCGACGAACTGTTGCCCGCGGCATACGAGCTGGCACGGCAGGTGATGGCCAACAGCCCCTTCGGCGTGCGCCTCACCAAGCAGGTCGTCCAGGCCAACCTCGGCGCCGCCACGCTCGGGGCGGGCGTGGAGCTCGAGAACCGCAACCAGGCGCTCGCCGCTTCAGGGAGCGAGATGCGCGAGGCGCTCGACGCCTTCCGTGAGGGCCGGCCGGCGGACTACACCTCGTCCTGAAACCTAGAGCGCGTACGCCTGCCGCGCGGCTTCCGCGAGAACCAGCACCTTCCGGGCCTCGCCCTCGACATCCACCGTGTGGTCGTCACCCATCGCCCCGGATTGGTAGCGGGCGTAGATCCCCTGGTGGATGCAGGCGAGGCGCCACAGCGAGAACGACACGTAGCAGGGCAGATCCGAGACGTCGGCACCCGTCGCCCGGCATACCGCGCCGCCCATCTCCGCCCGCCCCAGATACCCGGGATGCCCGGACGGCGACGGATACAGCTCGGGCTCCCCGACGTCGCGCCACGTGGCCAGCAACCAGCCCAGGTCGGCCATGGTGTCGCCGAGGGCAGCCAGATCCAGTCGAGCACGGCCCTCACCGAGCCCTCCGGGCCGAGCGACCCGTCGTCCGATCGCGGGAGGCGCACCGGCCATCTGCGTGACGTCGGGCCGTTGTCCGACACATACTCGCTTGCTACGTTGACCCCGGGGGTGCCGGCGCCACGCGGCGCGGGACAAACGGTCTGCACGGGGCCATTCACGGACAACGGAGTTCATATGCGTCGCACTGCAATCCTGACCGGAGTAGCCCTCGTCCTCGCCGCCGTGGGGGTCGGTGCGGCCGGCCCCGCCACGGCGAAGAACTCTCCGCCGACGGCCAACGGGCACTCGATCAAGACCTCGCCCTACGTCGCGCTGGGCGACAGCTACTCGTCCGCGGCCGGGGTCAACCCACTGATCGCGACCGCGCCACCCACCTGCAGCCGTTCCACGCTCAACTATGCCCACGACATCGCGGCCTTGACCAAGCCGGCCTCGTTCATCGACGTCACGTGCAGCGGGGCCAAGACGTCGGACTTCTTCTCCTCGCAGGCGGCGGGGGTAGGCCCGCAGCTCGACGCCGTCACGAAGGATACCCGCCTGGTGACCATGACCATCGGTGGGAACGACGAGAACGTCTTCACGAGCTCGTTCTTCGGCTGCGCCTCGGTGTCGTCGAGCGACATCCTGGGCAACCCGTGCGAGCGGAAGTACGGGACCACCTTCACCGACGAGATCACCACCCAGACCTATCCCCACCTGGTCGCTGCGCTCAGGGCGGTCCGGGCGAAGGCCCCAGCCGCGACCGTCGTCATCCTCGGCTACCCGCACATCCTGCCGCCCACCGGCGAGCTGTCCTGCTACTCCTCGATGCCGATCGCCATGGGCGACGTCCCGTGGCTGGACCACCAGGAGGACCTGCTCAACGCCGCGATCAGCCGCGCGGCCAGCCAGACCGGCGCTCGCTTCATCGACATGGCGGCCAGCTCCCTCGGCCACGACGCGTGCCAGCCGGTCGGCCAGCGGTGGATCGAGCCGGCCGTAGCGCCGATCAACGCCTACCCGGTGCACCCCAACGCCATGGGCGAGGCGGCCATGGCGACGCAGACCCTGCTCCAGCTGGGCCACTGACCTCGAGACCGTTCAGGGGTCCGGGTGGCCGGACTCCCGGCGGGTGCACAATGACGACCCATGAAGGCCGTCGTCGTCCACCGTGCCCGTGATCTCCGCGTCGACGACCGACCGGTCCCGGAGCCGGGTGACGGCGAGGTGCGCCTTACCATGACGCACGGCGGCATCTGCGGTTCCGACCTGCACTACTACTTCGAGGGCCGGGTCGGGAACTTCATTCTGCGCGAGCCGCTCGTCCTGGGCCACGAGGTCGTCGGTACCGTCGACCTCGATCCCAGCGGCCGGTATGCCGCTGGTACCCCCGTCGCTATTCACCCGGCCACCGTCGACCACACCTGTCCGGAGTGCGTGGCCGGCCATCCCAACACCTGCCGGACCGCTCGCTACCTGGGGTCCGCCGCGAGTGACCCGCAGACGCAGGGCGGGTTCGCCCAGCAGCTCGTCGTGCGGCTCGACCAGCTGCGGCCGCTGCCCGACGGTCTTGACCTCGCCCGGGCCGTCCTCGCCGAGCCCCTCGGGGTCGCCCTGCACGCCGTCAACCAGGCCGGCGACGTCAAAGGCAAGAAGGTCCTCGTCTCCGGGGCCGGGCCGATCGGGGCGCTCGTCGTCGCCGCGGCCGCCGCCCGCGGGGCTGCGGAGGTCACCGCCACGGACCTCCAGGACCTTCCGCTCCAGATTGCCGGGAAGGTCGGCGCCACCGAGACGATCCGTGTGGATCAAGAGTCGGTGCCAGAACTCACCTACGACACCGCCTTTGAGGCGTCCGGCTCCCCGCGAGGTCTCAGCGCTACCCTGGCCTCCGTGGTCCGGGGTGGCACCGTCGTCCAGGTCGGCAGCCTCCCGAGCGGCGACCTCCAGGTGGCGCTGGCCGTGCTCGTCGCCCGCGAGATCACCCTCCGCGGGGCGTTCCGCTTCGCGGACGAGATCGACGAGGCCCTCCACCTGCTCGCCACCGACGACCGCTTCCAGCACGTGGTCACGCATACCTTCCCGTTGGCCGACGTCCAGGAGGCCATGGACGTCGCCCACGACGCCGGCGTCTCGTCAAAGGTCGTTCTGGAGCTCAGCTGAACGCGGTTCACGCCCGCGCCAAAGCGTCGTAGCGGTGGTCGTAGCGGCTGGAATGTCGCTGGCACGACCACTTTGCCGCTACCAGGGCCGCTTCGAGCAGAGGGAGACCGGCTGTGAGCACATCCGCCGAGCCCGTCCTCACGACAGCGCAGCGGTCACCCGGCCCGCCGTCTCCCGCAACGACGGCAGCATTCCGAGCAACGCGGCCTCGGGCGTCAAGAAGGTAATCGTCGAGATGCTCACGGCGGCGATCCCGCTGTCCCCCAGCTGGATCGGGACCGCCAGGCAGCGGACGTTGTCCTCGTTCTCCTCCCGGTCCACCGCGTAGCCCGTCTCCCGCACGGCGTCCAGCTCAGCCAGCAGTGCGTCGGCTTCGGTGATCGTCGACGACGTCCGCGCGGCCATCCCCCGCAGCGTCAACAGGGACACGACTCGGGCCTCGGTCAGCGTCGATAGCATCGCCTTTCCGACCGCCGTCGAGTGCGCGGGCATCCGCGACCCCACCCGCGAGCGCATGATGAATGCCTCCGGTGCGCTCGCCTTGTGCGTGTAGAGCACCTCACCGTCGGCCAGCACCGCCACGTGCACCGTCTGGTTCGTCGCCCCGGCCAGGGCGTGGATCGCACTCTCCACGCCATCACCCCACGCGGCATCCGCGTGACCCAGCGCCCTCGCCCGCGGCCCGAGCTCGTAGAAGCCCCCGTCCCGCTGCACCGCCCAGCCCGACTCGGTGAGAACGCCGAGCAGGCGGTGCACGGTCGGCTTGGTCAGCTGGGTCCGCGTCGACAGCTCGCCGAGACGCTGCGGCCGGTCGGACGCGCCCAGCGCCTCGAGCAGCCCCAGCAGCTTGTGCCCCGACGCGGGCGCCGACTCCGTCACGACCCCTCAACCCCCCTCGTCAACTTCCGGTTGCGCGCCTCGCTCAACGGGCCTAGCGTTCCGGAAGTTCCATCCGCCTGAACTCCGTTCCGCATAGTGGAACGCCCCTACTGTCGCACCCGCCGAGGAGGGCCGTGCCGTGAGCCGCATCGTGCACCTCGGCCTCGGCAACTTCCACCGTGCCCACCAGGCGGTCTACACCCAGCGGGCCAACGCCGACACGGGCAGCCACCACGGCATCACCGCCGTCAGCTTCCGCAACCGCGCCCTCGTGGACGTGATGCGGGCCCAGCGCGGCCGCTACACCGTCCTGGAGGTCGGGCCGGGCGCCGCGCCCCCGCTGGCTGTCGACGTCATCGACGAGGTCGTCCTCGCCGCCGACGCGCCCGGCCGGGTCGTCGACGTCATCGCCGACGCCGGCACCACGACGGTCACTCTCACCGTCACCGAGAAGGGGTATGCGTTCCGCCCCGGCAGCCACGACCTCGACACCACCGATCCGGCGGTCGTCCGCGACGCCACCGGAGCCGAGCCCCCGACCACCGCCATCGGGCTCCTGGCCGCCGGTCTCCTCGCCCGCGCCGACCACGGGACGCCCCTCGACCTGGTCAGCTGCGACAACGTCGGGCACAACGGCGCCGCCCTCCGGACGGTGCTGGAGCAGTATGCCGCGCTGCTGCCGGCCACCCAGGGCGTCGCCCTCCTCGGCTACCTGCCCACGGTCGGCACCCCCGACACGATGGTCGACCGCATCGTCCCGCGCACGACGGACGCCACCCGCGCCGCCGTGGCCCGCGCCGGCATCCACGACGCGGTCCCCGTGCCCGCCGAGCCGTTCTCCATGTGGGTGCTCGCCGGCCACGCCTTCACCGCCCCCAGGCCGGCCTGGGAGAGGGCCGGCGCGATCCTCAGTGACGAGGTGGGGGCCTACGAGCTGGTCAAGCTGCGCCTGCTCAACGCCCCCAACTCGATGCTCGCCTACCTGGGCCTGCTCACCGGGAATACGGAGATCGCCGACGCCGCAACCGATCCCGACATCCGGGCGGTCGCCGACCGGGGCCTCGGTGACGAGATGGAGCCGACCATCGACCTGCCCGCGGGCTTCGACCCCGCGGCATACCGGGCCGAGGTCTTCACCCGCTTCGGCAACCACGAGCTGGCCCATCTCTGTCAGCAGGTCGGCACCGATGGGTCGCTGAAGCTGGCCCAACGGGTGCCCGCCGCCGTCGCCTGGCACGCCTCCCGGGGGCACACACCCGACCACCTCGCGCTGCTGGTCGCCGCCTGGCTCAGGGTCACCGCTGACGCCGCCGACGTCGGCATCTCCCCTCACGACCTCCCCGTCGAACCGGTCCGCGGCCGGGTCGTCGCGATGGCCGAGAAGGCGCGCACCGCAACGGCCCTCGCTCCCGCTGTGCTCGTCGACGAGGCGCTGCTCGGTGAATCCCTCACGACAAAGACGGCCTACGTCGACCGGGTCGCGCAGCTGCTCGGTGACCTGCGCCGTCGGCCGGCCGACCAGGTCGTCAGATCTCTCAGGACGCAAAACCCTGTTCGCGTCTAGCGCGGACTTCTCTGTAACCGACCCAACGAGGTGAAGGGGTGACGATGGACCAAGGTACGGTGCGCCGGTTGTCCGATGAGGCAACCACGGTCCTGCTCAACAAGGAAGGCACCGCCTCCAGCAACCGGGGCGGTTGGATGATGATCGCGACGATCCTCATCGAGGCATGGGACCTCTACGCGATCTCCTTCGTCCTCATCTTCATCAAGGCCGAGTACAGCCCCAGCGCCGTGGCCCTGGGGCTGGCCACCGCCGCCGTCCAGGGCGGCGCCCTCCTCGGTGCGCTGATCGGTGGCTACGTCGCCGACCGGCTCGGCCGCAAACGCGTCTTCATCCTCACCATGGTCCTGTTCATCATCCTGGCCATCGTGCAGGGCTTCTCGCAGAACATCGTCGACCTGATCATCATCCGCTTCCTCATCGGCATCCCGCTGGGCAGCGACATCTCCAACGGCTACGCCTACATCATGGAGTCGATGCCCAAGGGCAAGCGCGAGATCATGGGCAGCCGCTGGCAGTTCATGTTCGGGTTGGGCGAGGTGTTCTCGATCATCGTCATCACGCTCATGTACGTCTCGGGCATCGACCACAACCTCCTGTGGCGGGTCGCTCTCGCCCTGGGTGCCATCCCGGCGTTCGTCCTGCTGCTCGCTCGCCTGAACCTTCCCGAGACCCCCCAGTCGCTCATCCAGCGCGGGCACTTCGTCAAGGCCAAGCAGGTCTCCTCCGAGCTGTTCAACGACCCGCTCGACATGCTGCCCAATGAGGACGTGACGATGGAGAAGCCCAAGGTGGGCGACTTCCTCAAGGTGATCTTCGCCGACCCGATCAAGAAGCGGGCCACCATCTTCGGCTGGATCTCCAACGCCTGCCAGGGCGCCGAGTTCACCGCCTTTGGCTTCTACCTGCCCGTCATCCTTGTCTCCGCGGGAGTCGGCGTTACGGGCAGCGTCAACAACACCAACATCACCGGGACCAACCTGGTGACCGCCGGCATCTACGTGCTCGCCACCATCTCGGGCTTCGTCGCTCCGCTGATGCTGCCTCGCATCGGCCACCGAGGGGTCGCCATGTGGGGTTTCGGGCTCGCCTTCCTCGGGCTCGTCGTCGGGGCCTACGCCCTCGGCTCCGACATCAAGTGGCTCATCGTCATCGGCGCGTGCATCCTCATGTGGGGCCACTACTGGGACGCCTCGAACGGCATGACCATCGTCTCGATGGTCGCGCCGCCGCGGTTCAAGGCCACGGCGTCCGGCTTCGGCTACACCTTCGTCAAGGCGGCATCGTTCTTCGGGGCGTTCGTCTTCCCCGTGATGACCGACGCCTGGGGCAAGGTCTGGGCCACTCTCGCCGTCGCGATCCTGTCGCTGACCGGCTTCCTGGCTGCGAGGTTCATCCTCCCGGAGATGTACGGCTACGTGGAGCAGGAGGAGGCCCAGGTCCAGCAGGCGGCGACGCACTACGAGTCATGACGGGCCACGGCTCCCGCACCATCACGGATGTCGATGTCGTCGTCTGCTCCCCGGGGCGCAGTTATGTGACGTTGCGCCTCGGGACGGCCGACGGGCTCGTCGGCTGGGGGGACGCGACCCTCAACGGCCGTGAGCTCGCCGTCGTCGCCTACCTGAGAGACCACGTCGCCCCGCTGCTGCTCGGCAAGGACTCGTCCCGCATCGGCGACCTGTGGCAGTACCTCTACCGCGGCCCCTACTGGCGTCGCGGCCCGGTCACCATGGCGGCGATCTCCTCCGTGGACCAGGCGCTCTGGGACATCCAGGGAAAAGCCGCCGGTATGCCCGTGTTCCAGCTGCTCGGTGGCCGCGCGCGGGAGCGGCTGATGACCTACCCCCACGCCAGCGGGCATACGGTCGAGGACGCCATCGCGTCCATCGCCGCGAAGCTCGAGGAGGGGTATGCGGCGGTGCGGGTGCAGGCGTCCGTGCCGGGCCTCCCGTCGACCTACGGGATCCACGTGGGCGACTCGCGAGATCACGCGTACGAGCCGGCGCACACCGACCTACCGGACGAGGAAGCGTGGAACACCCCGCTATACCTCGACTTCGTGCCGAAGCTGATGAAGGCGGTGCGCGACGAGCTCGGTTACGGCTTCAACCTCCTGCACGACGGCCACCACCGGCTGACCCCCACCGAGGCGGCCTGGCTGGGCAAGGAGCTCGAGCCGCAGCGGCTGTTCTGGCTCGAGGACGTCACCCCGGCGGAGGACCAGTCGGCTTTCTCGCTCATCAAGGCGCACACCACGACCCCGCTCGCTGTGGGTGAGGTCTTCAACTCCATCTGGGACTGCCAGCAGCTGGTTACCAACCGGTGGATCGACTACATCCGGTGTGCCACCACGCATACCGGCGGCATCACCCACATGAAGCGGATCCTGGACCTCGCCGACCTCTACGGCGTGCGCTCCGGCTGCCACGGGCCGAGCGACGTGTCCCCGGTGGGCATGGCGGCCAACATCCATCTCGGCTTCGCGGTCCCCAACTTCGGGGTGCAGGAGTTCATGGGCTACCCGGATGCCGCGGCGGAGGTCTTCACCACCTCCTACCGGCTCGTCTCCGGTCACCTGGAGATCGACGACACCGTGCCCGGGCTCGGTGTCGAGGTGGATGTCGAGGCGGCGGAGCGGTTTCCCTACGACCGCAAGTACCTGCCCGTCAACCGCCGCCTCGACGGCAGCATGCACGACTGGTGAATGGCGTGAGCACGGCGCCCTCGACGACGACAACCACGACGGGGCCCAGGGTCGACGCGGTCATGCTGGGGGAGTCGCTGGGTCTCGTCATGGGCGATCCGGCGGCACCCTTGCGGGCCGGTTCGCCGGCCCGGTTCAGCTTCGCGGGCGCCGAGTCCAACGTGGCGATCGGGCTGGCCCGTCTCGGGCACTCGGCGGCGTTCGTCACCCGTGTCGGCGACGACCTCGTCGGTCGGATGATCACCGAGACCCTGCGCGGAGAGGGGATCGACGTCAGCGGGGTCGTCGTCGACGACGAGGCCCCGACCGCGCTCATGGTCCGCCAGCACCGCACCGCCGACGCCCTCTCGGTCCTCTACTACCGCGACGGGGCAGCCGGCTCGCGGCTCCAGCCCGCGGACGTCCCCGACCTGACCGGAGCCCGGCTCCTGCACGTCACCGGCATCACTCCGGCTCTGAGCGCGTCGGCGCGGGAGACGGTCACGGTGGCCGTCCGCGCCGCCCGCGACGCCGGCCTCGTCGTCAGTCTCGACGTGAACCACCGGTCCCTGCTGTGGTCCACGGCCGAGGCGGGGGCTGCGCTCGCGCCCCTGCTCGACGCTGTCGACATCGTGTTCGGCGGTGACGACGAGCTGCTCGCCCTGGCGCAGCAGCACGACGCCGACGACGCCGAAAATGTCGACCTCGCCGTCAAACACCTGCTGCAGAAACGTCCCTCGGTCGTCGTGCGGAAACGGGGGTCGGAGGGTGCGACGGCCTACGGCGAGTTCGGCACCCTCGAGTGCCCCGCGCTCTCGGTCACCGCCGTAGACCCGGTCGGTGCCGGAGACGCGTTCGTCGCTGGGTTCCTCAGCGGGCTGCTCGACGACGTCGACCCCGCCGGCTGCCTCGCCCGGGCGGTCGAGTGCGGTGCTTTCGCGGTGTCGGTGCACGGTGACTGGGAGGGCGCCGCCCGCCGCTCCGAGCTGGGCATGCTTGCGAAGTCTGAAGCCGTGCACCGCTGACCCCGTCACGTCAGCGGTCAACAACGTTGGAAGGAAACGAGGACCCCGTGGTCGACTTCGAGACGATCTTCTCCCGTACGCCCGTGATGGCCATCCTGCGCGGTTACGCGCCTGGGCGGGCGGTCGAGCTGGCCCGCGCCGCCTGGGACCTCGGCATCGTGTGTGTCGAGGTGCCGGTGCAGTCGGCGGAGACCGTCGCGTCTCTCGCCGCCGTGGTCGAGGCGGCCGGTGACCGCGACGTCGTCATCGGGGCCGGGACCGTGACGACCCTCGACCGGGTGGAGAGCGCCCGCGCGGCGGGAGCGACGTTCACCGTCGCTCCGGGGTTCGCCCCCGAGATCGCGGCGGCCAGCGTGGCAGCCGGTCTCGCGCACCTGCCCGGTGTCGCCACGCCGAGCGAGGTGGGGCAGGCGTTGGCCGCCGGGCATACCTGGCTCAAGGCCTTCCCCGCCTCGGTGCTGACGCCGGCGTGGGTCAAGGCGATGGCCGGCCCGTTCCCGGAGGCCCGCTTCGTCTGCACCGGCGGCATCGACAGTCGCAACGCCCGCGCCTTTCTCGACGCCGGCGCACGAGGGGTCGCCGTGGGATCGGCACTCGAGTCGCCCGACCAGCTGCCCGCGCTCGCGGCCCTCGTCGGCTGAGCGGCGGCACGGTGAAGATCACCTCGCTCGAGACGTTCCTGGTGCCACCGCGCTGGTGCTTCCTCAAGATCGAGACCGACGAGGGGGTCGTCGGCTGGGGCGAGCCGGTCGTGGAGGGCCGCGCGCACACCGTCGCCGCCGCGGTCGACGAGCTGGCCGACCACCTCGTCGGCACCGACCCGCTGCGCATCGAGGACCACTGGCAGGTGATGACCAAGGGGGCGTTCTACCGGGGCGGCCCGATCCTCTCCAGTGCCATCGCCGGCGTCGACCAGGCGCTGTGGGACATCGCCGGCAAGGTGCGTGGCGCGCCGATCCACGAGCTGCTCGGCGGACCGGTGCGCGAGCGCCAGCGGGTCTACACGTGGATCGCCGGTGACGAGCCGGGCGACGTCGCCGAGGGGGCGCGCGAACGGCTCGAACAGGGGCTGACGGCGGTGAAGATGAACGCCGCCGGACGCCTCGGGCAGCTGGCGACGGTGCGCGAGATCGACGAGATGCTCGACCGGGTCGCGGCCGTGCGGGAGGTCATGGGTGACGACGGTGGGGTCGCCGTCGACTTCCACGGCCGGGTGACACCGGCCAGCGCTCGCGAGATGTGCCGGCTGCTGGAGCCGCTGCGACCGATGTTCGTCGAGGAGCCGGTCGTCCCCGAGCTCACTGCCGACCTCGGGCGGATCTGCGCGTCAACGACGATCCCGATCGCCACTGGGGAGCGGCTGTACTCCCGGTGGGACTTCCGCGAGGTGCTGGGCTCGGGAATCGCTGTGGCGCAACCCGATCTGTCACATGCCGGGGGTATCTCGGAGTGCCGCCGGATCGCGACCATGGCCGAGGCGTACGGCGTGTCGGTGGCCCCGCACTGCCCCCTGGGCCCGATCGCCCTGGCCGCGTGCCTGCAGCTCGACTTCGCGACCGCCAACACCCTGATCCAGGAGATGAGCTGGGGCATCCACTACAACGTCGGCGGCGACATCCTCGACTACGTCGTCGACCCGTCGGTCTTCGCCATCACCGACGGGCACGTCGCCCGTCCCACCGGGCCCGGGCTGGGGATCGAGATCAACGAGGCGGCCGTGCGGAAGGCCGCGGAGACCGGCCACCGGTGGCGGTCTCCGGCTTGGCGGCTGGCCGACGGCACCCTCGCCGAGTGGTGACCCCCTCTTCCGGTTGGAGGTATATCCGAGCGCTCTAACGTCTCGGATATACCTCCACCCAGAAACGGGGGGCGGGCCTAGGCTCCGGGCATGGACGTCACGGACCTCTCCTCCGCCACCTCGGTCGTCGTCACTGCGTTGCGGAGCATCGGCCCCGACCAGTGGGATGAGCCCACCCCATGCCCTGACTGGACCGTCCGCCAGGTCGTCCACCATCTCGTGGTCGGCACCGACCGGTTCATCGGCCGGTTCGGGGTGACCCCGTCCGTCGCCGTGCCGGAGCAGGAGCCCTCCCCGGCTGAGCTCCTAACCGCCCTCGAGCGGTCCACGGCCCAGCTCGTCGCCGTGTTCTCCGAGCCCGGGCGCCTCCAGCAGGTCATCGAGCTGCCCATCGGCGCGATGCCGGGGCAGAGCGCGCTCGACCTGAGGGTCGTGGAGACCTTCACGCACGGGTGGGACATCGCGCAGGCCCTGCGCACCCCCATCGACTTCGACACCAGCGCCATCGAGCGGGCCATCGCCTTCAGCGGACCGGCCCTGGCGCGCATACCCGAGGGGCGCAGCCCGTTCGGCACCCCGCAGCCGGCCCCGGAGGGGGCGGACGCACAAGACCGGCTGGTCGCCCTCCTCGGGCGCCAGCCGGTCTCGTCCAGCTAGGTCGGCTCCGTCGGCGCGAGTCGCGCCGACCGGTCGGATCCGGTCAGGTCTCGTCGTCGACCCGGTCGGCGGCCTTGTTCGCACCGTGCTGCACGTCGGCCTTGACGTCGTGAGCGGCACCGGCGGTGTCCGTGGCCACGTCACCCGCGGTCTCGGACGCGGTGTCGGCCACGTCGCCGAGCACGTCGACGGTCTGCGACCCGGCGTCCTTGGTCGAGTCGACCACACCGGCCGCGGTCGTCGCGGTCGCGTCGGTCGCGTTGCCCGAGGCGGCCTTGGCCTTGCTACTGGCGCCCCCGGCCGCGCCCTTGGCCTTGTCGGTGAGTGCGCCTGCCCTCTGGGTGGCGACGCCCCTGGCGTCGGAGACCTTGGTCGCGGCCGTGCCGGCGGCGGCCGACGCCTTGTCCTTCGCGTCGGTGACCCGGTCGCCGAACGTCTTGGCCGGCGGGGTGTAGGTCGTGGACGGCGTGGCCCACGGGTCGTCCTTGGGCTTGCGGTTGGCGAGCACAGCGACAGCGGCGCCGACTGCGGCCACGACGCCGAGTCCGATGAGGAGCTTGCCGCCCTTCTTCTGCTTGACCACGGCGTCACCGCGCAGCACCGCGACGGCGTCAGGAGCGCGCCCGGACACCTCGACGACCTGGTGCTTGGCCGCGACGACCTGGTCCTTGGCCGCCCCGCTGGCCGCAACCGCAGCGGCAACCGCGGCCGACACCTTGGGTAGCCAGCTGCCGACGATGGTGCCGTGCGCCGCGTCGACCCTGGGCGTCAGGTTGTCGACGGCGCCCTGGACCCGTGGCGCCGCGAGGCCGACGGCCTGCCCGACATAGGGTCTGGCCCGGTCGCGGGCGGTCTCGTAGACCGGGACGACCCGCCGACTGGCTTCGTCGTAGGCGACGTAGGCCTTCTCGCGGGCGACCGGACCGTAAGCCTGCGCGGCCTTCCGGGCGGCCTTGGCCGCCTCTTGGGCCTGCTGACGGGCGACCGGGGCGTAGCTGGAAGCCAGGTCGGTGCCCCGGTTCGCGGCCGCCCACGCCTGCTGGCGCAGCGCCTCGGCGTAGTCCGCGGCGGTGGGCTTCTTCTTCCTCCCGAACACAGTGCCTCCTGAGTAGGAACGAGTGGGAAACAATAGGTCGTGCGACGGTGATCTCGGCTGTGCAGCAGACCGGGACGCGCTGGTCGGCTCCTATCCTGCCGTGTTTCCGTCCACGGCACGACACCGGCCGGTCACTGGGACGGTGCGTGCGAGGATTGCCGCATGAAGGCAACCTTCCACACCAACCACGGCGACATCGCCGTCACCCTCTTCCCGAACGAGGCGCCCAAGACGGTCGAGAACTTCGTCGGCCTGGCCACGGGGGAGAAGGAGTACCGCGACACCGCCGGGCGCACTAACCCGACGCCCTACTTCGACGGGTTGATCTTCCACCGGATCATCAGCGGGTTCATGGTCCAGGGCGGCGACCCGCAGGGCCGGGGCACCGGAGGGCCGGGCTATGACTTCGACGACGAGATCCACCCCGACAAGACGTTTAACAAGCCCTACCTCTTCGCCATGGCCAACGCCGGCAAGCGGATGGGCAAGGGCACCAACGGTTCACAGTTCTTCATCACGGTCGCCCCGACCCCCCACCTGAACGGCAAGCACACGATCTTCGGCGAGGTCGCCGACGGCCCCTCCCGCGAGGTCGTCGACACGATCGCCGCCGTCCCGACCGACCGTCAGGACAAGCCGCTCGAGGACGTCGTCATCAACAGCATCACCATCGACAAGGACGCCTGAACCTCCCTTCGTCGAGGCCGTGCGCCCTGCGGGAACCACGTCCCGCAGGGCGCACGTTCAGGAGGCACGATGAGCGACTCCACGGCATACCAGGCGCACCCGGCACCCGCTGACATCCCAGTGTGCCCACGGCACCCCGACCGGGAGTCGCATGTGCGCTGTCAGCGCTGCGGCCGCCCCGTATGCCCGGAGTGCCAGCGCCCCGCGGCCGTCGGTGTGCAGTGCGTCGACTGCGTCCGCGAGTCGGCGCGCTCGACGCCCGCCCGGCGCACCCAGTTCGGCGGGATGGTCAGCGGGGGCCGGCCGGGCCGGGTGACCGTCGCCCTCGTCGGCGTCAACGTCGTCATGTGGGTGCTGGAGTACGTACAGCCCTCGATCGTGCCGGCGCTGTCGCTCGTGCCGTATGTCGCGTGGGACGAGCCGTGGCGGGTGGTCACCAGCGCGTTCCTGCACTCGCCGTCGTCGATCTTCCACATCCTGTTCAACATGTTCGCGCTCTGGCAGATCGGGCCCTACCTCGAAGGCCTGCTCGGGCGGCTCCGGTTCTTGTTGCTCTACCTCGTGAGCGCCGTGGGCGGGTCGGCCGGCGTCATCCTGCTGGCGGCGGCGCCCCCGGCGGGCACGTCGCCGTCCGTCGCGACCGCGGTGGCGCAGGGCTGGTTCACCCAGGTGGTCGGGGCGTCGGGGGCCGTCTTCGGGCTCTTCGCGGCCTTGCTCGTGCTCAACCGCCACCTCGGCCGGACCACGGCCGGCATCGGCGTCATCCTGCTCATCAACGCGGTGATCGGGTTCACCGTCCCGGGCATCGCGTGGCAGGCCCACGTCGGCGGCTTCGTGGCGGGCCTGGCCGCGGCCGGGGTGCTGACCGCCCTGAACAAGCCGGCCCTGCGCCGGTATGCGCTCGCCGGCCTCACGGGGGTCCTCGTCCTGTCCGTGGCGCTGATCATCGTCAAGTACCTCACCGTCGCCCCCTTCTACCGCTGAGCCGCATACCCCGACCGGACTCACCTGATTGCTGGTTTGCTGGCTGCGAGCCGGCCGAAACCAGCAATCAGCTGAGTCCGGCCGGGATGAGAGGGGGTGTCCACACCCCGCGGCCGCCTCGTCTCACCGTCCACAGCCGGCGACGCCCTGGTGGTGCCCGATGCGCACCGTGGTCGACCCTGCAGGCCATGGACGACGTGTTGCAGCCGCGGCTGCTCGCCATGGGGGTGTTGACCGCCCGCCAAGTCAATGACCTCGGCGTGAACCATCATCGGCTGCTCCGGCTGGTCCGGGACGGCGAGCTGGTCCGGGTCCGGGCGGGGGTCTACGTCGACGGGGCGCGGCACCGCAGCGCGGACCCGGTGGCCCGGCATCTACTCGAGGTCCGGGCGGTGCTCGCGTCGTTGGGCGCCGGATACGCGGCCGGTCATCTGAGCGGGGTGGTCGTCTCCGGGCTGCCGGTGCTCGAGCGTGACCTCGGGCCGGTGGAGCTGGTGGGGATCGAGACCGGCAAGGCCCGCACCGACGGACGGTTGCGCGTCCATCCCGCGGTGCCGGCCAGTGTGGTCGTCGGCTGGGATGGGATCGCCGTGGTCCGGCCCGCGGTCGCCGTGCTCCAGGCGGCCGCCACCACGGGACTACGGGCCGGCCTCGTCGCGGCCGACGCGGCGCTCCACCGACGCCTGATCACCCCGGGTGAGCTCCAGGGCGCGCTCACCGAGGCGCCATTGGGTCGCCGACGGTCGACGGCCGAGCAGGTGGTTCGGCTGGCCGACGGTCGGAGCGAGTCGCCGGGAGAGTCGTGGGCGCGGCTCTTGTTCCACCAGCTTGGGCTGGCGAACCTGGAGCCCCAGGCGGTCATCCACGACGAGGCTGGGCGGTTCGTGGCCCGGGTGGACCTCCTCGACCGCGAGCATCATCTCGTCATCGAGTTTGACGGAGCGCTGAAGTACGCCGGAGGGGGATCGGCCAGGCGGCGCTGGTCGCCGAGAAACGGCGGGAGGACGAGATCCGGCGGTTCGGCTACCGGGTGCTCCGGCTGGTGTGGTCCGACCTGCTCGACCCGGCCCGGCTGCTCCGGCTGGTGCGGGCCGCCCAGCAATCCCGTCTTACACAGGTGTAATTCATCCCCAGGCTGGGGACAAACCTGTGGACAACGCCACGAGGAGCGAGATCCCCGCTCGGCCCATCGGATGCGGGGGGTCCAACGGGGATCTCGTGGGACAACGGGGATCTCGTGGTGAGCGGGGACGGAGCGCCGGTCAGCGCCAGCGCATCGCCATGCCGAAGCCCCCGAGCAGCAGGACGAACCCGGCCACGAGGTTGCCGTAGCCGAACTTCCCGATGGGCCAGGCGCCCTGGGTCACGTAGAACACGACGATCCACACCAGGCCGAGCAGCAGCAGCGTGACGAAGACCGGAGCCCACCACTCGGGGTTGGGCTTCGGCGCCGCCGGCTTCTTGGGCGGGGTGTAGTGGCTTGACCGCCTGTCGCGACCTCGGGACTCGGGCACCGGTGTTGCTCCTTCTGGACGTCAGCGTGCGCTGGGGCCGTTGGGCTTAGCGTAGTTGCAGGCTCGAGACCAGACGGACACCGTGGACCTGAGCTGACCAGACGAACACGAGCACCGCGAGCAACACCAGCACGCGTCACGCGAGGGGGTGAGGGGTATGCCGGGTGGCCGGTTCCGCCGTCGGGCATGGGCGTGGGTCGTCCCCCTCGTCGCCGGACTGGCCGGCGTGCTCTTCGCCACCAGCTACGCCACCGCTCACGGCACCGAGCTGCGCACCGTCGGCCGCGACCTGCCAGGGCTCATCGCCGACCAGAGCCGCGACGCCGAGGTCAAGGCGGAGCAGGTCCGACAGCTGCAGAGCGAGGTCGACCAGCTCTCCGCCGCGGCCGCGCCCGGCGACGCCACCGTCAAGGCGCTGCGGGAGAAGACGGCTGCGCTCGCCCCCCTCGTCGGCACCCAGCCGGTCAAGGGCCCAGCCGTGACCGTCTCCCTCGACGACGCCCACCGCAGCGCCGACAGCCTGCCCAAGCCCTACGGACCCGACGACATCGTCGTGCACCAGCAGGACGTGCAGGGCGTGGTCAACGCCCTGTGGGCCGGAGGGGCCGAGGCGATGATGATCCAGGACCAGCGGGTCATCTCGACCTCGGCCGTCCAGTGTGTCGGCAACACCCTGCTGCTGCAGGGCCGGGTCTACTCCCCGCCCTACGTCATCACCGCAATCGGTGACCCTGAGCGGCTGCGTGCCGCGCTCGACCGCGACCGGTCGGTGCAGATCTACCGGGAGTGGGTCGACGCGGTCGGGCTCGGCTGGGACGTGCGCCAGTCCGATGCCGTCGAGCTGCCCGGCTACGCCGACAGCATCACCCTGCGCGGTGTGACGGGGGGATGAGCGTCTCGAGGGTGGCGGCGACTCGCCTACCCTGGAGGCTGTCCCTCAACCAGTCGAGCCCTCTGCCCACCGGAGCCTCAGCGTGATGCCCACGACCGAGCCGACCCGCATCCTCGTCGTCGACAACTACGACAGCTTCGTCTTCACCATCGTCGGCTACCTCCAGCAGCTCGGGGCCGAGTGTGTGGTCGTGCGCAACGACGCGCTGTCGGCTGCCGACGGGGTCGACTTCGACGGGGTGCTCGTGTCGCCGGGACCGGGCACGCCCGAAGAGGCCGGGGTCAGCCTGGCCATGATCGAGGGGTGCGGCGAGCGGGCCCAGCCGATGCTCGGCGTATGCCTCGGTCACCAGGCTCTGGGGGTGGTCATGGGCGCCACCGTGGGCCGGGCCCCCGAGCCCCTGCACGGCAAGACCTCACGGGTGCACCACGACGGCACCGGCGTGTTGGCGGGCCTCGACACCCCGTTCATCGCCACCCGCTACCACTCGCTGACTATCGACCCCGCTACTCGACCCGAGACGCTGGTCGCCAACGGGTATACCGACACCGGCATCATCATGGCCGTCCGCCACGCGGAGCTACCGCTGCACGGGGTGCAGTTCCACCCCGAGAGCGTGCTGACGCAGGGTGGGCACCGCCTGCTCGCCAACTGGCTCGTGGCGTGCGGCCTGACCGACGCCGTGGAGCGCTCTGTGGGACTCAGCCCGCTCGTCCATGGGCTCGCGCTGCCGGTCGCCTGACGGGGCTAGGCCCGGGCTACCGCGTCGTCGTGGTGGTCGTCGACGTGGTGGTCGGCGGAGCCGTCGACGTGGTCGTCGACGTGGTCGTCGACGTGGTCGTGGCCGGCAGGGTGGTGGACGTCACCGGGGCCGAGGTCGGGGCCGACGTGGTCGTCGTCGGGGGCGGCCGGGTCGTCGGCACGCTCGTGGGCGGCGCCGTGACGGTCACCGTGGTCGTCGACGGGGGGGCGGTCGGACGACGCGCCACCTTGAGCGTGACCTTCGTGCCGGCGTCGACGATGGTGGCCGGGGCCGGCGACTGGTCGAGCACCGTGCCCTCGATGGCGTTGGGGTCGTCCACCGGCTGCAGCTCCGACGTCAGGCCGCCCTGCTGCAGGGTGTCCTGGGCGACGGAGAAGGTCTTGGTCCGCACGTCGGGCACCGGCACCTTGCCGGTCGCCACCCGGAGGGTGACCGGACTCGAGAACGAGGTCACGGTCGTCGCCGCCGGATCGGTGCCGACCACCTTCCCCTGCGGCTGCGCGCTGTCGTCGACCTGCTGGATCGTGCCGACGGTGAACCCGGCCTTCTGGAGGGCGCTCGTCGCGTCATCCTGCGTCAGACCGGCGACGTTGGGGATCGCGGCAGCGTCCGGACCGGTCGACACGTCGATGGCCACGGGGGTGCCGAGCGAGACCTGAGAGTTCTCGAGGGGGCTCTGGGCCATCACCTGACCCTTGACGACGGTCGTGCTGGCCTTGCTCGACACCTGGGCGCTCAACTGCCGCGCCGAGAGGGCCGCCTTGGCCGCCGCCTCGGTGAGGCCCACGAGCCGGGGCACGGCCACCAGCTGGGGTGCGGCCTGCCGCGAGAACAGGGCCAGCCCGCCCCAGACGGCCCCGGCGAGGACCGCCAGCACGGCGAGGGTGACCAGCGCGTAGACCCACCCGGGACGCCGCCGGCGCTCGCGAGCGGCGGGGTCCCCCGGTGCCGTGTCGAACGGCAGGAGGTCTTGCGGCCCCCGCGGTCCGAGCCGGCGGGTGTCCTCATCAGCCAGCCCCGCTGCCGCCCCGGAAAGGCTCGCAGTGCCCGCCGCCGCCGCCGAGAGGGGCCGTCCGCCGCGGGCGGCCTCCAGGTCGTTCCGGAACTCGGTGGCACTCTGGTAGCGCTGGTCCCGGTTCTTCACGAGGGCGTGCAGGGTGACGGTGTCGTAGGCCGCGGGGATGTCCTGGTTGAAGCTCGACGGTGGCTGGGGCGGCTCGCCCACGTGCTGGTAGGCCACCGAGACCGGTGACTCACCGATGAACGGAGGTCGGCCGGTCAGGAGCTCGAACAGCAGGCAGCCGGTGGAGTAGAGGTCCGAGCGGGCGTCCACGGGGAGACCCTGAGCCTGCTCCGGGGAGAGGTACTGCGCCGTGCCGATGACCGCCTGGGTCTGGGTCATCGTCGCCGACGTGTCGGCGACGGCCCGGGCGATGCCGAAGTCCATCACCTTGACGGCCCCCGCCTCGGTGATCATGACGTTGGCCGGCTTGATGTCGCGGTGGACGATGCCCATCCGGTGGCTGTAGGCGAGCGCGGCCAGCACGCCCTCGACGATGGTCGCGGCCTCGCTGGGCTCGATGACGCTCTCGCGGGTCAGCTTCGCGCGCAGCGTCTCGCCGTCGACGTACTCCATGACGATGTAGGGCAGCGGCACCGACCCACCCCCCCACTCGGTGGCAGCCTCCTCCCCGGAGTCGTAGATGGCGACGATCGCGGGGTGGCTGAGCCCGCCGGCGGCCTGCGCCTCACGGCGGAACCGGGTCAGGAAGTTGGCGTCGCGGGCCAGGTCGGAGCGCAGCAGCTTGATGGCCACGTCGCGGTTCAGCCGGGTGTCGTGGCCGAGGTGGACCTCGGCCATCCCGCCCCGGCCCAGAAGCTCCCCGACCTCGTAGCGCCCCCCGAGCAGGCGAGGGGCACTCACCCGGTCCCCCACACCCGGTGAGCCGGGCAGGCCTGGTCAGTTGTTGCCATCGGTGCCCTTGGTCTGGGTGCCCGGCCCGGCCGTCGCGCTGCCGTCGGAGACGGTCAAGGTGATGGGGGTACCGACGTCGAGCTTGCCGGTCGGCTTGATGTCCGTGACGGTCCCGGCGGCCTCCTTGCCGGGTTGCGTGGCCTGGGTGATGGTGTTGGCCGGCCAGCCCGCACCGACGAGCGCCGTCCTGGCCTCGTCGAACGTCTTGCCGACGTAGTCGTTCCGGTTGATGACCACCTGGGGCTTCGACGAGGTGGTCGAGGCCGACGTCGTGGTTGTGGTTGTCGCCGATGACGAGGTCGTCGTCGTCGGGGCCGTGGTCGTCGTGCGCGAGGGCGTGACCGTCGTCGGCGCCGAGGTGGTCGAGGCCGACGTCGTCGCCCGACTCGACGTCGAGCTCGAGGAGACCGGCGTCACCGGAGCGCCGTTGTTGCTCAGGTAGGACCACGCGAAGAAACCGATGGCGGCCAGGAGGACCACGATCGGGATCCACCACAGGCCGATGCCACGACGCGGCCTCGCCGGTGCTTCCGTGGGGTCGTCGCGGTAGGGCTGGTGGGGCGGCGCCCCGTCGTCGAACCCGGCGTCATACGGGGGGTATGCCGGTGGCACGACCGAGGTCGCCGCCCCGGCACCGGCGCTGGCGAGCACCTGGGTGCCGTTGGGGTCGGCATCTCCGGGGTCCCCCGTGTAGAAGACGCTCGTCGCCGGCGGGATCTGTGCGAGCCCCGTGACCGGCATACCCAGGGCGGCGGCGACGGCGGCCGCGGAGGTCGGCCGCTCGGCCGGGTCCTTCGCGAGGCTCTGGTTGACCACCCGGCGCAGGTCGCCGGGCACATCGTCGGGCAGCGGCGGCGGCGGGTCGTTGACCTGGGCGAGGGCGGTCGCGACGGCCGAGCCCTGGTCGAACGGCTTGCGGCCGGTGAGCATCTCCTGGGTGATGATGCCGAGCGCGTACAAATCACTGGCGCCGGTGGCCTGCCGGCCGAGGGCTTGTTCGGGGGAGAGGTACTGGGGGGTGCCGAGGACCTCGCCGGTCCGCGTGTGCGACGCGCCGTCGACCGCTCGCGCGATGCCGAAGTCGGTGAGCTTCACCCGGCCGTCGGGGGTGACGAGGATGTTCGCCGGCTTGACGTCGCGGTGGACGACGCCCGCCGAGTGCGCGGCGGCCAGCGCGAGCGCGGCCTGCCCGACGATGCGTCGCACCTCGGGCGGCGCCATCGGCCCCCGGGCGATAAGGGCCGAGAGCGGCTCACCCTCGACGAGCTCCATGACGAGGTATGCCGTGCCGTCGTCCTCGCCGTAGTCGTAGACGGTGGCGATGTTCTGGTGCGACATCCCCGCGCTGTGTCGCGCCTCGTCGCGGAACCGGGCCGCGAAGGTCGCGTCCTCGGCGGCGTTGGCCCGCATCACCTTGACCGCCACGTCTCGGCCGAGGACGGAGTCGTTGGCCCGCCAGACGTCACCCATCCCGCCCGCGGCGATGCGGTCGGTGAGGACGTAGCGGTTGCCCAGGGTCAGCCCGCGTTCGGGGGTCATCGGCTGTTCACTGGTTCAGCACCGCTTCCATGACTGCTTTGGCAATGGGTCCCGCGAGACGCCCACCGGCGGCCTCGTTGCCGGCGTTGCCCCCGTCCTCGACGACGACGGCCACGGCGACCTTGGGGTCGCCCGCCGGCGCGAACGAGGTGAACCAGGCATGCGGCGGCTTGCCGTTGCCCTGTTCGGCGGTGCCGGTCTTTCCGGCCACCTGGACGCCGGGGATCCGGGCGGGCTGCCCGGTGCCGTTGTCGACGACGGAGGTGAGCATCGACGTCAGCGTGGACGCCGTCTCGGGGGAGATGGCGACGCCCAGCCGCTCCGGCGTCGCGCGATCGATGGTCTGCAGGTCGGCGCTGAGCACCCGTTGCACGAGGTAGGGCCGCATGGCGACGCCGCCGTTGGCCACGGCGGCGCTCGTGAGCGCCACCTGCATCGGGGTCACCCGCACGTCGAACTGGCCGATGGCCGACTGCGCGGTCTGGGCCTGGTTGATGCCGGTCGGGAACCGGCTCGGCTCGACCCTGGTCGGCACCCGCAAGGTGGTCCCGTAGCCGAACTTCGCGGCCTGGTCGGCGAGAGCCTGGGCCCCCACCTGCATACCGAGGTTGCCCACCGCCGTGTTGCAGGAGATCTCGAGCGCGTGCAGCAGCGTGGTCTGGTCGTTGGGCCCGCAGGGCTGCCGGTCGTAGTTGGGCAGCCCGACGCCGGTCTGCGGGAGGGTCAGCACCGCGGGCGCCGGGATCAGGGTCTGGGCGGTCGCCTTGCCGGTCTCCAGAGCGGCGGCGGCGGTCACGATCTTGAAGACGGAACCGGGTGGGTAGAGGTTCCCGGCGAGGGCGCGGTCCGCGAGCGGCTGGGTGGGGTCGGCGCTGAGCGACTGCCAGGCCTTGACGACGGCGTTCTGGTCGTGCGCGGACAGCTGGCCGGGGTCGTACTGGGGGTGGGAGACGAGGGCGAGGATCTCACCGGTCTTCGGGTTGAGGGCGACGACCGCGCCGCGCTGGTTGCCGAGGGCCTGGTCGGCCGCCTGCTGCGCCTTGGGGTTGATGGTCAGCTGCACGGTGGCGCCGACCGGTGACTTGCCGGTGAGCAGGTCAGTGACGCGGGTGTAGAACAGCTCACCCGACGAGCCGGAGAGCAGGTCGTTGGCCGAGCTCTCTAGGCCACCACCGGCGCCGTAGGTGTAGGAGAAGTAGCCGGTGACGTGGCTGTAGAGACCGGCCTGCGGGTAGGAGCGCAGGAACTTGATCTCCCCGTTGGGGGTCGGCTGGCTGACCGCGACCGGCTGGTCACCGACGAGGATCGTGCCGCGCTGCCGCGAGTAGTTGTCGAGCAGGGTGCGCCGGTTGTCGGGCCGGGCGTTGATCGACGGCGCGTAGATGACCTGAATCAGCGTCGTGGAGATGAACAGGGCCGCGAAGAGCAGGGCGACGACCGTGGAGACGCGGCGCAGGGGGCCGTTCATCGCACCGCCACCACTTCGGTCGGGTTCGCCGTGTCCTTGGCCTGGGCGGCGGCCGGGGCGTCGTCGTCCGAGGCCGGCCGGCGTGCCTGGTCGGAGATCCGCAGCAGGATGGCCATCAGGGTCCAGTTGGCGAGCAGCGACGACCCCCCGAGGGACATGAACGGGGTGGTCAACCCGGTGAGCGGGATGACCCTGGTGATCCCGCCGATGACGACGAACACCTGCAACGCCACGGAGAGGGCCAGGCCGAAGGCGAGCAGCTTGCCGAAGCCGTCGCGCACCCCTAGCGCGGTGCGCAGGCCCCGCTCGACGAACACGGCATACAGGGCGAGGAGGGCGCCCACGCCGAACAACCCGAGCTCTTCACCGAAGCTGCTGAAGATGAAGTCGCTGTTGGCGAAGGCGACGAGCCACGGCCGGCCCTGCCCGAGCCCCGTGCCGAACAGCCCTCCCGAGGCCATGCCCATGATGCCCTTGGCCAGCTGGTCGGACTGTTGGAGCGACGCCGCCGAGAAGGGGTCGAGCCACAGCCCGACACGCTCCTGCACGTGGTCGAAGATCCGGTAGGCGACGTAGGCGCCGCCGGCGAACAGGATGAGGCCGATGACGACCCAGCTCCACCGCTCCGTCGCGACGTAGAGCATGCCGACGAACAGGCCGAAGAAGAGCAGCGACGACCCGAGGTCCTTCTCGAAGACGAGGACGGCGAGGCTGACGAGCCAGGCGATGAGGATCGGGCCGAGATCGCGGCCGCGCGGAAAGGTAAAACCCATCACCCGCTTCCCGGTGAGGGAGAGGACGTCGCGGACGGAGACCAGGTAGCCGGCGAAGAAGATGGTCAGGGCCAGCTTGGCGATCTCGCCGGGCTGGAACGACAGCGGGCCGAGCCGGATCCAGATGCGGGAGCCGTAGATCGTCGTGCCCAGCACCGGGACGAGCGGTAGGAGCAGCAGAACCAGGCCGATGGCCATCGCGGTGAAGGTGCGCCGGCGCAGGAGCCGGTGGTCGCGGACGACGACGATGAACGCAGCGGCGATGACGACGGACAGACCGGTCCAGACCAGCTGGCGCCCGGCGTCGCTGTCGACCCCCGTGCGGCCGCCGGCGAGGTCGAGGCGGTGGATCATCACCAGCCCGAACCCGTTGAGCAGCGTGGCGATCGGCAGCAGCACCGGGTCGGCGTAGGCCGCGCGCCAGCGCAGGACGAGGTGGAAGGCCAGGGTGAGCCCGAGGAACCCGCCGCCGACGGTGAGCAGCTGGGCCGGCACCGTCTCCCGCACACCGACGTCGACGCTGACCCACGCGAGCAGGGTGATGCCCACGGCCAGCAGCAGCAGCACCAGCTCGACGTTGCGGCGGGTGCGCGGCGCGATCGTCTCGACGGTGGTCCTCATCGCGTGGTCCTCATCGCGTGGTCCTCATGGCGTGGTCCTCATGGCGTGGACCCGATGGTGATGGACGGGTTCGGGATCCCGGCGGTGAGGGAGGTCGACGGCAGCGACGGCAGGGGGGAGGTGCCGGAACCGGCGGTCGAGGTCGTGGCCGATGACGAGCCGTTCGCGCCGGTCGCGCCGGTCGAGGTCGTCGGAGTGGGGCTGGGGAGGATCACCGGCACCTGCCCGCACGGGGTGCCGCCCGCGGCCAGCGCCCGGCAGTCCACGGCGGTCTGGCGGAGGGTCGTCATGCGGGCGTCGGCGTCGGCGTGGCTGCCGATGGGCGTGCCGGCGCGCACGACGTCCTGCATGTAGGTTGGCAGGTCGGCCAGGGCCACGTCGCTGACCGTGTCGATGCGGGAGAGGTCGAGCGGGCCGAGGTGCTGGTCGACGCCCCGCCACACCGCGACGTAGCCGTCGGAGGCCTTGACGAAGTACTGGCTCTGGGACCAGGCGTACCCGGCATACCCCGCTCCGACGAGGACCAGGGCGACGGCGGCCGTGACCAGGGTGCGGCGCACCCAGATGACCCGTCTCGAGCGCGGCTCGTCGGCCAGGGCGGGCCCGTCCCCGGCTTCGCCGTGGGCCCAGTCCTCCTCCAGGGGGGCCCGGGTGGACCGCGCCAGCTGAGCGGCCTTCTCAGCCGGGCTGATCGGCAGGCCTCGGGTGCGCTTGCCCTCACGGTCGCGCAGGGAGGCCGCACCGACGATCTGGGGTGCGGTGCTGGGGGCCTCGGCCGCGCGCAGGTCGACCCCGTCGGCGACGACCACCGTGACGTTGTCGCGGGCGCTGGCTTTGAGGGCGACCTCGATGAGGCGGTCGGCCGCCGCGCCCGGACTGGCCGCGTCGGTGAGGATCTCCTCGATGATGTCCCGACGCACGAAGTCGCTGAGCCCGTCGGAACACAGCAGGTATCGGTCGCCCGCGCGCAGCTCGCGCATCGAGAGGTCGGGTTCGTCGTCGGGCTGCCCCGTCATCACCCGCGTCACGAGCGACCGCTGCGGATGGTCCTCGGCCTCCTCAGGGGTGATTCGGTTCTCGTCGACCAGCTGCTGCACGAACGAGTGGTCCTTGGTGATCTGGCTGAGCGTGCCGTCGCGCAGCAGGTAGGCCCGTGAGTCGCCGATGTGGGCCATCGCCAGCTTGTTGCCGCTGCGGAGCATGGCGATGGTCGTGCTGCCCATCCCGCGCAGCTTGGGGTCGTCGTCCATGGCCTGGCGCAGGCGGCGGTTGGCCTCGAGCACCGACTTCTCGAGCATGGGCAGGGCCTGCTCGGCTCCGATGCTCTCGCCGTCGAGGGGGGCGAGCTCACCGACGATGAGCGAGCTGGCGACGTCGCCCGCGGCGTGCCCGCCCATCCCGTCGGCGAGGACGAGCAGGTGCGGACCCGCATACCCGCTGTCCTCGTTGCGGGACTTCGGTCCCAGCCCGAGATCGGTCCGCGCCGCATAGCGCAGGGCAATGGCCATGGGCTCAGTCCCGCAGTTCCAGCGTGGTGCGCCCGATCCGGATCACCGAACCGGACTCGACCGGCACCGTGCCGGTGATCGTGACGCCGCCGACGATGGTGCCGTTGCGGGAGCCGAGATCCTCGACGAACCAGCCCTCGGCGCGGGGGAAGACGCGCAGGTGCCGGCCGGAGGCGAACTCGTCGTCGATGACGAGCGTGCATTCCGGGCTCCGGCCGATGAGCGCCCCCTGCCGCCCCAACGGCAGGGAGGTGCCGGCCATCTGGCCGTCGGTCACCACGAGGGTGGTGGGGGACCGGCGCCGGCGCGGCGGTCGCTGTGACTGTTGGGCGGCGGCGGCGGCAGCGCCCGGACCCATGGCGGCGGGCACCGCTGGGCGAGGCGGCGGTGTCGGGGCGGAGGCGTTCCGCGGGGCCTTTCGGTCTGACCCGCGGCGGCTGGAGACGCGGGTGCCGTAGATGTCGCGACGCAGCACAGCCGCGAGCGACAGGACGAACACCCAGAGCAGGACGAGCAGGCCGAGACGGATGATCGTGTAGGTCAGCTCACTCATCGATCCGCCACCAGGTCACCCGTGTCACCCGTGTCACCCGTGTCACTCGAGTCACCGCTTACCAGGGCGGAACACCGCCTGGGTGCGCCCGATGGTGATCTGGTCCCCCTCGTCGAGTCGGGCGCTGGTGATGCGCTGCCCGTTGACGAAGGTGCCGTTGGTGGAGCCGAGGTCGCGGATCGACGTGACGAGGCGGGGGCCGTCGTTGGTGACCCGCACCTCGCAGTGGCGGCGGGAGATGCCCGGGTCGTCGAGCACGATGTCGGCGAGCTCGTCGCGCCCGATGACGGTATGCGCGCCGATCAGCGGGTAGCGCTCACCGTCGACGACCAGCCACGGGCGCTGGACCGGGCTGTGCGCGGCCCGCTGCGGCGGGGCCGCGGCGGCGTTCGGGGCCGGCGGGGCGTCGGGCCGGTTGGGGGCCTGAGTGCTGGGCGCGATGGAGCGCCGGCTGGTCGCCGGGCGCACCCGGAAGACGCCGGTCTCGAGCTCCTCGTCGTGGTGGAAGGTCACCTGCACCGGGCCACCGGGCTGGTAGCGCTGAGAGTCGGCGTGCTCCTGGGCGGCGGCGACGAGCTCGTCGGAGAGCGCCTCCTCGTAGCCGGACAGCCGCTCGAAGTCGGTGCCGCTGAGCTCGACGCTGTAGAGGTTGGGGACGATGGTCCGCCCGTGCCCCATGACCGCGGCGCGGTCGTCCATGGCCCGCCGGATCGCCGAGGCCAGCTCGACCGGCTGCACCTCTGACTTGAACGCTCTCGCGAAGGCGCTGTTGACCGCTCGTTCGAGGCCGCGCTCGACCTTGTCGAACAGTCCCACTCGGCGTCTCCTTGTTCTTCTGGCGTCCCCAGGGGAATCGGTTCATGGTAGCCGCAGGGGGCCCACGGGGCCGGGACGGTGAGCCGGCCGTGAGGTGGCAACGCCGCTGGTCGGACCCCGCGTCGCGGGTGCGACGCCCTCGCTCGGGCGCGCAGATGGCGGCGTTTCGTAGGCTGGGGGTATGCGCGTCGAGCTGCCGGAGGGGTACGTCCCCCCACAACCGACGCATCCGGACTACGGCTACCTCACGCCGCAGGAGCGCGCCGGGCTCGACGCCGCCGAACCCGAACCCGCCGGGCGGGAGCGGGACGAGACTGAGCCGGTCGCTGAGCCGGTCGCAGAGCCGGTCGCTGAGCGAGTCGAGACGGAGCCGGTCGCGGAGATCCGCGAGCCGTCGAGCGGTGGATCACAGCTCGGGACACCACCGCGGCCTCCTGGCTGGGTGCCGCCGCCGCCGCCCTCCCCGCCGGCGGCCGCGGAGCTGCGGTGGGACGCATACCACCAGGAATGGGTGGCCGCCGAGAAGGCCGCCCCGACGCCCGCCGTGGCGGCCGCGGCGGCCGCGGCGGGTGGGCGCGGTTCGTCGAGCTCGTGGACGAGCGCCGACGGGCAGCGGTTCCAGTGGGACGCGAGCGCGCAGGAGTGGGTGACCGAGCGCACGGAGGGCTGACCTCGTCGTCTGGCACCGGGCTGGGCCGGGGCCGGGCCGCTAGCGACGGCGGGTTTGGCGATGGTGCGCGCCATGCAGCACACTGGAGCCCGCGCGCGAGTGGCGGAATGGCAGACGCGCTGGCTTCAGGTGCCAGTGCCCGCAAGGGCGTGGGGGTTCAAGTCCCCCCTCGCGCACAAAACAGGGCACCTGCCCCGGATTATGGTGGAACGACATCGGGGAAGATCGACCACACCCGGATGTGGCCAACTCTCCCCACTCTGCCGCCGAGCCGGTGCCCGACCGGAATCCCTGTCCGGATCTCCGTGATGTGGGAGCGGTTCGGCTTCCACCGGATGCAGGGGGGTCCTGCTGCTCTACCTCTGCTACTTCGTGGACACGCAGGTGCCTACTTCGGCATCCTCGGCGGCATTGCCAATCGTCCTCGGCGTCATCCTGGCCGTGATGACCCCGTGGCCGGCTGAGACACTGTCCCGGTGCCCGAGCTGCCCGAGGTCGAGAGCGCCCGGGCGGCTATCGAGGCCGGGGCGCTGCACCGCGAGATCATCGACGTCGACGACGCTGACACCTATGTATGCCGCCCGCACCGGCCGGGTGAGATCCGTGCGGCCCTCGTCGGGCGCACTCTCACCGCGGCATATCGGCAGGGCAAGTCGATCTGGTGCGAGACCTCCGGGGTGGATGGTTCGACGACCCCCGGGCCTGAGCTGGCCGTCCATCTGGGGATGAGTGGTCACATCGTCGTCGTGTCTCCGGCGGGTGATCTTGTCGAGGGCGGCGACTGGATGGCGTCGCGGCGTCGACGGGAGGCGGCCCGCCACCCCAAGAACCCCGCCTGGAACCGGGTGTCCATCACCTTCGACGACGGCGGCGAGCTGCGCCTGTTCGACCCCCGGCGGCTCGGCCGGGTGCGCCTCGACGTCAACCGGGAGGCGATGGGTCCGGACGCCCAACAGGTGACGCCGGCCCAGTTCCGGGCCCGCGTCGGGCGCGGGACCGCACCGGTCAAGGCGCGCCTGCTCGACCAGAAGTCCATCGCGGGCGTGGGCAACCTGCTCGCCGACGAGACCCTCTGGCAGGCCCGGATCTCCCCGCGCCGGCCGGCGGGCGGGCTCGACGACGACGAGCTCGCGCGGCTGCGGCGGGTGCTCCGCGCGGCGACCCGCCGGGCGATCGCCAAGGGCGGCGTGCACACGGGCGAGTTCATCAAGCACCGCCGCCGCGACGGGCACTGTCCCCGCTGCGGCGCCGAGGTCGCCCGCGACACCATCGGCGGCCGGACCACCTACTGGTGTCCCCAGGAGCAGCAGTGACGGTCAGCCGTGACGATCGCGGAGCGCCACACCCCCTCTGGGGGGTGCAGGGCTCCGAGATCACGTCGGGAACTCCCGGACGTTGGTCGGGTGTGACCAACCGACTGGGACGGTGGACCGCAGGGGCGGCGGGTGATCCGGTGAGGGCGCAGCTGACCGGCGCGGCCGGCGGCGCCACCGGACGCCTGCTCGGCGCGTCGACCCGGTGGGCGGCCGAACACGCCCTGCCCGCCGTCTGCTGCGCTCGCCGGACCAGCGAGCCGGTCGTGGCGCTGACCTTCGACGACGGGCCGCACCCGCAGCTGACCGACGCCGTCCTCGACGTGCTCGCGGCGCACGGGGCGGCGGCGACCTTCTTCGTCATCGGCGACCGGGTCGACGGCAACGAGCGCGTCGTTGCCCGGATCGTCGACCGGGGCCACGAGCTCGGCAACCACCTCATGAGCGACGAGGCGTCCATCCGGCTGTCGCACGACCGGTTCGTCGGCGACCTGACCCGCAACCATGACCTCCTCCTGCCCTACCAGGACGTCAGCTTCTGGCGCCCCGGGTCCGGCTGGATGACGCCGTGGATGGTCCGGGCGGCCGCCGCCCATGGCGAGCGGTGCGCCCTCGGCACGGTCGCCATCGCCGACGGCCCGCCACCGGAGCCCGGGTCGTGGCGCGAACGGCGGCTGCTGTCCCAGATCGGCGCGGGGGCGGTCGTCGTCCTCCACGAGGGCACGGCGGAACGCTCCGATGTCGTCGACACCACCGACTGGCTCCTCACCCGAATGGCCGAACGGGGTCTGCGCAGCGTGACGATGAGCGCGCTGGCCAAGCTTTAGCCGACTCTAGCCGGAGGCCACCCGCCCGAGGAACGCGGTCGTCGCCACCACGATCTCGCGTTGCGCGGTGGCCCGGTCGACGGTGGCCGTCCCGTCCCCGGCCTGGGTGCCGTAGTCGCCGAAGTAGGCGTGCACCCCGCCCGCCACCGCGGTGAACGTCGAGTCCGGAGGCAGCTTCGCGCGGCTGGCCTCGACATCGGCAGGGGTGGTCAGGCCGTCGGCCGTGCCCGACGCGGAGGCCACGAGGAGATCGGAGCGGTCGGCCAGTGAGGTGAGCGGGTAGGACGCCCACAGCAGCAGACCGCGGCTGCCTGACTCCGGCCGCGCCGCATACTCACCCGCGGCCACCCCACCGAGGCTGTGGCCGCCCACCGCCCAGCGTGAGATCTCCGGGTGCGCGTCGGCGACGCCGGCGGGCTCGCCGATACTGAGGAACCCGATGGCGTAGGGCTGCTTGATGACGACGACGAGGTAGCCGGCGGCCGCGACCTGGCGAAGCAGCGGCACGTATGCCCGTGGGTCGACCTTCGCCCCCGGCTGGAAGACCAGCCCTGTGGTCGGGGCCCCAGCCGTCGGGGTCAGGGTGATCCGGGTGGGCGACTGGTCGATGCGCACCGCGGCGTCACCCGACGCTGCGGCGATGGCGTCCTGCGTGGCGGTCGCGGGGACGAGGTAGACCATGGCCCCGAGCACCACGAGCGTCAGGACGGCGCCCAGCACGCGCCCGACGGCCGTCCACCCTCGGTGGCGAGCGCGGCCGGCCGGCGTCCGTCGCCGCCCGGTCGCCACCAGCAGCAGCCCGGTCATCACGCATAACGCCAGCGTCAGCGGGTATGCGGGGTGGCCGGCGAGGAGCGACCCGCGCGCCAGCACCGCGCACCCGAACGCGACGGCCGCCCACAGCAGACCTACGACCGCGCGCCACCCCGAGCGGGCCCGCTCGGTGGGAGACTCGCCCGATATCGACATCACGGGATGCGCGTCGCACGGTGCCCCTCGGGGACGGGAAGGACACCAATGGACGTCAGCACGGTGTCGGTCGGGACTCAGCCGCTGAGCGCGCTCCAGCGGATGGACAGCCCCAGTCCGACCAGGAGCTCCAGGGCCGCGACGGCGATGAACCCGGCACTGATGTCGACGTCCTGCTGCTGCACCGTGACGTGACGCGGGAGGCTGGCCAGGACCGACGTCAGCTGTCCGGCGTCGGTTGCCGCGAAGTACTCGCCTCCCGTCGTCGTTGCCACGGTGCGCAGGGCGGACTCGTCGACGATGAGGAAGTTGCGGGCGCCACCGAGACCCCCGCCGCCGAGGCCCCCGCCGCCGGGACCGGTGTCGCGGCCGCCGAACTGGCGCTGCGTGCTGCCGCCGAGCTGGGCGGCGGTGCAGACCATCTGCTTGGGGTTCGTGGTGCCGAAGCCGATGGGGTAGATGCGCACCCCCCGGGCCGCGGCCTGCTGGGCGGCCTCCTCCGGGGTGACCCCCCGGGTGTTGGCGCCGTCGGTGAGCAGCACGATGATCTCCGGGGCCGTCTGCGGCGCCACTCCGGGTGTCTGTGGGGTGGCGCCGCCGGAGCCCTCGGTCGGGGCGGGTTTGGGTAGCGACGACCCGTCGGGGTTGGCTCCGGCGGCGGTATCGCTGGGCGCCACGTTGGGATCAAGCTCGGCGATGGCGTCGATGGACTTGAGGATGGCCGCCCCGATGGTCGTGCCGCGGCCGGTCGTCGCGGCGTCGAGGGTGCGCAGCAGGTTGTCGTGGCTGGTCGTCGGCGCAACGGCGAGCTGCGCGAAGCCGGAGAACAGCACCAGCCCGATCTTCGTCTCGTCGTCCTGGCTCTCGATGAACGAGCGCACGGCGGCCTGGGCGGCGCTCAGCCGGTTGGGGTCGACGTCGGTCGAGCACATCGACCCCGACACGTCGAGCGCGAGGATGACCGTCGCACTGGAGACCGGCACCGCGGCCCGCACCTGGGGCCGCGCCGCGGCGACGCCGAGCACCCCCAGGCTGCCGAGGACCAGCGCGATGGGCACGTGTCGTCGACAGCGCCGGCGTGGCCCCACGGCCGAGCGGACCAGGGCCACGTTGGAGTGCCGGACCGCCACCGGGCGCCGGCGCCGCAGCTGCCAGAGATAGGCGGCGAGCAGCAGCGGGACCGCGACGAGGACGAGGAGCAGGTAGGGCTGGTCGAAGGACACGTCAGACCACCCGCCCCTGGCGCAGGACGGAGACGGCCGCGCCGGCCAGCAGCAGCAGGGCCGCGAGACCGGCGACGAGCGAGGTGATCTCGTGCGGCACGGTGCGGGTCACCCACCCCACGTCGATGGAGCGGTAGACGTTGGAGAGTGAGGCCGCGTCGGTGGCGGCGTAGTAGGTGCCCCCGGTCGTCTGGGCGATCTGTTGCAGCAGCCCCTCGTCGAGCTTGGTGGCGATGCTGAACCCGTTGACCTCCAACACCGTGCCGGCCGCGCTGCCGAGCCCGATGGGGTAGATCTTGACGCCGGCCGCCGAGGCCAGGTCGGCGAGGTCGGCGGGGTCGGGGCCACTCGTGTTCTCGCCGTCCGTGAGCATGACGATGGACGTCCCGCCGTAGTAGCCGATGGGCGTCTCGGGCGCGGTGCCGTTCTCGCTGTCACCGCTCGACTGGATCGGCTTGCCGGCGATAGCGCTGAGAGAGCTGAGGATCCCGCGGCCGAGCGACGTGTCACCCTCCGGCTTCAGACGGTTCACCGCGGCCAGCACCTGGTCCTTGTCGGTCGTCGGTTGCTGCACGATGAGGCCGTTCCCGCCGAAGGCGACGACGGCGATCTTCACCGTCGGAGGCTGGTTGTCGACGAACCCCTTGGCGGCGGCCTTGGCCGCGGCGAGCCGGGTCGGCTGCACGTCCTTGGCGCCCATGCTCGTGGACACGTCGAACGCAAGGACGACGGTGCCCTCGCGGCGGGGTTCGGCCACCGCGGCCACCGGGCGCGAGAGGGCCAGGAGCATCACGGCGAGCGCGGCGACGAGCAGCGCGGGGGCCAGGCGCTGTCCCGGCCTCCGCCCGGGGGGTCGCGGCACGACGAGGCCCTGCGCGGCGAGCCCGGCCCGTCGCTCCGCCTGACGAGCCACCATCCGCCGGTACGCCAGCAGCACCAGCGGGAGGGCCAGCAGGCCGAGGAGCGCCCACGGCCACTGCAGCGTCGGCAGTGTCGGCAGTGTCGGCAGCCTCATCGGCGGCGCCGTCGGTCGGCCGAGATGCGCAGCAACGACCGCGCGAGGTCCTCGTCGGTGCGCACGTGGTGCAGCTCGACGCCGGCGGTGCGGGTCGCCTCCTCCAGGCGGGCCTGCTCGGCATCGGCGGCGGCCTGCAGGCGCGCCCGGAACGCCGGGTCGGAGGTGTCGACGAAGATCTGCTCACCGGTCTCGGCGTCCTCGACGTAGATCGAGCCGACGTCGGGCAGCTCGGTCTCGCGGGGGTCGCTGACCTTGAGGGCCACCACCTCGTGCCGCCGGGCCAGCCGCCCGAGGGCGCCCTCCCAGCCGGGGGCGCTGATGAAGTCGGAGACGACGAGCACGACCGACCGGCGCGCCATCAGTCCGGCCGCCCGGTTCAGCAGCACGCCGAGGTCGGTCACCGGAGGCCGTGAGGCGTCGTCCGCCTGCCGCCGCCGGCCGAGCCCCGGGCCTCGGCGGCTGGGCCGATCCGGGGGTCGGTTCGCCGCGGCGGGGCTGGCCTCACGGCGGCGGAGCAATGCCGCGGCGATGCGCAGCACCTGGTTGCGGCCGGACCGGGGCGGGATGACCAGCTCGACCTGGCGGTCGAAGAGGACGACGCCGACCCGGTTGCCCCGCCGGGCGAGGACGAGCGCCAGGGTGACGGCCACCTCGGCGAGGACGAGGTCCTTCTGCCGGTCGACCGGCCCGAAGCCCATCGACGCCGAGTGGTCGAGGAGCAGCCAGGCAGTGACCTCACGGTCCTCGACGTACTCGCGCACATAGGGGGTGTCGGTGCGCGCGGTGACGTTCCACTCGATGTGGCGCAGGTCGTCGCCGGGCTCGTACTCGCGCAGGTTGGTGAAGTCGAGGCCGTCGCCGCGGAACAGCGTGCGGTAGTCACCCTGGAGGCGGCCGTCCAGGCGACGGACGACCCGCCACTCCAGCTGCCGGAGCAGTCGCTCCGGCGTCAGCGTGGCGGTCTGGCCCATGGTGAACCGTTGGGTGAGCCGGGGACGCCGGCGTGAGCGGGCTTCTCGCGCAACGGGATCTGCGGCACCCGCACCGAGTCGAGGATGGGGGTCAGCAGGTCGTCGGCGCTCATGTCCTCGGCGAGCGCTTCGTAAGAGAGCACGATCCGGTGCCGCAGCACGTCACGGGCGAGGTCGCGCACGTCGGTCGCCAATGCATACTCACGCCCGCGCAGGTAGGCGAGGGCCCGGGCCGCCAGGACCATGTTGATCGACGCGCGGGGGCTGGCTCCGTAGGTGAGGTAGCGGGCCAGCTCGGCCCGCCCGACGATCGACGGGTTGCGGGTCGCGGTGGCCAGCTGCACGGCGTACTGGATGACTCCCGGGTCGACGTAGACCTGGTCGGCCTCGCGCTGGTAGCGCCGCAGGGAGTCGGCGTCGAGCACCTGGTTGGTCGCGGCCAGCGCGCCGATCATCCGCTCGACGACGACGAACTCCTCGGCGGGAGAAGGATATCCGATGAGCACCTTGAGCATGAACCGGTCGACCTGCGCCTCGGGCAGCTGGTAGGTGCCCTCCGACTCGATGGGGTTCTGGGTGGCCATGACGAGGAACGGGTTGGGCGCCGGGAAGGTCTCGCGGCCGATGGTGACCTGGCGCTCCTGCATGACCTCGAGGAGGGCGGACTGCACCTTGGCCGGAGCGCGGTTGATCTCGTCGGCGAGGACCAGGTTGGCGAAGACCGGGCCGAGCGACACCTGGAACTCGCCGTCGCGCTGGTTGTAGATCCGGGTGCCGACGAGGTCGGCGGGCACGAGGTCGGGGGTGAACTGGATGCGCTGGAACTCGCCGCCGATCGCGTGCGCGAGGGTCTTGATGGCCATGGTCTTGGCCAGCCCGGGCACCCCTTCGACGAGGAGGTGACCGCGGGCCAGCAGCGCGATGATCATCCGCTCCAGCAGGTCGTCCTGACCGACGATGGTGCGCTTGACCTCGTAGAGGGCCTGCTCCAGCGGGTGCGTGCGCGTCGGGGACGGCGGCGGCTGCTGCGGGGCCAGGCTCGGGTCACTCGGGCGGTCCACGGGCGCTCCTACTGAGGGGGGCTGCCGGCGGCGCCGCCGGCAGTGGCGATGGGAACGGCGAAGCCGATCCCGACGAAGAAACCCTGCTGGCTGGGGTTGGCGAGCCCGGTGACGATGCCGACGACCTGGCCGGCCTGGTTGAGCAGGGGCCCGCCGGAGTTGCCGGGGTTGACCGCGGCGTCGATCTGGATGAGGTGCTGGAGGCTCTTGCCGTCGCCGACCTGCACGGTGCGGTCGAGGGCGGACACGACGCCGGCCGACAGGGAGTCGGTGAGACCCAACGGATGGCCGACGGCGAACACCGCACTGCCCACCTGCACACCGCCGCCCAGCACGGCCGGCACGAGGGTTTGCGGCAGTGTGCTCGGCAGCAGGGTGGCGATGTCGCTCTCCGGGGTCTGAGTCACGACGGTCGCCGGCGACGACGTGCCGTCGGTGTAGCTGACCGTGACCGACTCGGCGCCGGAGACCACATGCAGGGCCGTGAGGATGGTCCCGTCGGTCTTGACGATGACGCCCGCGCCGGTGGCCTGCTCGGCGCCGGCGGCCGTCGAGCGCTTCGTGGTGATGAGCACGAGCGACGGCTGGATGGCCTGGTAGGCCACGGTGGCGTCTGGTGGGGCGGCGGCCTGAGCCTTGGCCTTGGCGTCGATCCCCTTCTGCACCGTGGTGTCGATGTCCTTCTGGGTCACCGGCGGGGTGGGTGTCGCCCGGGTGAGCTCGAAAGCCAGCAGGGCGGCGATGAGGACGACCGCGAGCGTGCCGACCAGCCAAACCTGGCCGGGGATCGCGGCGAGCCACCCCCATGCCGTCGTGGCCGTTCGGCGGGCGGCGGTCAGCGGTCGGTCGAGCCGGTGACGCAGGGGCCGGTCACCGCCCGGCCGCCCCGGATCGCCACCGGGTGCTCCGGTGGTCTTTGCCGCAGGCGGGGCGCTGACGCGAGCCACTTCTCGACTCTACGTTCGACTCGGCGTCAGCGGCAGGTCGCGCATGGGACTCATAGGGGTTCGATGGGTTCCTCGGCGCCGACGGGGCGCCGACGGGGCGCCGACGGGGCGCCGACGGGGCGCCGACGGGGCGCCGACGGGGTGCCGTCGGGTCAGCCAGCCGGAGATGACACGGTGCGGAACCCGGTGTTGCCCATCGACGAGTCCGGGGTGTTCGACGAGCGGGCGGCGTTGCGGTAGCGGTTGCAGTAGGACTCGTGGCACAGGTAGGAGCCACCCCGCAGGACCCGGGCAAAGCCGCTCTCAGGCCCGAGTGGGTCCACCCGGGGAGACCGGGCGTAGTAGGTGGGGTGCCACCAGTCGGCGCACCACTCCCACACGTTGCCGACCGTCTGGTACAGGCCGAAACCGTTGGCAGAGTAAGCGGTCACGGGTGCAGTCGTCAGCCACCCGTCCTCGGCTGTGTTCGTCACCGGGAACCGCCCCTGCCAGATGTTGCAACGCCACCCATCGTCGGCCGTCAGCGCGTCGCCCCACGGGAACCGGGCGCCTTCGAGCCCGCCGCGCGACGCATACTCCCACTCCCGCCTCGGTGGGCAGCCGCCGGCCGGCCCACGACGCGTACGTGGCGGCGTCGTTCCAGCTGACGTGGACGACCGGGTGGTCCCCCAGGCCGTCGAGGTCGGATCGCGAGCCCCCGGGGTGGCGCCAGTCGGCCCCCTGCACCCCGACCCACCACGGCGTCCCCGCGGCCGGGCCCATCAGCTCGTCCGGCGCAGCGGCCAGGCCCAGGCGGAAGACGGCGGAGAAGCCGAAGGACTCGGCCTCGGAGACGTAGCCCGTTGCGACCACGAACCGCTCGAAGTCGTCGTTCGTGACGGTCGTCGTGTCGATGCTGAACGACGCGAGGTGCACGGGGTGCACCGGGCCCTCGCCGTCGCCGCTGTTGCGGTCGCCGGTCGCGTCCCCCATCGCGAACGTCCCAGCGGGCAGCTCGGCCTGGGGAATGCCGTGCCTCCCGGGGGCGACTGTGGGCGGGGGCGTGGGTGCGGGCAGCGTCGAGACCGCGGCCGGCACGTCGTCGTGGTGAGCAGCCGGCGCGCAGCAGGCACGGTCACCGGCCATCGGGCCGAACTGACCCGGCGGCGGTATGCGCCCTCCGCCCGGTCCGCTCAGGGGCCGTCCGCTGCGCTCAGGTCCGGTCAACGGACCCTCGCTCCTCGACGTAGCGGCGGGTCACCGCCATGTCGGCGTCGCCCAGCCCCTGGTCGACAAGGTCGGCGTAGGCAGCCTGCAGTGCAGGCAGGAGAGCAGGGTCCGTGCCGGTCTCCGTGGCCACGTCGGCGGCGAAGCCGAGATCCTTGAGCACGTAGCGGGCCTTCCCCGCGGGCCGGTAGTCCTCCCGCAGCATCGGTCCGCCCCGCGTTCGCAGGACCCGGCTGTCGGCATACCCCCCTTTCAAGAGCTCGACGAGCTGCTCGAGATCGAGGCCACTGCGGTCGGCCAGCACCATCGCCTCCCCGAGGGCCAGGGTCGACGCGGCGACGATGAGCTGGTTGCAGGCCTTGGCGACCTGGCCGGCGCCGAGCGGGCCGAGGTGCACCGGGCGGCCACAGGCCTCGACAACGCCGACGGCGGCGGCCGCATCCGCCTCGGCGCCACCGACCATGATCGACAACGTGGCGTCCGCGGCACCCTCGACGCCGCCGGACACCGGGGCGTCGACGAGCCGGACGCGTCCGTGGGTTCGGGACTGGAGACGTTCACCGAGGGCGCGTACGCCGGTCGGCGAGGACGTGGAGCAGACGACGAGCAACAGGTCGCTCGGTTCGGCGGCAAGGAGTCCGTCCGGACCGTCGAGGACCTCGTCGACCTCGGGCAGGTCAGGAAGCATGAGCAGAACGACCCGCGCCAACCCGGCGAGGGAGCGCGGGGTGTCGTGCCAGGTGGCGCCCGCCTCGACGAGGTCGCGGTAGCGGTCGGCGCCACGGCCGGTGATGCTCACGTCGAGGTCCGGACGGCGCAGTAGGTGGTGAGTCATGGGCCGGCCCATCGCCCCCAGCCCGATGACCCCGACCGCGGTCAACGACGCTGACGCGGTCTCGGGGGTCTCGGCGGTCCCGGGGGTCCCGGGGGTCCCGGCGGTCCCGGCGGTCTCGGCGGTCCCGGGGGTCCCGGCGATCTCGGGGGTCTCGGGCATGGCCGCATCATGCCGGACGGCTCGCGGCGTCGACCGGCGGTCTCCGGACAGCTGCCGCCACAGGTCACCGCGGGTGTCGTAGCGGCCAGAGCGTGGTTTCCACGCCAATCCGCCGCTTCCACCGCGTCGGCGCCGCTTCCACCGCCGCATCCACCTCCGCTTCCACCGTGTCGGCGCCGCGGTTCGGTTCGCCCACCGATGAGGTCGGAGTGCTACACCCCCCAGGAGGGGTGTAGCACTCCGAGATCACGGTGCTGACGCAGTCGGGCCGTGCCGCCGGGCGCATTTTCATCGCCCGGGCACGACATGACGTGCCCGCGGCGTCATAACCGCCCCCCCGCGCGGTTGATCGGGCGCGACGGTCGCAGCGGGTCTCGTAGCGGCAGATGTGTCGTGTCCACAACCATGGCGCCGCTACGACGGCCGCTTCGACCATCACGGCACCACAGTTCCGTTCGCCGAATCGTCAGCTCGGAAAAATACAACCCCCAGGAGGGGTGTAACTCTCCGAGATCACCCTGCTGACGCCCCCGAGCGGCGGGTCAGAGCCGGTGGGCGGCGGCCCGGATGAGGACGGTCGCCCACGTGCGGAACGGCTTCCACCGCTCGGCAAACGTGGCGTACGCCTCGTCGGTCATCGGAGTGGAGATGCCGTAGAGCTCGTGCACCACCCCGCGGCTGCGGGCCTCGTCGACCGGCAGCACGTCGGCGAACCCACAGGCGCGCACGACGATGAGGGCGCTGTAGAACGGGCCGATGCCCGGCAGCCTCTGCACCTCCAGCGCCGCGGCCTCGGGTCCCATGTCGACGAGCCGGTCAACATCGAGGTCTCCGGCCGCGGCGGCGGCGCCCACCGTCCTCAGCCGGGGGACCCGGTCGGCCGGCAGGCCCCGGATGCCGGGGTCGTCGGGGAGCGCGGCGAGGACACCGGGCGGTGGCAGCGCGCTGACCGGTTGCCCGGCCAGCTCGAAGGACTCGCCGTAGGCGGCATTGAGGCGCTCGCGCACGCCGATGCCTTGGGGGCGGGCCCGCCGGGCGCTGATCACCGACCAGACCGCCGCCTCGTAGGGGGAGTAGAACAGCGGCGGCCGCAGGCCCGGTGCCGACTTCTGCAGCGCGCCGATGACCGGGTCGCGCCGTCCCAGATCGGCGAACGCCTCGCCGTCGTGGTCGCACGACAGGACGCGCGCCACCTGGAGGGCGACGGTGTCGGGGTCGGCGCCGCCGTGCATCGTCAGGTGGAGCTGCTCGCCGTCCTGCCGCACCTCGACGCCCGCCCCGCGTTCGAGGTCGTGGTCGACCCGGAACGCCATCCGCATGACCCCGTCGAAGTCACGCTCGGACCGGTGGCCGAACCCGAAGAGCGCGAGTTCCTCCAGCGAGAAGGGTCCGCGGGTCGGGATGGTCCGTTGGTGGGTCGCCATCGTCATCCACCCATGGTGACGCCGGGGTCAGACATCCCTGCCGGGACGGGCTGGCTCGGGTGGGGCACGTCGCCCACGGCCGCCTGGGCGCGCCACATCGCGACCTCGAGCTCCTCCCGGACCTGGGCGTATGCCGGGTCGGCCGCCACGTTGCTCAGCTCCTCGGGGTCGGCCCTGAGGTCGTAGAGCTCCCACTCGGGCGGGTAGGTCCGGTCGCCGCAGCCGGGGTAGCCCATCCCGTCGTTGTAGAAGTAGATGAGCTTGTGGCGTTCGGTGCGGTAGCCGTAGTGCGCGGGCGCCTGGTGGCTCGGGTCGTCGTGCTCCCAATAGCGGTAGTACAGCCCCTCGGCGGGCGGAGGCGCGGCCCCGCCGGTGAGGTCGGCCCAGAAGCTGCGGCCCTGCATCCGCCGATGGGGTGGCACGCCGGCGGCGTCAAGGATGGTCTGCGCGACGTCGACATTGGTGACGATGCCGGTATGCGTGCGCCCGGCCGGGACGGCCCGCGGGTAGGACACCAAGAACGGCATCTGCAGCGACTGCTCGTACATGAACCGCTTGTCGAACCAGCCGTGGTCGCCGAGGAAGAAGCCCTGGTCCGACGCATACATGAGCAGGGTGTCGTCGAGCCGGCCGCGCTCGGTCAGCCAGTCGGTGACCCGGCCGACGTTGTCGTCGACCGACGCGACGCACCGCAGGTAGTCCTCCATGTAGCGCTGGTACTTCCAGAGCGCCTCATCATCCGGCGAAAGTCCCTGAGGGACAGGCTGCTTCAGGTCGTCCGCCGTGAGATGGTCGGCGATCCGCATGGCCGCCCGCTTGGCCGACTCCGACCGGGTTGCCAGGTCGTCGGTGAACGTCGCCGGCACCGCGATGGGCTCGGTGTAGAGGTCGGCGTGGGCCGCGTCCGGTTCCCACGGTCGGTGCGGCGCCTTGTGGTTGATCAGCACGCAACCAGGGGGTGTCGGGTTCGTCCCGGTCGAGCGACTCGAGCCACCGCAGCGCGAGATCGGTGATGACGTCGGTGGCGTAGCCGTCCTCGACCCGCAGCCCGTCGGCCGAGAGGAACCGGGGCTGGAAGTACTCGCCCTGGTCGATGAGCACGTCCCAGTAGTCGAAGCCGTGCGGGTCGTGGCTGACCCCGTCGGTGACACCGTCACCCATGTGCCACTTACCGACGATCGCGGTCCGGTAGCCGGCCTCGCGCAGCGCCGTGACGAACGTCGGCTGCGCGGCGTCGATGAAGGTCCGCAGCGTGCGGACACCGTTGACGTGGCTGTAGGTGCCGGTCAGCAGGCTCGCTCGGCTGGGTGCGCACAGCGAGTTGGTCGCGAAGCAGCGTTCGAGCACGACGCCCCGCTGGGCGATCTCGTCGATGCGCGGCGTGTGGTTGACGACCGAGCCGTATGCGCCGATGGCGTGGGCCGCGTGGTCGTCGGTCAGGATCATCGCGATGTTCGGCCGTTGGCGCGCCGCTGGGGTCTCGCCGCGACCGGTCACAACACGAGGCTAACGAGGGTGGAGGGATGCCGGTTGGTGACGCCGCAGCGGCGCCTAGGCTGAGCCCCATGCCACAGGTGGAGCAGGTGACCGACCCGATCTGCTATCACGGAGAAGGACCGGTGTGGTGGCCGGGCTGGGGCGGCCTGCGCTGGGTGGACATGCTCGCCGGCGATGTGCTGACGCTGGCGCCCGACGGCTCGGTGTCGCGCCGCCACGTGGCCGACGTCGTCGCGGTCGTCCGGCCCCGGCGCGGTGGTGGTGCCGTGCTCGGGGTGGAACGCGGCTTCTGCCTCGAGAAGCCGGACGGGTCCCTCCGCCGGCTCGACGAGATCTGGCACGACACCGGCATACGAATGAACGAGGGCGGCTGTGACCCCGACGGGCGGTTCTACTGCGGCTCGATGGCCTACGACCAGGCGCCGGGGGCGGCCAGCGTGTTCCGTCTCGACGCCGACCTGGGTGCGCAGCGGGTGTTGTCCGGCGTGACGGTGTCGAACGGTCTCGAGTGGAGCCCGGACGGTTCCCTGGCCTACTACAACGACACGGCCACCGGCGAGGTCAGCGTGTTCGACTACGACCCGGTCACGGGCCTGGCCGACCGGCGCACGTTCGCCACCATCGCCGACGACGGTTGGCCGGACGGTCTCACCGTCGACGCGGAGGGCGGTGTCTGGACCGCCATCGCGAACCAGGGCGCGGTGCACCGTTACACCCCGGCGGGGGTTCTCGACGAGGTGCTCCAGGTGCCGACGCAGAAGGTGACGGCGTGCACGTTCGGGGGCGACGATCTCGACCACCTCTATATCACCACATCGCAGGAGAACATCGACGTGCACGACGACCCGCTGGCCGGGTCGCTGTTCGTCGCCGCGGTCGGGGTCCGGGGGTATGCCGTTCGCGAGTTCGCCGGCTGAGCCCCGGTTTCGCTTGCTCTGCCGCCTGTTGTCCACCGTCGCAGCGGCCGTGGAAGCGGCGACCCGGTCGTCACCAGGACACTCCAGCCGCTACCACAGCCGCGTCGACCCGGGTGCTAGCCGGCCGACGGGTTGCGGGCCGCGATCGAGGCGTTGAGAGCGGTGGCGAACGCCGTCCACGCGGCATACGGGGTGAGCAGCCAGCCCGCGGCGGCGTCGACCTTGCCGCTGCGGCGGACGAGGTCGAGGTTCGAGATGTTGAGCGCGGCGATCTCGGCCAGCGCCCAGCGCGGCTTCTTCGCGGTGAAGAAGACCCAGGTCCACCCGATGTTGAGCACCAGGTTCGTCGCCAGGGCGGCGATGTAGGCCTGACGTTCGTCGTCGTCCTCGATGCGGTCGATCGTGCGCGCGGAGCCCACGGCGATGAGCGTGTAGAGCGTGGTCCAGGCCGGACCGAACGCCCAGCCCGGTGGCTGCCACGCCGGCTTGTCGAGCCGCGCATACCAGCTGGACCTCACGTCGGTGCCGAGGCCGCCCAGGGCGGCGGTGCCGACGAGGGCGGGGACGGTCCACGTCAGTGCGCGCATCGGTGTCAAACCTCCTGGTAGCGGGCCAGCGCGATCTTGCGCTCCTCGGCGTGGTCGACCATGGGTGGTGGGTAGTCCTCAGGTGGGGGGTCCAGCTTCCACGGTTCGTGGATCTCCTTGGCGGACAGGCCCTTCAGCTCGGGCACCCACCGGCGGACGTAGGCGCCGTCGGGGTCGAACTTCTTGCCCTGCAGGGTCGGGTTGAACACCCGGTAGTAGGGCGCGGCGTCGGTGCCGGTGCCCGCGGTCCACTGCCAGCCGTGCTGGTTGTTGGCCAGGTCGCCGTCGATGAGATGGTCCATGAAGTGCTTCGCCCCGAGGGTCCACTCCAGGTGCAGGTCCTTGACGAGGAACGAGGCAACGATCAGCCGGAGCCGGTTGTGCATCCAGCCCGTGGCGATGAGCTGGCGCATCCCGGCGTCGACGATGGGGAAACCGGTGCGTCCCTCCTGCCACGCCACGAACCGCTCGTCGGCCGCCCGGCCCGTGTCGTACGTCATGGCCTTCAGGGCCGGGAGGTAGTAGTCGTGCGCGCTCTGCGGCCAGTGGTAGAGCACTGCGGCGTAGAAGTCGCGCCAGCACAGCTGCCGTCGGTAGGCCTCGTCGCCCTGCCCGAGGTCGGCCAGCATCGTGCGGGGGTGGATGGTGCCCAGCTTGAGGTGCCACGACATGTGCGACGTCGCGTCGAGGTCGGGCCGGTTGCGCTGCTTGTCGTAGCGGCTCAGGTCACCCTCGCGGAAGGTGGCCCAGGCGTCGTGCGCCGCCGCCTCGCCGGCGTCGGGGAGCTCGACCGCTGTCTCCGGGTCCTGGGGGAGGACGGACCCATCGACCGGATGCCAGTCGATGCGGGCGGGGTCGGTCCGAGCGGGGCTGTGCCAGCCCCGCTCGGACCACGCCCGATAGAAGGGGGTGAAGACCTTGAACGGCTCGCCGTCCTGCTTGACCACCTGGCCGGGCGTCACGGCATACGGGCTGCCGCTCCGCACGAAGGGCACGTCACCGAGCGCCTTCTCGACCCGCTCGTCACGGGCGCGGCCGTAGGGGGCGAAGTCCTGGCTGACGTGCACGGAGCCGGCGTCGATGTCCCGGACCAGCCGGGGCACGACGTTCTCCGGGCGTCCCCGCTCCACGGTCAGCCGACCGCCGTGCTTACGCAGGTCGGCGTCGAGCGCCCGCAGGGTGCGGTAGAGGTGAGCCGTGCGCGGCCCGGCATCGGCCCGGAGCAGCACGTCGTCGAGCACGAACAGCGCGGTGACCGGTCCGGCCTTGGCGGCCGCGTCCAGGGCGGGATGGTCGTGCAGGCGGAGGTCGCGCCGAAACCACAGGATCGTCGGTGCCGATGTCATGCGGTGGCCCCGGTCATGCCGTGAGCTGCTCACGCTTGATGGACCGCTCGAACAACGGTGGCAGGAAGCGCAGCATGAGCATGGCCCACGTCACGTGGGTCAGCATCGGCGCCTGGATGCCCCCCGAGGCGCGGCGCTGCATCCCGAACAGCAGGCCCATCACTCCGCCGGCGACGATGAGCGCGGGGTTGCGGGTGGCAGCGGTCGCGACGGTGTAGGCCGCGGTGGAGATGAGGATCGGGCGGTCGGCCGCCGCGGTGTAGAACGCACCGCGGAAGAACATCTCTTCGGCCAAGCCGTTGACCGAGGTGGTGAGGATGATCAGCGGCATGCTGCCCTGGTCGGCGTAGCGCAGGACGTTGCCGATCGCCTGGTTGAGGATGGGGATCTCCCGGGCCACCAGAGCGGCGCCGTAGAAGCCGCCGAAGGTCAGGACCCCGGTGACGACGGGGGTGACGATGGGGCGGCGCAGGTTGTTGTCGCGGCCCTTGATCCACCCGAGATGCAACGGTCCGGAGGCGACCGCGCCGGCTGTCCACGTCGCCGCGAGCGCGCCGGTCAGCCAGTAGAACTTCTGGGAACCGGGCGCGACGCTGAGCGACACCCCAAGCAGTGCGGCCCCGCCGACGCCGACGCCGGCGACGACCCGGCGCCGTCGGGTGCGGACCGCCTGGGTCTCCTCGGGGACCCTGGGCTCCTGGAGATGGAACGGCTTGGGCAGCCGCCCCAGAACCCTGTGGATGGTGTCGGCCGGCGACGCGCCGGAGGCGTCGTCGGCGCCCCGGTCGGCCCGCTCCTTCAGGGCGGCGCGGGCGGCGTCGTCGTAGCCCATCGGCTCGAAGGGCACCAGCCGACGGATGCGGTCGTCCTTGACGACCACCTCGTTGGTCATCGAGTCGACGAGGTTGCGGCCCGTCGTGGTGTCGACGTCGGTGACGAGGGACAGCCAGCGCGACGAGAGCTGCGGGGTGAGGAAGGGCACGGGGACGATCGGCAGGTCGCGACCCTGGAGACGGGCCACCCGCTGCAGCATCGTCTTGTAGCGCAGCACCTCCGGCCCGCCGATCTCGAGCGCCCGGCCGGCCGCCTCGGGCAGCTCGAGGACGCCGACGAGATAGCGGACCACGTCGGTCACGGCGATCGGCTGGGTCTTCGTGGTGACCCAGCGGGGGGTGATCATCGCCGGCAGGTGGTCGACGAGCTGCCGAGTCATCTCCCACGAGATGCCGCCGTCGCCGATGATGATGCCGGCCCTCAAGGTGGTCACGGGGACGCCGGAGCCCGCCAGTTCCTCCTCGACCGCCCGGCGGCTGCGCAGGTGGGCGGACAGCTCCTCACCGTCGTCGCCGAGCCCGCCGAGGTAGACGATCCGCGTCAGCCCGGCCTTCTTCGCCGCCACCCCGAAGTCCGTGGCGCCCTTGGCGTCCTTGTTCTCGAAGTCGTCGTCGTCGAGCGAGTGGACCAGGTAGTAGGCGGCGTCGCACCCGTCCATCGCGGCGTCGAGTGACGCCGGGTCGCCGACATCACCCATGACGGCGGTGCCGGCCCCCTCGTAGGTGTCGGGGTGCCGGGTCATCGCCCGCACCTCGTGGCCGGCCTCCTCCAGGGCTGGGCACAGCCGCCGACCGACGAACCCGGACGCTCCGGCGACGAGGACCCTCATCGCGCGCCCGCCGTTGCGCGCCGGCGGGGTGCCTGCAGGTGCTGCGCCTCGGTGACCGGGTCCCCAAGGAGAGCGGTCGCGCCCGCGGCCGCCACGACCTCGGGGGTGGCCCCCGCCCCGGCGAGGACGACCGGGGCGTAGTCACCCAGTCGCGCCAGGCCCGCGGCGGCGGCGGTGTAGGGCCCGGTGGATGTCGCGGCGAGCACGACGACGTCGGGGTGCAGGTGGCGGACGGCGTTCTCGAGGTCGGTCACAGGAGTGTTGTTGCCCAGGAACGTGACGCGCCAACCGCAGCGGTTGAGCACGATGCCGAACACCATGAGTGGCAGGTCGTGCAGCTCGTCCTTCGGACAGGCCAGCACCGCCCGCGGCCCGACGCCGTGACCCCAGCCGAGGGACAGCCCGGCAAGTCGGCCCCGGATGAGGTTGCTGGCGAAGTGCTCCTGGGCGACGTCGATGGTGCCGTCCACCCACCGGTCGCCGAGCTCGGCGAGGTAGGGCATGACGATGTCGCGGAGCACGGTGGCGAGGCTGAGCTGGCGCAGCATCGTGTCGAACACGTGCTGGGCGTCGGTCTCGTCGTAGGCGTCGAGCGCCCGCTGCAGGGCGCGGTAGTGGTGCATGGCGACATCGGACTCGTCGGAGCGAGGCTCTGCGAGGCCGGTTGAAAAGGTGCGGTCGCTGCCGGCCCGAGGTATGCCCCCGGTCCCGTCCGCGAAGGTGGCGCGGGGGGCGGCGTGCCGGGTGACACGGGCGGCCTCCGCGGCCGACAGCCCGCGGCTCAGCTGGTCCTGCATGGCCCGCACCCGGACCTCGTCCTGCGGGGTGTAGAGGCGGTAGCCCTTGGGGGAGCGGGCCGGCGCGAGCAAGTGGTAGCGGCGCTCCCAGGCGCGCAGCAGCTCGGTGCTCACCCCGACGCGCCGGCTCAGCTCGCCGATGCGCACCCCCACGACCTCGTCAGCAGCGTCATCCGTGTCCCCGGAGACCCGCCGGGGATCCCACGGCAGGGCATCGGCGAGGGAGGACGGCATACCGGAGTGTACGAACCTTGGACAAGCCGTCACCAGGGGGCTGAGATAGACGGGTCAGACCCCCCCACGACTCGGAAGACCGGCATCCCGGGCGCGGCGGCGGCGAGCTCGACGTCGTTGGACTTCGCGGTCAGCCCCTCGACGAACCGGCCGACCTCCCAGCCCCATCGCTGCAGGTAGACCCGCAGCACCGGGACCCGCTCATCAGCCGGCACCTCGACGAGGCGGACCTGCTCGACCCGCCGGCCGACCCGCAGCTCGGCCTGGCCCGCGGCCCGGGCGTTGCGCACCCACTGGGTGTTCCCCCGGGGGGCCACCAGGAACCGGTCATCGTCGAGGACCAGCAGGTTGACCGGGACGCTGCGGGGCTGGCCTGACGTGCGGCCGCGCACCGTGAGCACCCGGGAGCCGAGGAGGCTCACCCCGTGCCGGGTGAGCCACTGCACGGTCTTCATGAAGAGCAGCTCGCCGCGGGCGGTGGGGGCGACGTAGCGGTCGGCGGCGTTGGCGGGTGTGGTCATGTGCACTCCTGAGATTTTCGAAACGAGAGCGGTGCTCTCTATTGGTCTCGAGTATGCGCCCGGGCCCGGACCGATGTCAAGAGCAGTGCTCTCGCTTTATGGCATAGTGACCTCATGAGCGCTGGCACCCGGGCCGCCCGGAGGGACGACGTCACCACGCGCGTCCTCGAGATCGGGCGCCGGCATCTGACCGAGCACGGCGCGGCGGCCCTGTCACTGCGGGCGGTGACCAGGGATCTCGGCATGGTGTCGTCCGCCGTCTACCGCTACGTGGCCAACCGTGACGAGCTGCTCACGATCCTCGTCGTCGACGCATACACCGAGCTGGCCGACGAGGTCGACGACGCGGTGCGGGCGGCGTCGCGGGCCGGTTGGGACGGGCGCATCCTGGTGGCCGCGACAGCGTTGCGGTCCTGGGCGCGGCGCGAACCGGCCCGCTACGCGCTGTTGTTCGGCAGTCCGGTCCCCGGTTACGAGGCACCTCAGCACACGACGGCACCGGGTACGCGGGTGGTGCGGCGGATCGTCGAGCTGGTCGAGGAGGGTGTCCGCCGGGGGGACATCGTCGACGGGCCGGGTCGAACGGCCGTCCCCCGGGCCGTGCGCGCCGACCTCAGCGCCCTGCGGGACGGGCTCGGCGTGTCGATGGACGCCGCCGTCATCGGGCGGGCCGTCACCCTCTGGGCGACCCTCATCGGGTGGGTCAGCCTGGAGGTCTTCGGGCAGTTCGGGCCCGACCCGTTCGCCGCGCCGGACCGGCTGTTCGAGCACGAGGTACGCCTGGCGCTCGCCGGCCTCAAGGGCTGACCGTCGTTCCGAGCCCTCAGACGGCCCCGGGCCCTGGCATCGCACTGCCGTCGATCGCGGCCATCGCGGACATGTCCATGTGCAGCACCTCCCAGACGTGCCCGTCAGGATCGGTGAAGCTGTGGCCGTACATCGGCCCGTCCGCCATCTTCGGCAGCCACTCGCCGCCGCCGGACGTCAGCGCCCGGCGCACGAGGTCGTCGACCTCGGCGGGGGACTCGGCGCTGATGCAGGTGATCGAGCTGGTCGCGACCCGCGGGTCGCCGACCGGCCCGGTGACGAAGTCGCCGAAGCGCTCGCGGGTGAGCAGCATGACGACGATGGTGTCCGAGAGCACCACCGAGACGGCCGTGTCGTCGGAGAACATCTCGTTCACCCCGAACCCCAGGCCGGTGTAGAAGGCGCGCGAGGCCGGCAGGTCACCACCGGCAGGTTGACGAAGATCATCCGGTTCATGCTCATCAGACTCTCAGGGTCCTCGAAACTTGTCGGTCCTCTCGCGTACGTTCTGGGCCATGACCGATCTCGCCTCTCCACGCACGGCGCAGCACGACACCGACGACCAGGAGTTCATGGCCCTCGTCGAGCCGTTGCGAGGCGAGCTGACGGCGCACTGCTACCGGATGCTCGGGTCGGTGCACGATGCCGAGGATCTGGTGCAGGAGACCTACCTGCGCGCCTGGAGGGCGTTCCACGGGTTCGAGGGGCGGTCGTCGGTCCGCACGTGGATGTACCAGATCGCCACCAACACCTGCCTCACCGCGATTCAAGGTCGAGCCCGCCGGCCGTTGCCGACGGGCCTCGGCGCCCCCGCTTCCGACCCCACCGGTCCCCTCGAGTCGCGCCCTGAGATCTCGTGGCTGGAGCCGATGCCGGACACGGTGCTCGCCGGCACCGCGCCGGTCGACCCCGAAGCGGTGGCGGTCAGCAACGACTCGATCCGCATCGCCTTCATCGCCGCCCTCCAGCACCTGACGCCGATCCAGCGGGCGGTGCTCATCCTGCGCGACGTCCTGGCCTGGCACGCCGCCGAGGTCGCCGAGGCGCTCGACACGTCGGTCGCGGCAGTCAACAGCGCCCTCCAGCGGGCCCGGGCCCAGATGGCCAAGCTCGACCCTCCGGACACGGCGTCGGCCGTGCTGCCCGGCGACGACCCGGCCGTCCGGGCTCAGCTGGAGCGCTACGTCGCGGCGTTCGAGAGCTACGACATCGACGGCATCGTGGCCATGCTCACCCACGACGCGGTCTGGGACATGCCGCCCATCACCGGGTGGTTCCAGGGCAACGAGGCCATCGGTCGGCTCATCGCGACCCAGTGCCCGGCGACCAAGGCGGGAGACATGCGACTGGTGCCGACGACGGCCAACGGACAACCGGCATACGGGCTTTACATGCGCGGCGAAGACGGCCGACTACGGGCCTTCCAGCTGCAGCAGCTCACCGTCGGCGCGCACGGGGTCAGCCGGGTCACCGCCTACTTCGACCTGCGCCTGTTCGAGACGTTCGGCCTCCCAGCCGAGCTTCCGGGCTGACCGGACGGCCCCCTGAGGGGGACCCGGCGAGCCCGGTCACGTCGCCAGGGAGTCGAGCCGGTCGAGCGCTGCCGACCAGCGTTGCCGCATGGCGGCGCCGTCAGGGCGCTGGTCGCCGGGTGCGCCGGTGAGGTCGTGACGAAGCGAGATACGCGTGCTCCCCCCCTCGGGAGACAGGTGGAGGTCGACGAGCGACCGGGGCGCATCGGCATCGGCGTGCCAGGAGATCCGGACCTGCTCGAGGGGGTGGTAGCTGCGCCACACGCCGTGGCTGCCGTCCTCCGCACGCCACGCCTCGCCCTTGCCGCCGAGGCGGGCGCCGCTGCCGAGGAAGGCCTGAACGCCGTCGTTGGTCGTGAGCACCCGCCACACGTGGTCGACCGGGTGCGCGAGCACCGTGTCGACCTCGACGACCTCCGACTTCCCCTCGGGCTTCCCGTCGGTCTCGCTTGCTGCCGGATCGGACATCCGTGCCTCCTTCGTGGGGCCCCGCCGGGCCTCGCTGCGCGGCGGTACGAGTGGTTCAGGCCCGCTACCCACTTCACCGCGAACCCCGCGTCTCCACCACCCCTTGGGGCGACAAAATTCCGACGCCCCGAGCGGTGCGCGAAACCCGCGTCAGTCGCGGTCGCGTGACAACCCCCCGCACCACTACCGTGACAAAAGGCTCATCGGAGGGCCCATCCCCACGTGAGGAGTGCATGTCGTCATGAGTCCCTGGGTCTGGATCGTTCTCGTCGTCATCGTTCTGGCGGCCGTCATCGGGCTGGTGATGTCACGGAACCGCACGAAGCAGCTGGAGAGTCGTCGCGAGGAGGCTGCCTCCCTCCGCGATGGCGCGGCCGAGCACCGGGTCGCGATGCGCGACACCGAGACTGCGGCGGCGGCCAGCGGGGCGGAGGCGCAACGGGCTCGAGAGGAGGCCGACGCGCAGGCCGCGCAGGCCCGCGAGCTCGAGGCCAAGGCGCAGCGGGACAGCCAGGCCCACGAGACGGCCCGACAGAAGCACGACGAGCAGATGCGGCGGGCCGACGCGCTCGACCCCGACGTCCGGACGGACGACGAGGGCTACCGGCTCGACGACGACGGCAACCGCGCCGGGCCGCGTTCCGGCCACGGTGTCGCTGCGGGGCTCGGCGCGGCCGGCCTGGCCGGTGCCGGTGCGTTGGCCGCTACAGCAGGGTCACATCATTCCGACTCCTCCGACCTCAGCACGTCGGGGGGCGAGACGGGCGAGGGTCGCAGTGAGCCGGTGAGCCGCTCCGCGGACGCGGGCGCTGACGGAGTCAGGACGGCCGAGTATGCGTCGTCCGACCCCGCGAGCGACGGCGGTCTCGAGCCTGACGGGCGCGATGGAGGCTCGACCGGGCGTCCGGCGGCGGGGGTAGCCGCCGTGGCGGGGGCTGGAGCGGTCGCGGCGGAGACCTCCCGTCGACACGAGTCCGACGAGTCCGACGAGTCCGACGAGACCGCTGAGACCGACGAGACCGACGAAACCGACGAGGGTGGCCGCGACAGGCAGCGACCGGGCGATCACGCGGGGTATGCGGCGACGCCGGGCTCGGGCGATGAGCCGGTGCGCGATGTCCGCACGGGCGAGGTCCTCGACGAGGACGGGTACTCAGCAGAGAGCACGAGTGGCGACGGCAACTCGAGCGCGCGCTTGGGTGACGGCGGCGACGGCTACTCGACGGAGCGCTCTCAGGAGGGGGGTGGCGACGAGTCGTCGCGGCGCCGCGAGGAGCCGGTCGGGTACGAGACGGCGGCCAACGGCACCGACGACGCTGACGGCGGCTACTCGACGGAACGCACTGCCGAGGGTGGATACGGCAGCGCCGAACGCACCAACAGTGTTGCCCGTCCGGCCAACCTGGCAACGGACGAGAGCGTGCCCGGGGAAGCGACCGGAAACGCGGTCGAAGAGGGTGGGAAACGGGCGGGGAACTGGGCCGAATGGGAGTCCGGAGACACCAGCACCGACAGCGCGACCCGCGCCCCGAGCGAGGGCCTTGGGGCGGACTCACAGCCACCCGACGCGGACCGTCGCCGCGGCTAGGCTGGAGCGCAGCGCGGTCCAGCGGGGATCTCGGAGCGCTGCACCCCTCAGAGGGGGTGTGGCGCTCCGCGCTACCCGGCCCCTACCCGCCGTAGGCCTCGAGGAACCCCTTGAGCAGCGGTCCCGCGGTCTTGGAACCGGATTCGCCGTTCTCCACGTAGACCGCGACGGCCAGGTCCCCTCGACCGGCGACCATCCACGCGTGGGTGAGAGGCGGGTTCGCGATGCCGTACTCGGCCGTGCCCGTCTTGGCCGCCGTCACGCCGTTACCGGCGAGCAGGGCGCCACTGCCCTCCGACACGACCGCCCCCATGAGGCCCTGCAGCGCCTGGGCCTCGGCCGGCTGCAGGGGCTTGGCCGGCGTGGGGAACGCGGCCACCGCCGGGTTGTCGTCGATGAGCCGCGGCCGGACGACCGTGCCGTGCAGGACCGACGCGGTCACGGTCGCCATGTCCATGGGCGACACGAGCACCTTGCCCTGACCGATCATCGACGCGGCGTGCTCCGTGCCGGTGGCGCTGGCGGGCACGGAGCCCAGGTATGCGGGGAAGCCCAGGTCGAGGTCGACCCCCACCCCCAAGGACGCGGCGGCGGCGGCGAGGTCGGCTTGAGCGACCTTGTCCTGGTTGGAGATGAACGCCGTGTTGCACGAGTTGGCGAACGCCGTCCGCAGTGGGATCTGCCCCATCTTGTCGGCCGGGTAGTCGTTGTAGTTCTTGAAGGACCGCCCGGCCACCGTGACCGTCGGGGTGCACGCCACAGGGGAGTCCGGGGTCAGGCCGGCCCGCAGCAGCGCGAGCGCGGTGACGATCTTGAACGTCGAACCCGGCGCGGTCTGTCCGGCGGTGCCGATCGGTTGCCCGTTGCTGCCGGGGCCGTTCGCGGTGGCGACGATCTCCCCGGTCGACGGCCGGATCGCCACGAGCGCGGTCGGCGTGTTGGTGGGACCCGCCGCGAGCACGGCTTCGGCCACGTTCTGGGCCTTCGCGTCGAGCGTGGTGACGAGCGCCTTCCCGTCGGTGGCCGGTGACGTGAACAGGCTGCGCGAGGTGGGCTTGCCGGCCGCGTCGGTGCCGACCGCCTGGATGGTCACGCCGGCCGAGCCGCGCAGGCGGGCGTCGTAGCGCTGCTCCAGCCCTGACAGCCCCACGACGTCGCCGGTCTTGAGCGCGCCGTTGAACTTCTGGATCAGCTCGGATGTCGCCTCCCCCACCGTGCCCAGGAGGGACCGGGCAAAGGTGGGCGTCGGGCCGACGACCCCTGAACTGCTGATGATGGTGGCGCCGGGGATCGCGGCGACGGCAGCCTTCTGGGCGGTGACGAGCGGGTCGTCACTTCGCACCGTGATGATCGAGACGAACGCCTTGGGTCCAGCTGCGGCCACGGCCTTGGTGTATGCCGTGGGGTCGGTGCCCACGAGCTGCGCCAGGGCGGCGGCGGACGAGGCGTTCTGTGCCGCGGGCAGCTTGGTCTTGTCGATGCCGACCTGAGCCGTCGCCCGCTGGGTCATCAGCGGCGTGTTGTTCGCCCCGATGATGTCACCGCGTTTGGCGGGTGCGACGGCGAGGCCGAGCTTCTCGCTGCCGGTGAGGTTTGGGGCGAACAGTGCGGGAGCCCACGCGACATGCCACGTGTCGTCCTGCGCACGGGTGAGGTTGGCCGTCGTCGAATAGCTCCAGACGGTCGCCGACGGGCCCGCCGCGGCCCCGGTCGGGGTCCCTCCGGCTGTCCCCCCGGCGGTCGTGACGGGGGTGGTCGGCGTGTCGGTGGGCGGAGCGGACGCGGCGCCGGTTGCGCTGCTTGTCGAGGCGGTGCTCGTCGAGGTGGCGGCCGCGTTGGTCGCGGTCGGGAGGGTCCAGGCGAACTGGAGGGTCGCGGTCGAGGTGCGTTCGTTGCCCTTGGGCTCGGTGACCTGGGTGGCGGTCACCGAGCGTTTGAGGTCCTTGAGGTCGCCGACCGCCGTGGAGAGGAAGGCGGCGACGTTCGCCGGCGTGGCGCCGTCGAACCGCACGGCGTTGACGTCCCCGCCACCGAGCGCCGAGGCGAGGGCCTTGGCGGCCGCGTCCGGAGTGGGCGGCTTGCTGCCGCCGATGGCGTCACAGCCCGTCAGGGCCACCGCAGCGACGAGAACACCGGTGAGACCGACGGCGCTGCGCTGGCGGAAGGTGCGTCCCGGCGGTGGCGTCATGCCGGCCATCCTCACATCGCAGGGTGTCACGACGGGCGGGGAAGCCCGGGCCACAGGAGATCGTCAGCAGGTCGTGACCAAGGAGAAGGCCCCGCCGACCGCGAGTGGTTCGCGGTCGACGGGGCCCGATGACCCCAGCTCAGCAGGTCAACGTGTCCCGAACCAGCCGAGGGTGTTACCCACAAGCTTGGCCTTGTCGGCGGAGGAGCCGAACGCCTCCACGGGGAACGCCGCGAAGAACACCTTGTACGCCCCCGCCTGCACCGTGAGCGCGTCCGTTGCACCCGTGTCGTCCGCGAACGCCGCCACCGCCGGGTCGATCGGGGTGATCTGGTCTTCGTAGCCGCTTCCTCCGAGAACCGTGTGGTCGATGGTCACCGTGGACAGGCCGGCGGCCACCGGGTTACCGGTCACGCCCATAACCTTGCTCGTCGCCTTGTCGTTCTGGGTTTCGCTCCCGTCCCAGGTGACGTGCAGGTACTTCTTGACGAACGCCGTGGTGCCGGCTGCCTGGTCGAGGATGTCCTGACCGGACATCATCAGCCGTCCGCCGCCTTCGAGGAACGAGGCGAGCTCGCTCTCGTACGGCGTGACCGGGCCTGGGTAGCTGTTCCCCGTCCACCACACGACATTCTTGTGCGCCGAGAGGTAGGACTGCGGCAGGTCGGGGTTGGCCGTCAGGTCCCAGTAGCCGTAGCTCTTGCCGTTGGCGTCCATCGCTGCCTTGTAGTAGGGCGCCGAATCGACCGGGGCGTTGGTGTCCTCGTCGACGAGCAGGTTGTCCGACACCACCGCGATCGTCGTGAAGGTCGCGGTCGCCGACACGCTCGGCTTGCCGGCCGAGGTCACCACGAGCTTCTCGGTGTCTCGGACGTCGTCGTCCTTGACGCCCGCCGGGACCGTCACCTTGACGCATACCGTCGTGCTGGCCCCACCGGTCACCTGCGGCGTGGTGGTGATCGGCGTCGTGCAGGTGGCGTCGTAGGCCGTGGCGGTCCACGCGCCGGAGGTGGCCAGCGTGTAGCTGTCCGCCTTGTAGCCGGCGTTGGTCACCGTGACCTGGTAGCTGACGGACGTGCCGACCTTGGCTCCACCGGTCTGCTCGGTCGGCTTGACCGTGACGGCGATGGCCGGGGCGATCGCCGTCACGTGCGGGCTGCCCGTGGTGGAGATGCCGCGGTCGCCCTTGACGACGAGTCCGTCGTTGACGATCGAGGTCGCCGACCCTGCCAGGTTGGCCGAGATCTGCACCGAGAAGTGGACCTGGATCTGGCCACCCGCGGGGATGACCAGCTGGTTCCATTTCACCGCGCCACCGGCGGACCGACCGCCCTGGTCGGCCGACACGAAGCTCGTGTTGGCCGGGAGTGGGTCGTTGATGGTGATGTTGCGGGCCTCGGCGTTACCGATGTTCTTCACGGTGATCGTGTAGTCGACCGTGCTGCCCGGCCCGACCGGCTTGCCGGAGTCGGACTTGGAGACGACGAGCGCCGCCGACGCGTCACGGTTCTGCAGGGTGTAGGCGCCACGGCCGTGCGTGCCGTTGATGAGCACGCCGTTCTTGGCGTCGTAGTCCAGCTGCCAGGACGCGACCTTCGGGATGCCGTCACCGAGACGCTTGTAGACGCGGCCGCCGTTGGTCGAGACGAACGTGCCGACGTCGTTGCCGACGTAGATCGTGTTCGGGTCGGACGGGTCGATGACCACCGAGTTGGCCGGCACGTCGGGCAGGTTGCCCGTGGCGTCGCGGAAGGTCTTGCCGCCGTCGGTGGTGGCGAAGATGTGGCCGGAGTTGCCCGGAGTCGCCGCGCCGAACCCGCCGTAGGCGAGGTAGGCGACGCGGTAGTTGGAGCGGTCGACCGCGATCTGGTCGACCGGTCGGTTCGGCAGGACGCCCTGGCCGACCCGGTTCCACGTCGGCGAGGACGAGGTCACGGCGTCGGGGCTGACCGAGACGACCGCGTCGTCGGTGCCGACCCAGACGCCGTCGCCACCGTCGGCGACGCCGACCGCGGAGATGACGCAGCCGCGGGCCCCGTTCGGAGCCGCACCGGTGCATCCGGTGGTCAGGTCACCACTGATGGGCGCCCAGGTGACGTCGCCGCTGGACGGGGCCTCGGCGTTGTCGGTGCGGTAGAGCCGGTAGGTGCCGAGGAACATCTGGTTGGTGTTGCCCCGGTTCTCCACCCACGGCACGTAGAACTCGGCCCGGTCCTTCATGTCGATGCCACCGTCGATGGCCTCGTTGCCGAAGAACGTGTTCACGTGCGCCGGGTCGTAGCGGTAGGGGCTGATCGCGTAATAGCTGCCGAACACGTATGCCGGGTAGTTCGGCGAGGACGGGTTGACCGTCGTCTGGTCGACGATGACCTGCCCGCCGTCGCCGCTGGCCTGGTCGAACCACCGGCTGTTGGCCGTCGACTTGCGCAGGGTGCCGTTGTCCTGCGTGCCGCCCCAGTACTGGCCGGGCACGTTGGGGACGGTGGCGACCGACGTGAACTGGGTGATGCCCAGGCCCGTCGAGTGGATGAGCGCGCCCGTCGTCGGGTTCACCTGGCCGTTCAGGTCCTGCCAGTCCACGGTGGAGAGTGCACCGCCGGTGAGCCGGCCACCCTGGTTCTGCGACTCCCAGACCCCGCCGTCGTTGCCGATGACGATGTGCTTGGTGTTGGTGGGCTGGAACGCGAAGGCGTGGTAGTCGGGGTGCAGGTCGTAACCCAGGCTCAGCCAGTGGGCGCCGCCGTCGAGGGAGCGGTAGACCCCGCCCGACTGCGGGCTGTTGCCGTAGCCGTAGAGCCCCAGGGCATACACGGTGTCGGGGTTCGTGGGGTCAGGACGCACCACGTTGTCGTAGAAGCACTGCGTGCCGCAGTAGCCGACCACCGAGTCCGGGCCAGTCTGGGGAGAGCCGGTCGCATCGGCCCACGACGTGGCGCCGTCGGTGGTCTTGAAGACCCGCGACGGGTGGTAATGGTCGGTTAGGTCGAACCAGTCGAAGCCGGTGTAGAGGGTCGCGGTGGCCGCGCCCTTGGGGTGCGAGATACCGAGCGAGAAGCGGCTGCCGCCCTCGAGGTAGTTGCCCTTGGGCAGGTTGGCCATCGCTGAGGCCCAGGTCTTGCCGCTGTCGGTGGACTTGTAGATCGCGTCACCCCAGAACGAGGCGTAGACCGTCTTCGCGTCCTGAGGGTCGAGCACCAGGTCGGTCGCGCCGTGCAGCTGGTCGGTGGTGCCCTTCCTCAGGGTCCAGGTCTTGGCGCCGTCGGTGGACTCCCAGACGCCGTAGGGCTGCTCGGTCGGCGCCGTGGTGCGGTGGTTGCCGCCACGGCCGCGGAGGGTCGAGGCATACAGGTGGTCGGGGTTCGTCGGGTCGACGGCGATCGCCGAAGTCGACTGGCCGGTGAAGAGGGTGGAGACGTGGGTCCACGTCAGTCCGCCGTCGGCGGAGCGGTAGACGCCGTCGCCGTAGTAGGAGTCACCCGAGAGGTTGGCCTCGCCGGAACCCATGTAGACGATCTGGTCGTTGCTCGGGGCGATCGCGAGCGAGCCGACGGACTGCGTGTCGGCGTCCTTGGTCCGCGAGGTCCAGGTGCCGCCGTTCGCCGGGTCGTAGGTCCAGACGCCGCCCTGGGCGCCGCCGAGGATGAGGGTGCCGTCGTTGCGGATGGCGAGGGCGCTCACCCGGCCGGCCATGGCAGCGAAGGTGTTGCTCGTGCGCACGACCTGCACGAGCGGGCTCGGGCCGACAGTGGTCCAGGTCCCGCCGCGAGCGGCGCCCTTGACGGTCTCGCTCGCGATCCCCGAGGCCTGCTGGCTGGCCTTCAGGCGGAGCGCTGCGGCCTGCTCCTCGCTCAGCGGGGTGTCGCCGGAGAGCAGGCGGCTGGCGTAGTAGGCGTCACGGAGCTTGTCGAAGCCCTGTTCGTCGGACCCGTCCTCGTGCTCGCCCTTGGGGGTCAGCTTGACGGGGGTGTCGTCGGCCGGGGTGGGGGCCGCATGAGCGATAGGGGACGCAACGAGGGCCGGGGCGAACCCGACGCTCAGCGCCCCGAGGAGGAGCGGGATGGCAACACGGGAACGCACACGCATCAAGTGAGACTCCGACCTGGGGATGGGGGGGCCGATATCGGGAGAAGGTGGCGTCCCGACCCGCCTGGGCGTGATCTTCCCCTGGGATGTCACGGACCCCGGTTTTCCCCGGGTTTCGGCAGGAAACTCCCAGGCTTCTCACAGCCTATGGCTGGGTGCCCGACAGGTCATAGGCGCTGAAGGGGCGAGCGGTGCGGGGCCGGTGGGCGCATCATGGGTGGGGGTCGGGTTCCTGGCCGCCCGCTGTGAGCCGGCGTCATGGGGTGCGAGCAGGTGTGAAGAAGGAGGCGACGCGTGTGCGAGCAGCCGTTCGGCTCAGCCCCGCCGGGGCCGCAGTCCTGCTCACGGCCGCCGTGCTCGGCGGGTGCGCAGCAGGCCCACCTGCGGGCTCACCTGCGGGCTCACCTCCGGGCTCACCTGGGGGGCCGGTGCCGATGACGACGGCCCACCCGTCCATCCCGGACGACGCCCCAGCGCCGCCGGCGCCGTTACCGACGAGCTCGCCGACCGGTGCACCGGCTCGCGCCGACAGCGCCTGCCCCGCCCGGCCCACGGCGAGGGGGCCGGCCGATAACCTCGTCGTCGTGGCCGTCTCCGGGCCGGCCACCGCCGCCTCGGGCAGCACGGTCATCGTGTCGAGCCGCCTCGTTGTGATCTCGAACGGCTCGCGGGTCGTCCTCACCTCACACGGTTCGTCCGTGGAGGTCCTGCGGGGGTCGACCGTCGTTGCTCGCACCCCGGCGCCGGCCGGACCGGACGTGCCGCTGCCCCTCACGGCGGGGGCGTCGTACCCCGGTCAGACCCTCCCGAGCCAGGTCTCGCTGGTGGGCTGCGACGGGTCGCCGCTGCCTCCCGGTTCCTACGGGCTGCGGGCCGTGGTGGCCTACGGCGGCGACCCGTTGGGCACGGCCCCCGGCGACGCGGGTGGCGCGGGCCGGTTCGTCCTGGTCAGCGACCCGCCCGTGGACCTCGACGTCACCTGAACCCCCCCCGGCTCACGGAACCCCCGTTGGGGTGGGGCCCTGTAGCCCGGTGCCATAGATTGGCCGCATGGCCCGACCCCATGCCGCCGCGATCGTCGAAGACACGTGGCACCGGCAGCTGGAGCGGGGGCTGCGCCGGCAGGGCTGGCACAACCGGGTCATCGGTCACGTGGGCTATGGCTCGTCGTCCTTCGTGCGGGTCTTCGGTCGCGTCGTCCTCAGCCGGGGCAAGGGCGACGAAGCCGACGAGGACGTCCCCGACCTGACCTTCGGCGGGCTGCGGTCCCAGTTCGGTCGCGACCGCGGTTGGCGGGCGTTCATCACCGCCCCCGCGATGGACGTGCCGGTGTCAGTGACCGTCGGGGACCAGACCTTCCACACCCGCAGTGACCGGTCCGGGCACGTCGACGCCACCTTTCGCAACCATGGCCTCGAGCCCGGCTGGCAACAGGTCTCGCTCGGAGCTCAGGGCGGCGACCCGGTCGACGCCGACGTGCTCATCGTCGCCGACGGTGAGCGGCGGGGCCTGGTCAGCGACATCGACGACACCGTTATCTCCACGTCGCTGCCCCGAGCCCTGATCGCGGCCTGGAACACCTTCGTCAAGCACGAAGGGGCCCGCAGCGTCGTCCCGGGGATGGCGCCGATGTACCGCGAGCTCCTCGTCGACTACCCGCTCGCCCCCATCGTCTACGTCTCCACCGGGGCGTGGAACACCGCGCCCACGCTGACCCGCTTCCTGCGCTCACACGGCTTTCCCGTCGGTCCGCTGATGTTGACCGACTGGGGCCCGACCAACACGGGCTGGTTCCGCAGCGGGCAGGAGCACAAGCGGGCCTGCCTCGACCGGTTGGCCCGCGACTTCCCGCAGATCCGATGGATCCTCATCGGCGACGACGGGCAGCACGACCCGAAGATCTACCAGGACTTCGCCGAGGCCCGGCCCGAGGTCGTCGACGCCATCGCGATCCGTCAGCTGACCCCCACCGAGCAGGTCCTCTCCCACGGTCTGCCCGTCTCCAACGAGGAGCTGCAGCCGCGCAACACACGGGCTCCCCGTGAGGTGCCCGTCTACTACGCCCCCGACGGTTACGGGCTCGTGCAGATCCTCCGCTCCGCCGGCAAGGTCGCCGCGCCGACCGAGGCCTAGCGCCGTGCCCGAGCTGCCGGAGGTGCAGGCTCTTGTCGACTTCCTCGACGAGCGCACCTCCGGTCTGGCCGTCGCCTCGGTCGAGCTGGCGTCCTTCTCGGTGCTCAAGACGTTCGACCCGCCGCCCTCGGCGCTCGCCGGCTCACCGGTCGACGGGGTGTCCCGGCACGGCAAGTTCCTCGTCATGGACATCGACGGCATCCACCTGGTCTTCCACCTGGCCCGCGCCGGCTGGCTGCGGTGGTCCGACGAGCTGCCCAACACCGTGATGCGGCCGGGCAAGTCCCCCATCGCGCTGCGGGTACGCCTCTCCGACGGCTCGGGCTTCGACCTCACCGAGGCCGGCACGAAGAAGTCGCTCGCGGCATACCTCGTCCGCGACGTGCAGCAGGTGCCGGGCGTCGCCCGGCTGGGGCCCGATCCCATGGCCGACGACTTCGACGAGGAGACCTTCACGGCCATGCTGGAGGGCCGCCGCACCCAGATCAAGGGACTGCTCCGCGACCAGGAGTTCATCGCCGGCGTCGGCAATGCCTACTCCGACGAGATCCTCCACGTGGCCAGGCTGTCGCCCTTTGCGATGGCGGCCTCACTCAAGCCGGAGGACGTGCAGCGCCTGTATGCCGCGTTGCGCGACACCCTCGTCGGTGCGGTCGTCGCCGCGTCGGGCAAACCGGCCAAGGAGCTGAAGGACGCCAAGCGAGAAGGCATGCGAGTGCACGGACGAACGGGACTGCCCTGCCCGGTATGCGGAGACACGGTTCGCGAGGTGTCGTTCGCCGACTCGTCGCTGCAGTACTGCGCGACCTGCCAGACGGGCGGCAAGCCGCTCGCCGACCGGCGGATGTCCCGGCTGCTGAAGTAGCCCTCTCTGAGAGGATGGCCGTCATGTCGATGTCGCCCAGCGTGCCCGCCGTCCCCGCCGCCGACCTCGCCGACGACACCGTGATGGTCGATGTCCGCGAGCAGGACGAATGGGACGCCGGCCACGCCCCCCAGGCCCTGCACATCCCGATGGGTGACCTGCCGACCCGCGTCGGCGAGCTGCCCGAGTCGGACGAGCCCCTGGCGATCGTCTGCCGCAGCGGCAACCGGTCGGGCCGGGTCGTGGCGTGGCTGAGCCAGAACGGCGTCGACTCCGTCAACGTCGCCGGCGGCATGCAGGCCTGGGGCGCGGCCGGCAAGCCGATGGTCAGCGAGAGCTCCCCCACTCCCCGCGTCATCTGACGGGCATCTGGCAGGTTCGCCCGTGCGCATCCTCTCCATCCAGTCGCACGTCGCCTACGGCTACGCCGGCAACTCCGCCGCCGTCTTCCCGCTCCAGCGCCTCGGCCACGAGGTCTACCCCGTCCTCACGGTCACGTTCTCCAACCACACCGGCTACCCCACGGTTCGTGGCCCGGTGGTCGCGCCCGACGACGTCCGCGCCGTCATCGACGGCATCGAGGAACGCGGCGTGTTCCCTCACATCGACGCCGTGCTGTCCGGCTACCAGGGCCCCGAGACGGTCGGCGCCGTGGTGCTCGAGGCGGTCGCACGGGTCAAAGCCGCCAACCCCGCCGCCGTCTACTGCTGCGACCCGGTCATGGGCGACGTCCACCGGGGGATGTTCGTGCGGGAGGGCATACCGGAATACATGCGCGACCACGTCGTGCCCGCCGCCGACATCGTCACGCCCAACCAGTTCGAGCTCGAGTACCTCACGGGCCGCTCCGTCACGACGCTGGCCGATGTGGTCACGGCCGCCGGACAGCTGCAGCGGATGGGCCCCTCTACCGTCCTCGTGACCAGCGTCCTCACGGAGGAGACGCCCTCCGACTCGATCCAAATGCTTTGTGCCGCAACGGAAGGCACGTGGCTGGTCACCACCCCGCTCCTCCCGCTGACGGTGCAGGGCGGAGGCGACGTCACCGCCGCGGTCTTCCTCGCGCATACCCTCACCGACGGGCCACAGGTCGCCCTTTCCCGCACCGCCGCGACGATGTATGCCGTGCTGGCCGCCACTCACGAGGCGGGCCGCCGGGAGCTGGCGCTCACCGGCGCGCAGGACGCGATCGCCCATCCCGACAACCGGTTCGAGGCGGTCGCGCTGTAGTTCTGGGGGTGCAAGCGCGTCGACGGGTCGAGGCTGGGGTATGGGTGAGGCATGACCGACAACAAGGGCTTCGAGCGCGACATCACCCCCGACGACGCGCAGGCGCTGTCCCGCGACGAGGGCGGCGTCGAACAACCCGGCGCACCGGACCAGAACAGCACGACCGGCACCACTCCCAACGAGGAGTTCGTCGGGCGGGTAGCCGGTGACGACGGCGGCTACGAGGGCGAGACCGGGGCCGAGGCGCGGGCGGCGGCCGGGGAGTAGTCGGCACCGGGCGCAGTTGGACGGCTCAGCGGAGCACCGACTCCAGCCAGGCGGTGAGCTCGGGCAGCAGCCGGCCGCTCTGGACGAGAGCCTGGTCGTGGTCGAGGCCGGGCAGCTCGCGGTAGGGCAGCCCGAGCCGTTCGATCGCGGTGCGGTGCGCCGCCACCCCTCCGAACGGTGTGAACAGCGGGTCGGCGCCTCCCCACCACGACCACACGGGGCAGCCGAGACCAGCCACCAGCTCGGCCGGGGGTAGTGCGTCGACCGTGTCCCAGAACGCCACGAGCGCAGCCGGATCCAGTGCGGCGAGGGTCTCGGCCCACACCTCGGGGTCGCGCTGCCGCTCGGCCAGCTGCTGGCGCCGGCTCTCGGCGAACCCGGCGTAGGAGGCCGTCGTGGGAAACCCTCCGCACGCGACCGCCTGCGCCCGGGGGTTGTCCAGGGCGAGGTACGACGCCACGGCACCGTTCAGCGAGTAGCCCAGCAACGCATACGACCCGATCCCGAGATGGTCGAGCACCCGTTCGATGTCACCGGTGATCTGCCCCGCAGAGTAGTCCTCGGCCGCCAGCCGTCCGCTGCCCATGAAGCCGCGCGGGCTCACCGCCACCACGGTGAACCGTTCCGCGAGCCGGTCCAGCCCGTATGCCGCCCAACCGACGTTCACCTCGGGCACGACGAGCACCGGTCCCGTCCCGGTCAGCTCGTATGCGGTCTGGACCCCATCCAGGGCGACGCTCAGCATGGCGCGACGTTAGCTCGAGGTCGACGGATGTCCGAGGGCCCGGTCAGAGCACCTTGCCGGGGTTGAAGATGTTCAGCGGATCCAGGGTCTGCTTGACCGCTCGCTGCACCGCAAGGCTGCGCGGGTCGAGCTCGCGCTCCATGCCGGCCCGCTTGAGCAGGCCGACCCCGTGCTCCCCGGTGACCGTGCCCCCCAACGCGATCGCGCCGTCGAGCATCTCCTCGAACGCCGCCTGGGCCGCCTCGCGGGCGCCGTCGTCCCCGGGCGGGGTGAGCAGCAGGGGGTGCAGGTTGCCGTCACCGGCGTGGGCGATGGTCGCCATGCGCACCCCGTGGCGCGCGGCGATCTCGACGAGCATCCCCAGCATGGTCGGCAGCGCGGACCGGGGGACGCAGATGTCCTCGGTGAGCACCGGGCCGAGCCGCTCCAGCGCCGGGTATGCCAGTCGTCGGGCGGCAAAGAGCGTCTCCGCCTCCGCGTCGTCGCTGGACTCCAGCGCCCAGAGCGGGTCGCCCTCCTCGAAGGCGGCGGCGACCGCGCGAGCCTCGTCCGCGCCACCCTCGCCCGGGGTGTCGACCCGGGCGAGCAGCAGGACCTGCGCATCGGCCTCCAGACCCAGGTGCTTCCAGTCCTCGACCGCCTGGAGGCACTCGTGGTCGAGCAGCTCGAGGGCCGATGGCGTGAGTCCGCGGCGGGTCACCGCAGCCACCGCCCGTCCGGCGTCGACCAGGCTGCCGAACGCGCCGACGATGGTGCGCGGCGTTCCCTTCGGCGCCGGCCGCAACCGCAAGGTCACCTCGGTGACGATGCCCAGGGTGCCCTCCGAGCCGACCATGAGACCCGAGATGTCAAGGCCGGCAACGCCTTTGGCCGTTCGTCGGCCGAGGCGGACGACGTTGCCGTAGCCGGCCGGGCCGCCCATGACCGCCCGCATACCCAGGACGTAGTCACGGGTCACGCCGTACTTGACGCAGCACAGCCCGCCGGCGTTGGTGGCGACATTGCCGCCGATCGTCGACCAGGGGGCGCTGGCCGGGTCGGGCGGGTACCAGAGACCCTGCTCGTGCAGGATCGCCTTGAGGTCGTCGTTGACGATGCCCGGCTGGACGACGCAGACGAGGTTGTCGCCGTCGATCTCGACGACCTGGTCCATCTTCGACAGGTCGAGGACGAGGCACCCGTCGACGGCGTTGGCGCCTCCGGACAGGCCGGTGCCGGCGCCACGGGGCACAACGGGCACGCGCAGGTCGGCGCAGATGCGCACTGCCTCGGCGACCTCGGATTCGCTGCGAGCGCGTAGAGCGAGCGCCGCCTGACCGACCGGTGCCCACTCCGCGTCGTCGGCCGACAGGCTGGCGACGACGTCGCGGTCGGTGATGAGCCGCTTCGCGGGGATGGTCCGGGACAGCGCCTCGAAGAGCGCGGCCACGGTCCCGGTGGTCTCGGCGCTCCCGGTGGTCAAGGTGGTCTCGGTGGTCTCGGTGGTCTCGGTGGTCTCGGTGGTCCCGGTGGTCTGTGACCTCGTCGTCATGCGCTCCACCGTAGGCGGCTCGACCCCCGATTGGCTCGTGGCCGGCACCACGCCGCAGCGCTGATGCCGACCGCGAGACTCCCCGAGTCGTGGTGGAGCGTCAGGCGGGCGGTCCTCCGAGGCACGTGCCCGCCACGCTGGTGATCCTGTGCGGACCGTCATCGAGGTGGCCCTCCCGCCGGTGTTCCTCTGGCTCGCGGCAACCGACGAACGGGCACGTCAGGGTGCGCCACTCACCGGCGGACAGACGCAGTGACGGCCTGAACGAGACGGCGCCGCTCTGAGCAGCCCTACGCCTCGTCGGGCTCGGGTTCGGGTTCGGCCGGGATGTCCGACTCGCGCATGAGCACGCAGAACTCGTTGCCCTCCGGGTCTGCGAGGACCGCCCATCCACGACCGGGCTTCCTGAGGTCGTTGGCCATCGTCGCGCCGAGCCCGAGCAGCCGCTCGACCTCCTCGTCGCGGCTTCGGTCGCTGGGGCGGAGGCAGACGTGCATCCGGTTCTTCACGGTTTTGGGCTCGGGCACCTTGAGGAACAGCAGGTACCGACCGTCCGGACCCTCCAGCCCGCACTCGTCGTCGCCCGGGTGCTGGTCGTCGTCGGTCAGGGTGAAGTCGTCGAGGACCTCCTTCCACCACATGGTCTGGGCGTAAGGGTCGGCGGCGTCGATGCAGAAGTTGCTCGTGTGTGAGGCCATGGCCAGACGTTCTCACCCAGGGCAGACAGGCACCAACCGGTTTGCGGTCGCGACACGTCTGGTGCTCTCTGCGCCAATCTCAGGCGGAGGGTAGACAGGCGCATACAGTCCGATCATGGACCCGGTGCGCAACCCGTATGCCCCTGGCGCCGGCCAGCGGCCACCTGAGCTGGCCGGCCGCAACGAGCAGCTCACTGCGTTCGACGTCACGCTGGAGCGGGTGGCCAGAGGGCGACCCGAGCGGTCGGTCGTCCTCACCGGGCTGCGCGGTGTCGGCAAGACGGTGCTGCTCAACGCGCTGCGGTCAGCCGCGGTCCGCGCCGACTGGGGGACCGGCAAGCTCGAGGCGCGCCCCGACCAGCGGCTACGCCGACCGCTCGCCGCCGCGCTGCACATGGCGATCCGCGAGCTCGGCCACGCGCAGCCGCAGGACGTGCTCGGCACGCTGAAGGCCTTTGCGGCCCGGGACGCGCCCAGCACCAAGCTGCGGGAGCGCTGGAACCCCGGGATCGACGCCCCCGCCACGACGGGCCGGGCCGACTCCGGAGACATGGAGATCGACCTCGTCGAGCTGCTCACGGACGTGGGCGGCCTGGCCGCCGACCTCGGCCGCGGCATCGCGGTGTTCGTCGACGAGATGCAGGACCTCGGCCCCGAGGACGTCTCGGCGCTCTGCGCCGCGTGCCACGAGATCTCGCAGAACCGCCTCCCGGTGGTCGTGGTCGGCGCTGGGTTGCCGCATCTGCCAACGGTGCTCAGCGCCAGCAAGTCCTACAGCGAGCGCCTGTTCCGCTACACCCGCATCGACCGCCTGGACCGCGCCGCCGCCGACCTCGCCCTCACCTCGCCGGCGCGCGAGGAACGGGTGGACTTCACGCCCGGAGCGCTAGCCGAGATGTACGCCGTGACTGCCGGTTACCCCTACTTCGTCCAGGCCTACGGCAAGGCGGTGTGGGACGCGGCGGCGTCATCCCCCATCACCGTTGACGATGTGCGTGTAGCGGCTCCGGAGGCCGAGGCTGAGCTGGGGGTCGGGTTCTTCGGCTCGCGCTACGAGCGGGCCACACCGGCGGAGCGCGAGTACCTGCGGGCGATGGCCGAGGCGGCCGTGGTGGATGAGTCCGAGGGATCCGGCGACTCCGCGGTGGGCGACGTCGAGTCGGTGGCGACGGCCGCGGTGGCCACGCATCTCGACCGCAAGCCGCAGTCCCTATCCCCGGCGCGCGACGCGCTACTCAAGAAGGGGCTGATCTACTCCGGCGAGCGCGGCCGGATCGCCTTCACCGTGCCGCACTTCGGGCGCTACCTGCGCGCGAACACCTGACCTTCCCTCAGCGGGTGGTGGCGCGCACAACGCGGCGCGGTCGCGCGGCCCGCTCCGACATCCCCGGCACGTTGGTTCAGACCGTCCGAGAGGGTGGGATCCCCTGGGACATCCCTCCGAGCCGGTGCCGGAGACTCAGAGAGAGCGTGCTTCGCCTCGACGTCCATCCCCAGCCCGAATGGGACCGAGGCGCCCGGCCGACTTGGCTACGTGTGGGTTCACCCGAGCGCTCGAGCGCGAGTGCGGCCGCGGGCAGGCTGGAGGCAACCGGCCGCAGCGGCCTCGAAACCCGCTGTCGCGTAACGCACGTCCCGCCCCGACGGCGGCAAAGTGCGAGCGGTTCGACCGGCTGTCGTAGCGGGCGGTGTTGACCGGTCGGTCAATGTGACAGGCAGCGGCTCTGGCCATCTTGTGAAGCAGGTCAGGCCAAGAGGGGACCTGGGTCCAGCCACCCGAAGCTGGACAGTGGTCACCATCACTTCGGTGGCGCGACGGCGGTTTACGGTCCAGGCCGCCGTCGGGCGCGCCCCCATCCACCGCCTTACGAGAGGCTTTGCATGATCGGTCGCTGGCGCGCTGCGGTGGACCGGCATCGAGACGGCTGGCAGCACGCTGCCCCCGTCCGGGATGTGGTCTCTGGTCAGGATCCGAGGGCTCGGGAGACGAGAGCGGGTCGGCTGCGCACGGAGGTCTTGGTGAAGATGCTCTTGAGGTGGTCCTGGACGGTGTGAGGCGAGAGGAAGAGCCGGCTCGCGATCTCCTGGGTGGCGAGGCCAGTGACGAGGTGCTCGAGGAGCTCACGCTCCCGTGGGGTGAGACCGTGAGCTCTGCCGAATACGGCGGTCCGCTCGGCGGGAGCGCTGTCTTCGATGGTCACTGCGATGTCGCGGTTGGGGGCCGAAGAAGCGTCCATCACCCGTGCTGCGCGTAGGGTCAGCCAACGCCCGCCGGAGAGGTGGACCCGTGCCGAGGCGTGGTGCTCGTCCACGTTCGATTCGACGGCTAGCAGTTGGCCGCCGACGTTGTACGCACTGGCCGGCACCGGGGAGTGGGTCAGCTCCGGGGGAAGGAGCAGCCGCAGGTACTCGTCGGTCTCGCGGGTCTGGGCTAGAAGCTGGAGGGTGGCCGAAAGGAGCAGGACGACTGGTCCGCGATGGGCGTCGCTATTGTTTGTCCGAGGGGTGAACGTCGCCGCCTGGCTTCGTCGCAGCGCCATCGTTATCGGTGCCGCAAGATCAGCTAGGTAGGCGGCCTCGTCCGCGCTGAACGGCGAACTCGTCGTCCGCCAGAGGTCTAGGAAACCCCAGCACCCGAACTCGTCTCGAAAGACGACTGAGGCGACGTCGACGACGCCGTACTGCGACAGCAGCTGCCGCCAAAGCAGGCTTGCGGACAAGCCCGACCCGTTGTGCCGGGCGAGCAGGGCTACGGCGCCGTCGAGGTGCGTCCACCTGTTATGGGTCGTCAGGTACTTCAGCCGGACCAGCTCCGGCAGCCGCGTCAGGTCCGGTATTTCCGCCAGCGGCAAGGACCCGACCTCGGTCTCCGGGTCGGTCAGTACCCAGGCGTAGTAGTCGAAGGGCACCACCGACACGATCTCGTCGAGCAGGCGGCGACGCAGCAGACGCGACTCGGTAGGCGGCGCACAGATGCGCCCGACGCGCTGCTGTGACTCTCGGAACGCCGACGGCCTCCCCATGACCCGAAGCGTAAGGATGCCAGACCCCAGATTCTTGGGATTGTCGCGGTGGGGCGCCGCTCGTAGCGTCGAGAGCGACCCGTCCTCTGGAATGGAGAAGCCAATGCCCAACCTGCACATCGAGCACCCCATCACCGACTTCGCGACCTGGAAGCAGGCCTTCGAACGGCTCGACCACGTTCGCGCAACAGCAGGCGTCGTCAACGCCGAAATCCAACAGCCGGTCAACGACCCACTCTTCGTCGTCATCGACCTGGAGTTCGCCACGATCGGGGAGGCGGAGCGCTTCCTCGACTTCCTCGAAAAGAAGGTCTGGGCATCGAGTAACAGCGCTCCCGCCCTGGCGGGACGTCCGCGGACCGCCATCCTTGTCGCCGCATCGCTGCCAGCCGCCCACTAACCCTGGTGAGCCCCGGGGGCGGTGCCTGGCGTTGATTCGCGAGCGAGCCGCCGACCGATGAGGTGATGCCGATCGGCGTGGACTCACAGTCGGAGAGCCCTCACGCCGAGACACACAGGGTCGACCTGCGCGTCGCAGTGCGCCACACCACGTCGGCGCGCTGCGCAGACCCTTTGTTGAGCACTGCATCGGCAATCGCGTACATCGGATGGGCGTGTCACCGGGTGAGTGAGCGCTCATCGGCACGAGCACTCATCGGCCAGGTCGGTCATCGGGCCGAGCGGCGACCCTGCCGGCGCTCATGCCGCTCGTCCTGCCCCTGCATGGCGTCGGCAGCGCGCATGCGTACGTGCCGACCTTCGGTGACATCGCACTGAGTGACGTGCGCTCAGTGGCGCGCCACGATGGGCCAGACGTCCACGGAGTCACCGGACAGAGCGTGCAGCCTGCTCCACATGTTGGTCGTTCCGCACGCGTGGTTGGGGATGATCCGGACGAGGTCGCCCACTCCGAGGCGGTTGACGCGCGCGCCCCCGAGGAACCCGTGCTCCTCGTTGGCGGTCGGGAACGTCACGCCCGGCAGCGGTGTCGCGTCGACGTTACACACGAGGCCGGCGCCGACCTCAGCCGACAGCGAGTCGGAGCTCATTGCCTTGAGCCCGGCGTCGGTGATGGCGTGGCCGTCCCGCTGGCGGGAGACCACTCGCGCGAGCACGGTGAGCGCGCACTGGCCGACGGTCGCGCTGCCCAGCCGGACCTGGTTCCCGTCGAAGTAGACGTAGGTGCCGGGCCGGCCCTCGGTGACGCCCCGAGCGTACGGGGAAGACGTCATGCCGGGAGTGGACCCTACCGAAACGATGTCGCACGCGACCCCCGCATCCCGCAGCTCGGCCGCCGCCCCCGCCAGCTCCGAGCCGACCCCGCTCCCCGCGGACTCCAGCCCCGCCCGGTCCGAGCCGTAGCCGCCGAGGTGGCCCTCGTGGGTGAGCACGCCGAGGACCCTCAACCCCGGGAGGGCGTCGATGGCCCGGCCCACGTCGGCGGCCACGTCCGGGGAAACCCCGGTGCGGTGCTGCCCGGTGTCGACGTCGAGCAGGAGGCGCACCTCCACGTCTCGGCGGACCGCCTCCGCCGACAGCGGACCGGCCACCGCCAGGGAGTCGGCGATGAGGGTGACGTCCCACCTCGTCGTGGCATCGACCGCGAAGCGGCCTTGGCCGCCCCGACCGGCTGGTGCGCCCACAGCAGCCCGGTGAACCCCGCGGACCCCAGCGCCTCCACCTCGGCCGGCGTGGAACAGGTGAGGAATCAACGCCGAGTTTGGCCAGAGTTAGGCCTCACCATTCATTGTCGCCGGCCGTGACGGCCTCGACGCGTCGGCCAGGATGCCTCAGGGTCGCCCACGTTCGGTTGACCAGGGCGCGCACCTGCTCGTCCGGCACCTCTCCGGCCGACATGGCCAGCGGGCCGTTGGCGTGGGCGTCGCTGACCAGAGTGACGTCGAAACCCTCGGCCAGCGCATGCTGTCCGGCCAGGTCGACACAGAAGGCGTTCTGTACGCCGACGAGCACGACACGGTCGACACCCTTCTCGCGCAGCGCGGCGGGGAGTCTGGTGCCCCCGAACGTGCGCTTCGATGCTGCTTGCGGACGGTCAGCTCGTCGGTCCAAGCGAGCTCGGGCACGACCTGCCACCCCGCGCTTCCCGCGACGAGGCCGTCATCGTCGTGCTGCACCCACACCCGTCGCACCCCGCGGCGCGCGCCGCGTCGACGACGGCGGCGATGGTGGGCAGCACTCTCTCCAAACCCGGATTCGCCTGCACCACACCGCTGCATGTCGATCACGAGCAGTGCCGTCCCCACGCCAGCAGTATGCCGGTCCGCCCGGGCCGTCTGCAGGTCCGACCGGCGAACAGGTACCTGCCGCCCCCAGGCGGGGGGCGTTCTCACCGATACCGGCGCGCCATGCCCTTGTGCCTGTCTGGCCTGCGACGCGGTTCACCGTCGGCCCTGTCCGCCGCTGGACGACTGCAGTCTGGGCCTCATCGTCGTCAACAGGGCCACGTCAGCGCACGGTAAGGCTTGCTCACAGGACATCCGCCGCTGTCACCGGCCACCATGGGGCGTATGCCGGACGTCACGACGACCGCGAGCCGCCCGCAGAGGTGGCCGGCGTTCACCAGCCCGCTTCGTTCCACCGCCCTGACTGCAAGGATCGGTCGCGTGCTGGGGATCTGCTTCAGCGTCTGTTTCGTGACCGGGCTGCTGAGCCACTACCAGTACGCGCCGTGGGCCTGGCTTCCCGAGCCGGCCAGCCCGGTGTGGCTCTACCGCGTGACCCAGGGTGCCCACGTCGTCACCGGGACGGCCACGATCCCGCTCCTGCTCGTCAAGCTGTGGTCGGTCTACCCGAACCTGTTCCGGTGGCCGACGATTCGCGGTCGGAAACACGCCCTTGAGCGGCTGTCGGTCTTCGTTCTTGTCTCGACCGCGCTGCTGCAGCTGTTCACCGGCTTCCTCAACGCCCTGAACTGGTACCCGTGGCCCTGGAACTTCGTCGTCGTGCACTTCGCCCTCAGCTTCGTCGTCATTGGGTCGATTCTGCTGCACATCGGAGTGAAGCTCCCCGACATCAGGTACGGGCTCGAGGCAAAGCTGGCCGACGCCGACGTCCTGACCGAGACGCCGTGGAGTGACAACCCCGATGCGCACAGCAACGCCGGGGACGTGCCCCCGCCGGCGACCCCGGCGTTGACCCGCCGTGGCCTCCTCCTCGCGACCGGCGCGGGCGTCGGCGCCGTCGTCGTCACGTCGATCGGGCAGACCGTCACGCCCCTGGAACCCCTGGGACTGCTGGCGATCCGCGAGTGGACCAAGGGGCCTCAGAGAGTGCCGGTCAACAAGACGGCCGACCAAGCCGGCGTCCTCACCACCGCCCAGTCCTCCGACTGGCAGCTTGAGGTGGCCGGCCGTCAGTCGTATGCGTTGGGGCTGGCCGAGATCGAGCCACTCGCCCAGAGCGAGGAGGACTACCCGATCACCTGCGTCGAAGGGTGGAGCGCGGGTGCGCGCTGGCGCGGCATACGGCTCCTCGACCTCGTGACCCGCAGTGGTGGCGACGCTCAGTCGCGGGTGACCGTGTTCTCGCTCGAGGACAACGGGGCCTACAGCAGCAGCGTCGTGTTCGGGCCGCAGGTCTCTGCCGCCCTGCTCGCCACCCACCTCTTCGACGAGCGGTTGGACATCGACCACGGCTACCCGTTGCGGCTCATCTGTCCCAACCGGCCCGGGGTGTTGAACACCAAGTGGCTGCACCGCATCGAGGTGAGCTGAGATGCGGGCGTGGCGCATCGGCCTTGGCGTAGCGGGGATCCTGCTGGGGCTCTACGGCGCGGTGAACCTGTTGACCGGCGTCGACATCGGCACCCTCCTCGTCCTCGCCCTGTGGCTGGTCGGGGCTGTCGTCATCCACGACGGGGTCCTGTCGCCGGCCGTCCTGGGGGTGGGCTGGGCGCTGCACCGATGGGTGCCGGTGCGGGCCCGGCGCTACACACAGGCCGGCCTCATCGCCGGTGGTCTCATCACCGTGGTCGCCACCCCGATGATCCTGCAGCAGGGGGCCGAGCCGGCCAGCAAAGCGTTGCTGCGGCAGAACTTCGGCGGCAACCTGACCCTCCTGCTCGGGCTCGTTGCGGCCGCCAGCCTGGTGCTCTACGCCGCCCGCGTGGCCCGCGACACCCGCCGGACGTGAGTCGACTCGGCCGGGCCGGATAGCGTGGGTGCGATGAAGGTCGACGTCCGGCCGGCGGCGGTGTCCCGGTTCGACGATGTGGCGGTCATGCTTGGCCCGAAGAACCCGACATCGTCGGTGTGCTGGTGCCTCAGCCATCGCGTCGACTCGAAGACCAACAAGGCGCTCGTCGGTGAGGCCCGCGGCGCATACGTGCAGAAGCTCTGCCACCGCAAGATCGCGCCCGGTGTCCTGGCCTACGAGGGCGACGAGGTGGTCGGGTGGGCGGCGGTCGCCCCCCGGTCGGAGCTGCCGTTCGAGCGCTCCCGGCTCATCCCGCACGTCGACGACCTGCCGGTGTGGTCGCTCTGGTGCGTTCGCGTACGCCCGGGCCATCGCGGCCAGGGCATCGCGCCACAGCTGGTCGAGGGTGCGGCCGAGTATGCCCGGTCGGAGGGAGCGCCGGCGGTGGAGGGCTACCCCGTCGACAACGGCGGCAGGAAAGTGGACCTGACGATGGCCTTCGTCGGTACCCGCTCGATGTTCGAGACCGCCGGGTTCACCGCGGTGGCGGACACGCGCGCGGTGGCCGGCGGCTTTCCCCGCATCCTCATGCGCCGCACTCTCACCTAGGTCCAACGTCATGGAAGCGGTCATGTCGCTGTCCTCCTGGGTCCAGGTGTCGGTGCTGGTCGGTGCGGTTCGGTCTCATGGAGACTCGGTCAGCGTGCGTGACACATCGCGCGTCGGCCGGACCGATCGTGCCAGCGGGCGACGAGGAGGGATCTCGTGGCGGACGTGGTCGTCGTGGGAGCAGGCCCGACCGGGTTGATGCTGGCGGGCGAGCTGGCACTGGCGGGGGTCGATGTCGCGGTCGTCGAGCGTCGCCCGACGGCTGAGCTGGTGGGTTCGCGCGCCGGCGGGTTCCACTCGCGCACCATCGAGATCCTCGACCAACGGGGCATCGTTGAGCGGTTCCTGACCGAAGGGACGACCCATCCCGTGCCGTACTCCGGTCGACTGATGCTGGACATGACCGACGTCCCGACCCGACACGCGTACACGCTCGGCTTGTGGCAGAATCACATCGAGCGGATCCTTGCCGGCTGGGTCGAGGAGCTGGGCGTCCCGGTGCATCGTGGGCTCGAGGTCACCGGAGTCGTCCAGGACGACACCGGCGTCGACGTCCGGCTGGGGGACGGTGCGCAGCTGCGGGCGGCCTACGTCGTCGGTGCCGATGGCGGGCGCAGTGTCGTCCGCAAGGCGGCTGGGATCGGCTTTCCCGGGTGGGAGGCCACCACGAGCACCATGATCGCCGAGGTCGAGGTCAGCGAGGAGCTGCCGGTGGGCATCACCTACGACGCCAGCGGTATCCACGGGCTGAGCTACATGGCGGACGGGCAGACCGTGCGGGTGGTCACCAGCGAACCAGCGCTGGGAATCACCACCGAACCCACACTGGCCGACCTCAGCGCGAACCTGACCACGGTCTACGGCACCGACTTCGGGGTGCATGACCCCACCTGGATCTCGAGGTTCACGGACGCGACTCGCCAGGCTGCGGCATACCGCAGCGGGCGGGTCCTGCTCGCCGGCGATGCCGCACACATCCATTCCCCCGCGGGTGGCCAGGGCATCGGCCTCGGCATCCAGGATGCCGTCACCCTCGGCTGGAAGCTCGCGCAGGTGGTCAAGCGCGGGTCCTCAGACAGCCTGCTGGACACCTACCACCGCGAGCGGCACCCGGCCGACGCCCGAGCGCTGGAGTACTCCAAGGCCATGAGCGCCCTCCAGCGGCAGGACCCCCGGATCGCCGCCGTCCGCGACCTGATGGACGAGCTGGTGGTCATGGACGAACCACGCCTCCGCGTCGTGGGGCTGGTCTCGGGCCTGGACGTGCACTACGACCTCGGCGACGGGCATCCGCTGCTCGGCCGGCGAATGCCCGATCTCGACCTCCAGGTCGGAGGGGACGTGGTGCGGGTCTACGCCCTGCTGCACACCGCTCGTCCGGTGCTGGTCGACCTCGACCCCCTGGGAAGCATCGCGCCAGGACCGTGGGCGGACCTGGTGCAGCTGGTGCAGGCGACCTATACCGGCGGCTGGGAGCTGCCGGTGATCGGACCGGTCGACGCGCCCGCCGCGGTGCTGGTGCGACCCGACGGTCACGTGGCGTGGGTGGGAGACGGGACGCCGTCGGGGCTGGACGAGGCGTTGACGACCTGGTTCGGGGACGCCGGCCCGCGCCGTTGAGGACGTGGGCGACGCGCCCGGAGAAGCAGGCGTGGGAGTGCGAGGCGTATCAAGATCTCTGTCCAGCGACCTGAACCCCAGTCCTTCCCAGGAGGAACCATGCCCGTCTGGATCTGCCGAACGTGCGCCGTCGAAGGGCCCGATACCCCGACCGCTACATCGCCTGGGTCAGGGGCGACTTCGACGACCTCACCTAGCGGACGCCTACATGGTTGTGCGGGTCAAGCCTGGGCGGCCAGGTCCGCATACGTCGGCTCGGCTAGAGGCGGCCGGTCTCCGACGGCTCCACGATCGCCAGGCCGTCTCGTTCGTCGTCCCAGGCCAGGGCGCTGATCCGCCAGCCACGGGCGGTGCGGACGCACTGGATGTGCTTCATCCCTCGACCCGTGAACGGCGAGCCGTCCTGCACGCCCGCCTTCGCGTAGGTGCTGGTGTGGTGGGCGATGTCGCCGAACACCTCGGTGTGACCGGCCAGCTCCCACTCCGAGAAGTCGACGAGGTGGCCTCCGGTCAGCAGCGCCTCTCGCGGCGCGATGAACGCGTCGAGGTCCATGACCAGGGGTTCGTCACCGCACGTCCGGACGATGACCGCCTCACCGATGAACAGCGTTCGTAGAGCGTGCAGCCGGACGCCCGTCTCTGGCCCGGACACGAACGCGGCCAGGAGGGTGCGAACGAGCTGTTGGACCTCGGCGACGTCGGTCACGACCGAGGAGGTCACGGCTGCCCCGATCCGGTATGCATGGCCGCCCCTCTCGCGGTCGGGTGTCCGACCTGGCTCTCACGACCGGCTCACCCTAGACGGCCGACGGTCACGTGCCGTGAGTGAGTACGGGACGCTCTCGCGGTTGGGGGAGACGTTGACCATGGGGTTCGCGGACGCCAGTCTGCGTCGATGAACCCATCGAGGCGGGCGTTGGTCACCTGGGGCCAGCCTCTGGCCTGGCGACTGCACCGGCAGCTGCTTGACCCAGTCGGGACCGACTCGGTGGCCGGGGTCGTCCGCCGGCTCGGTGCGGTGCTGTCGATGGATGAGTCGCTGGCCGAGCTTGCCGTCCGCAGCCGGTGGTCGTCGGCGGGGTCGTGTGCGGGACCTGGGCGCGTAAGCGCGACGAGATCACGGTCGCCTGGCGCGACGAGTGGCCGCGACCGGACGGGCCGATCGGGAAGGAGGCCGAACGACTGAGCGTCGTCCTCGGGCGCGACCTACGGGTGAGCCTGACGTAGCTGTGGCGCGAAGGTCGGCGCTCAGTGGGTACCGGTCGGAGGCCGACCGGTACCCACCGGGAAGATCAGGATTGGTCAGGCGGGCTACGGGGCCACCTGGATCACGGGGACCGTGTTCGGAATACTCGGGTCGCCGAACTTCGCCTGCTCGATGCGCAGCGTGCCCTTCATCTTCTCGTCGGGCTTCGGGACGTCGAACGTCACCCCCGTCAGCTTCCAGGTGTTCCCGCCGACCTTGACGACGAAGTCGCCGGTGGTCCGGAAGACCGGAGCCTGGTAGGTCAGCCACGAGGCGTAACCCGGTGGGACCGGCACCGTCGTGGTCTGGCCCACCTCGGAGGTGTTGGTCACCGTCTTCGTGAAGTGCGAGGAGAAGCTTGTGGTCACGAGGTTGAGGACCCGCACCGACAGCTCGGCCTGAACGCCCCATTGGCTGCTGGTGGTCGTCACGGACTTCCAGGTGTACTGCTGGTTTCCGTGGTGATGCCGTTGTTCTCGAGCACGATGCCGGTGAGCTGTGGTGCGGTGAAGGCGTCCTTGTAGGACGTCGGCGTGAAGTCGCAGACCGCCGCCGAGTCGTTGGCGCAGATCTCGCGAAGCGTCTCCAGCTGCGCGGCGGCGTTGTCGGCCGACAGGGTGTGGGTCCGCACCTTCGCGTTCGTCACGGTGAGGGTGGAGTTGCTGCATCCCCCAACGGTGGCCTTGAAGGCATTGTCCCCGAAGTCCAGCCCGCCCTCCCGGAACGACTCGCAGTCGACGCGGCTGTCACGGAGCCCGACCGAGAAGCTCGGCTTGGCCAGGGCCAGCACGTAGGACTTGCTCTCCCCGACCCGCAGGCGGACGCCGCCGGCGTCCGTGCCGCTGGTGCCCTTGGCGTTGACCGCGAAGTGCAGCTTCTGACCCGGGTAGATCTTCTTCCCCGGCGCCGGCTCGATGCCGTCCCACGTCGTGCCCATCACCCAGGCTCGCTCGATGGTGAGCACCTGGTCGGTCAGGTTGTAGACGTCGTACTGGCCGGCGTACTGGGCCTGCATCTCGGCGGGGGAGGTCGCCGTCGCCGTCGTTCCCCCGCTCGCCGGCGCGGCACCGGCTGCCGGCGCCCACACCGCCAGTCCGGCAACGGCGACTACACACGCGGCGACAACTCTGACCTTCACGTTAGTTCCTCCTTGGGGTGAAATGCCCTGTCCTATCTCCTATCTCGAGTGTGACGCGCCGCCGGGTGCGGGGGTGTCCGACCGATGGGGGGGGTCTCGGGGTGAGGTCGTCGTCCCCCGATCGGAGGACGACGCGACGCGATCGGTCACCTGCGCCCGACGCGCCGGGTCGTGATGCCGATGTAGGTCTCCCGGTCAGTGGGGTCGTCGTCGGTGCGGACCCGTGTCGGGGGCGGACCATCGACGGGGCGGAAGTGGTCCAGCCGGGTGGTCAGCAGGCCTTCACCCCGCGCCAGGTCGGGCACCCGCATCTGGAAGGCATGCACGGTCAGAGCCGGCACGGTGCCCCGGACGACCAGCTGCGTGGCCCGCTGAGCCGTCTCGAGAGGCACCGCCCGTAGCGTGGGCAGCATCGCCAGCGCGGGGGCATACGCGTCCTCCGGAAGCTCCAGCTCGAACCGGTGCACCGGCTCGCACACGGTGGTGCGGGCCGAGAGCAGCGCCGTCATGAGGACCAGCGATGTTAGACAACGGAAGTCGGCCGCTGTGCTTGAGATGCTCTTGGTGAAGTCTGCGTGGCCGAAGCTCTGCCGCGCCCAGTAGCCGGAGTGCGTCACGAAGACCGCGCAGTCGGGGATCTCCCAGCCGTGCGGCCCCTGCCGCAGGGTCGCCCGCACCGAGTCCTCGACCGCGGTGAAGAACGCCAACGGCATCGACCCGAGCTCCACCTCGACGTCGACGGTGACGCCGTGCCCGACCGGGGCCGGCTCGACCCGGAGGCCGACGGTCCCGAGAAACGGGTTCGACGGCGTGGCGATCACTTCCGCGGCGGATGCGCTGCTGACAAGCCGCTCGATGCAGATCGGCGTGGACTCTCGGAAGGTGACGTCCACGCCGTAGTCCGTGGCGAGCAGGCTGCCGATGACCTCCTTCTGCACCTCGCCGTAGAGGGACACCGACACCTCGCCGCGCCCGTCGTCCTGGCGCACGTCGATGAGCGGGTCCTGCTCCGCGAGCTCCGTGAGCCCCGCGTACAGGTCCCCCCGACGGCGGGGGTCCACCGCGTCGACGACCGTCTCCAGCGACGGCCGGACGAACTGCTCCTGGACCACGCCCCGCCAGGCGCCCAGGACGTCACCGATTCGCGCCCTCGAAAGTCCGCGTACCTGGCCGATCTGACCGGCACACAACGTCTTTGACGTCACGAGACCGGCGGGTGAGTAGGCCGAGAGCGCCGTGACAGGCTCGGCCCGGCCGTCCCCGAGATCGACCCGGTCGCGCAGCCGCAGGACCCCGGAGCCCATGCGTAGATAAGTGATCCGCTCACCGGCCGGACCCCGCTCCACCTTGAAAACGAGGCCCGACGGCTCGGCGTCGAGGTCCGCGTGCGGCGGCGGCAGGTACGTCGTGAGAGCAGTCATCAGGTCGCCCACTCCGGCCCCGGTGATAGCCGACCCGAAGACCACGGGGTGGGCCTGGCTGCGGGCAGTCTGCTCGGCGAGGCGGTGGTGCAGGGTGGCCGGCGGGTATGCCGGATGGTCGCCGACGAGCGCGGCCAGCACCTCGGTGTCGTGCTCGGCGAGCACCTCGGCGACCCGGCCTGGAGGGTCCGGCGCGACGACGCCGCCCACCCGTAGCACGGAGGGCGTGAGCCTGGCTCTGATCTCCGCCAGGACCACATCCGGTTGCGTCCCCGATCGGTCCATCTTGTTGACGAAGAACAGCGTGGGGATCCGCAGCCGTTGGAGGGCTCGGAACAGCACCAGGGTCTGGGCCTGCACCCCCTCGGTGCCCGACACGACGAGGACGGCGGCGTCGAGCACGGCCAGCGCGCGCTCGACCTCGGCGACGAAGTCGGAGTGGCCCGGGGTGTCGACGAGGTTGACCGGGCGGCCGTCGACGACGAAGGACGCCACGGCGCTGCGGATCGTGATGCCGCGGCGGCGCTCGAGCGCCATGGTGTCGGTGACGGTCGTCCCGGCGTCCACGCTGCCGGGGTCGGCGATCACACCCGCCTCGTAGAGCAGGCGTTCGGTCAGACTGGTCTTGCCGGCGTCAACGTGGGCGAGGACACCGAGGTTGAGCGGGGTCGGGGAAGTGTCGGGCGACACGGGTCTTCACGTCCATTCCGTAGGTGGGTACCAGGCGGGACATGAAGGTCGCTCGCATCGCTCTACCTCTCTGACGCGATCAGGGACGTGATGAGGACACCACGGGCCCCCCCGCGGGCACCACCCGTTTTCGGCGAGCCCGACGCATACCGACCGGACTCACGCGATTGTTGGTTCCGGCCGGTTGCCGGCGTCGAAACCGACGAATACGTGAGTCCGGTCGGGAGTCAGGCCTGCAGCGGGGTCCAGCCGTCCGGGCCGTCGGAGCCCGCAGCGTAGGTCTCCATCGGGACCTGGTCGGCGGCCCACGCCTTCTGGTAGGCATCGACGATCCGCCAGCACTCCTCGGCTGCGTCGCCACGGACGGTCAGGGTCGGGTCGCCGTCGAGGATGCCGGCCAGCACCTCGGCGTAGGGGGTGAGCACCGAATGGAGCAGATCCGTGGCCAGGATGGACTGCTGGAGCCCTAGCGAGTCGTCGGCCGTGTTCGTTGTGAGGTGCAGCTCGAGCCGGTCCGGGTTGAGACTGAGGACGAGCTGGTCCGCCGTGTCGTGGCCCGTGAGTCCGTGCGGCACGTGCCGCACGTCGCGGAACGAGATAATGATCGCCTTGCGGGCGTTGCCGATCGACTTGCCCGACCGCAGTGTGATCGGGACGCCGGACCACCGCTCGTTGCGCACCTCGAGGGTCACCTGTGCCAAGGTCTCGGTGTGCCGGGCCGGGTCGACGCCAGGCTCGGCGGTGTAGTCGGGCACCTGTCGGTCGCCGATGGTCCCGGCGGTGTACTGCGCGCGGTGGGAGGACGTAACCGGGTCGCCACCCCATGGCTCGGTGGCCCGCAACGCCTGGGTCGTCATGTCTCGCAGCTCGATCGGGCCGATCCGGGCGGGCGCCTCCATCGTGACCAGCGCCATGACCTGGAGCAGGTGCGACTGGATCATGTCGACCATCGCCCCGGCCTTGTCGTAGTAGATCGCCCGGCCCTCGAGGGTCAGCGGCTCGTCGAAGACGACCTCGATCGAGGCGATGTCGTCGGCATTCCAGACCGGCTGGAACAGGCGGTTGGCGAACCGCAGGCTGATGACGTTGAGCACCGTGGAGGTGCCGAGGAAGTGGTCGACCCGGTGAATGCTGCCCTCTGGCACGAGGGACAGGAGCTTGGCGTTGAGCGCTCGCGCCCCTTTGGCGTCACCACCGAAGGGCTTCTCCAGCGCCAGCTGTGTCCCATCCGGCACGCCGGCCTTCTGGAGCGCGTCGACCGCCTTCATGCTGATCGCGGGCGGCAGGGCGAAGTAGAGGACGAGAGGGTCTCCGCTCGCGGCCGCCAGGAGCGTCTTGACCGACTCGACGTCGGTGACGTCGCTGGTGACCCACGCCGCCTCCGTCGCCGCCGTATGGGCCGCGCTGTCCTTGGCCACGCCCGCGTCGGTGAAGGCGGTGGTCACCGTGTCGCGCCAGGCCTGCTCGTCGACGGGGCGAGCGTCGGACCCGATGATCCGCACCGACCGGTCGGTGTCGCGGGCCAGGAGCGAACCGAGGCCAGGAAGGAGGAGCCGCTTGGTGAGGTCTCCTGAGGCTCCCAGAATGCACAGCGTCGCGGTCATGGCGTCCTCTCGTCGGGCTTGGTCGGAGCGACGCTACCGGTCCGCGCTGAACGGGACTTGACGACCGTGGCGACTCTTGAGAGAGTACTCTCGATAGAAGTCTCTCAATGGTGACGGAGGCGTGATGGCCAACCCGTACGGCGACGTCGAGCTCGATGCCCGCGGTATGCGGGCGCTTGCCCACCCGGTGCGGCTTGCCCTGCTCACGCAGCTGCAGCAGGGCGGTCCGTCGACCGCGACCCGGCTGGCTCCCGTCGTGGGCGCCAGCCCGTCGGTGGCGAGCTGGCACCTTCGCCATCTGGCCGAGCACGGGCTGGTCCGCGACGCGACCGATGAGGAGTCGGTTCGCGAGCACAGTCGCGAGCGCTGGTGGGCGGCGGTCTCCCGGGGGTTCCGGTTCACCGGCGCCGACGACCCGGAGGGGTGGGCCGCGGCTACCGCGCTGACCCGGGTCATCGAGGCCGTCGAGGGCGACCTCGTCCAGACATGGCGCGAGGAGGCCGAGCCCTACCTGGAGCCCGAGTGGCGGCACCTCTCCGGCCGGGCTAGCACCCGCATCCTCGCTACGGCCCACGAGCTGGCCGAGCTCGATCGGGCGATGGAGGCACTGCTGGCGCCCTATGTCCTGCGCAAGGACGCGCCCGCCGCCTCCCTCCCCGCGGGCACACGGAGCGTCCGCATCCTGCGGCACGTGCTGCCAGAGGCCGCTCCGGGTCGGCCCACCGAGGCACAGTAAGCGCCGTGGACCAGTCGCGGCTCTGGCGCGACCGCCGCTTCGCGACCTACTGGTTCGGGCAGGGGGTCTCCCAGCTCGGCGACCGCGTCTCCGAGCTGGCTCTGCCCCTCATCGCGGTCACGATGCTGACGGCGACACCGAGCGAGGTCGGGCTGCTCACGGCCGCGGTCTGGGCCCCGAACCTCCTGTCGGTCGTCGTCGGCGCCTGGGTCGACCGCCGGCGCAGCAAGCGACGGCTGCTCGTCGTCGCCAACCTCATCCAGGCGTCCGCCGCCATCGCGCTCCCGGTCGTCTTCTGGGTGGGACACCTGACGCTCTGGCACCTGTATGCCGCGGCGCTCGTCCTCGGTGCGGGCGGCGTGCTCTACCAGACGTCCTACCCCACGTTCTTCGCCCGGCTCGTGCGCCGCGACCAGTACGTCGAGGCGAACTCGCTGCTCAGCACCACGCGGTCCGGGTCGTTCATCGCCGGACCCGCCCTCGCCGGCGCTCTCATCCAGGCGGTCACCGCCCCGGTCGCCATGGTCGTCGACGCCGTGTCGTTCCTCGTCTCCGCCATCGCGATCGGCTCAGTCCGTGTCGACGAGGCGAGCGCCCAGCCCGGTGACGGGCCCACGGGGAGAGGGCGGGACGAGCGGCTGCTCCGGCGGGCCGGCCAGGGCCTGGTCTTCCTCTCCCGCCACCCCTACCTGCGGGTGTCGCTGGCCTGCACGACGACCCTCAACTTCTTCTCGTTCGTCGTGGCCGCAGTGCTCGTGCTCTACGCCAGCCGCACGTTGGGGCTCGACGCCGCGCAGATCGGGCTGGGTCTCGGTCTCGGCGCCCTCGGGGGTCTCGCCGGCGCGCTGCTCGCCCCGCGGATCGGCCGGTGGGCCGGCACCGGCCGGACCGCCGCCGTCGGCGCCGTGCTCTTCTCCGCGCCGTTCGCGTTCCTGCCGCTGGCCGGCGGCACGACGCCTACGAAGGTCGGTGTGTTGGCCGCCACCGAGTTCGTCAGCTCGGTGGGCGTCATGCTGTTCGACGTCAACGTCAACTCGGTGCAGACCGCCGTGACCCCCGACCACATGCGCAGCCGGGTCGCCGGCGCCTTCTCCACCGTCAACTACGGGATCCGGCCGCTCGGCGCGATTGTCGGCGGCCTCGCGGCGACCGTCGTGGGTATCGGTCCCACGCTCGTCGTCGCCGCGGCTGGTGGCTGCCTGTCTGTGCTGTGGTTGCTGCGCTCACCGGTGCTGGCCGTGCGCAGTGTCACCGACCTCGAGCCCGTTGACGTGCCGGTCAGGTCATAACCTCGGACCGTGAACGCACCGACGGACGAGCGGGTCGCCCTTCGTCCCGACTGCGGGGACTGTGTCGGGTTGTGTTGTGTCGCATTGCCGTTCGCTCGTTCGGCGGACTTCGCCATCGACAAGCCGGGCGGTATGCCGTGTCCCAACCTCGACGGCGCCGACCGCTGCACGATCCACGCCCGCCTACCTCAGGCCGGATTCCGCGGCTGCACGGCTTTCGACTGCCTGGGCGCGGGTCAGCAGGTCACCCAGGTCACGCTCCGAGGCGCCACGTGGCGGGACGGCTCTGAGACGGCGACCACGATGTTCGCGGCGTTCGAACAGATGCGAGCCCTGCACGAGCTACGCTGGTACCTCGCCGAGGCCCGGACCCGGGCGACCGAGGACGGAGTGGCCAACCGCATCGCCGAGCTCGCCGGACAGCTGCTCCGGCACGGGAGAAGTGACGCGGAAACGTTGGCCCGTCTTGATATCGGTGCCCTCCGCGACGAGGTCGGCCTCCTGCTGGCGCAGGTCAGCGCCCAGTCACGGCGGTCCCGCCCGGGTGTCGACCTCTCTCACCGGGACCTGGCCGGCCAGGACCTGCGTGGTCACGACCTCGCCGGCGCCAACCTGCGTGGCGCCCTGCTGATCGGTGCCGACCTGCGCCGTCAGGACCTCACCCGGGCCGACCTGCTGGGTGCCGACCTCCGCGCCGCCGACCTCCGGTGGGCCGACCTCACCGACGCGCTCTTCGTCCTGCCCGCCCAGCTGGCGGCCGGGCGCGGCGACGCGACCACGCGCATACCGGCCGTGGTGTCCCGCCCGTCGTCATGGCCGTGACCACCAGCGACGACCCCCGATAGTGGGCGATACATCTCTCTAGGGTCACGGCTAGACAGACCTATCGGCCCCGATCGTCAGCCGGTGGCCTCGAGGTCGAGCAGGTAGCGTTTGGCGGCCGTCCCCCCGGCATACCCGGTGAGGTCGCCCTTGGCGCCCACGACCCGGTGGCAGGGGAGGACGACGCAGAGCGGGTTCGCGCCGAGGGCCGCCCCGACCGCACGCGCCGCGGTCGGTCGGCCGATCCTCTCGGCCAGCGTGCCGTAGCTCGCGCGCTCGCCCCAGCCGACCGTGCGGCTCAGCCCCTCGAGGACGGACCGCTGGAACGGGGTGGCCAGCACCAGGTCGGTGGCCAGGTCGACGCTGTGCCGCCGGCCGGTCAGCAGATCGTCGAGCTGGTGCCGGGCGTCGTCCAGGGCGCCGGGCAGGCGTAGCAGCCGAGGAGACACGGTGCGTCCGATCCGGTCGAGCAGGGCGTCCTCCGTGGCGTCGTCCGGCACGTAGCGTGAGGCGACCAGGGCTCCGGAGTCGTTGCGGGCCAACAGGATCCGTCCGACGACCGTGTCGGTGACGACGTAGGAGACGTCAGCGGTGGCGAACGTGGGGGGGCGGACGTCGGGCGACCAGCCGTGCAGGCGGTCCTCGACGGGGTCTGGCAGGGTGGTCATGACGTGCTCGCTCTCAGGGTCTTGAGTCCGTCGCTGACGAGGCGGCGGCTCATCGTGGGGGTCGTGCCGAGCAGCTCGGCGATGGTGGGGTGGTCGAGGTCGCCCACGTACTTCAGGACGACCGCCTCCCGTTGGCGGGCGGGCAGCCTCGCGACCTGAGACCACAGGGCGTCGTCGCCGAGCTGCTCCTCGGGGCCGGCGACGAGGGCGGTTGAGCGTTCGAGGACGGTGTCGTCGTCGGTCGGCACGGCCCGCCGGCTGCGGGACCGGTGCACATCCATCGCGCACCGGTGGGTGATGGTGAGCAGCCAGCCCCGCAGGTTGGCGGCCGAGCGCAGCGATGGGTACGCCGCATACGCCTGGGTCCACGCCTGCTGGGCCACGTCGTCACCGTCGACCGCGCCGGCCAGGGCCCGGGCGAGCCGGGCGACCTCTCGCCAGTGGTCGTCGACCAGGCGTTGGAAGGGGGGAAGGGCCACGCTGGATGAACGCCGGCGCCGGCCGTCGTGTGAGGACTCACCCGAGGTCACGCGACGGGGCGGGCCGGGCACCGTGCCACGATATGCGGGTGCGCCCACTGGTGATCGCCCACCGAGGCTCGTCGGCCGCGATGGCCGAACACACCGTCGGTGCCTACCGTCTCGCGATCCGGGAAGGGGCCGACGCCCTCGAGTGCGACGTCCGCCTGACTGCCGACGGCGAGCTCGTCTGCCTGCACGACCGCACCCTGGAACGGACGGGCGGCTCGCCCGGCATTGTCTCGACCATGACCTTGGCGCAGCTGCGGGCGGTCGACTGGGGATCCTGGAAACACGCCGGCGACCCCGAACGTGACCCGGACAGCGGGTCGTTGCTCACCCTCCGCGAGCTGGTCGAGCTGGCCCTGGGCGCGGGTCGCGAGATCGGGCTGGCGGTGGAGACCAAGCACCCGTCGCGGTCGGGAGGGCGGGTCGAGCACGAGGTCGCGCGGCTGCTGGGCGAGTACGGGCTGACAGGTCCCCGCGGGCCGCACGACGTCTGGGTGCGGATGATGTCGTTCTCCTCGTTGGCGGTTCGCCGGATGGCCGGCCTGTGTCCGGGGCTGCCCCTGGTCCTGCTCGTCGGCTCGCCGCTGCCTCCGCCCTACCGCGGCGGGTTCCTCCCGGCCGGCGTCGGCACCGCGGGCCTGGACTGCGTCATCATCCGCGACCACCCCGAGATCGTTGCCGCGCATCACGCCGCCGGCCACGAGGTGTTCGTCTGGACGGTCGACGACGACGAGGACATCAGGCGCTGCATCGACCTGGGTGTCGACGCCATCATCAGCAACCGTCCCTCGGCTGTGCTCGACTCCCTCGACGGCAACGGGTAACCTCCCAGGCAATCGGTCGTTGTTCGGGGGTATGGGGAGGCGCACCGAGCGTGGGGCAGCGCACGACAAGGCGGTGAACGACCATTGGCACAGCCGGCCAATGCGGTGAGCTCAACGGTTCCGGCCCGGGGCAGGGTGGCGACGGCGACCACGCCGCCGGACGCCGGGGAGCGTCCGCGCACCATCCGCGTGCCGTGGGCGCCTTCCGCTGTCGGGCAGACCCGACGCGTCCTCGTCGCCGACCTGGATGAGCGCGGCATCGCTCCCGAGACCGTCGGCGAGGCCGAGATCGTCGTCTCCGAGCTCATCGCCAACGCTCTCCGGCACGCCCGCCCGCTGGCCGACGGCATGGTCCGTGTGCACTGGAAGGTCAAGGCCGGCGTCGTCGAGGTCGAGGTCAGCGACGGCGGCAGCGCGTCCACCCCGCGGCCCGCCCCCCAGTCACTGTGGTCGTCCACCGGCCGGGGGCTGCGCATCGTCCGCAGCCTGGCGCACGAGTGGGGCGTCACCGACGAGCGCAACGGCCGTACCGTCTGGGCCGCCCTGGGCGGGCCGTCCCGCCGCCGTTCCCACTGACGGTCCCCCGCAGCTCTGCGCTCCACGCGGGCGGTCCTTGAGCCCGTAGGCGCGTCCTTGCCGCCGGTGTCCGGCCGCTAGGGTTCCGCGCATGGGCAAGGCCAGCCGACGACGCTCCACCCGCTCCTCCGACGAGGTTCGTCCGGCCCGATCCGCTCCCGCCCCGTTCGTGGCGCGGCCGTTCGAGGGACTGCCCTCCGAGACGGAATGGGTCGCGCTGCGCGAGATCCTGCCCGCCGCGACCGCGCCGGTCTCGCTGACCAGGCTGGACGACACCTCGTGCATCCCGCTGACCGCGACGGTGACGACCGTGCTCCCGCTGGCCTGGCCGGCCCTGCACCGCAACGGTGGCGCGATCTTCGCGGCCACCCAGTCGGGCGCCACGAGCGGCGACGCCAGCCGTGACATCGCCGCGGCCCTGTTGCTCGCCGCCGCGGCCGAGGAAGGCACCCCCGTGGCCACTGTGCCGCCGCCGACCGCGGACAGTCCTCGGCTGCAGGACGTCCTCGACCTGAGCGTCCCGTTCGAGGTGACCCTGCACGACGGCTTCGACTTCTGGGTGGGCGACGCCGACCTCGACGAGGAGGGCCAGGCGTCGCTCGAACGGGCCAACGAGTCGGTGGTCCCCACCGCCCGCATCGAGGGGGCCGCCTCGGTCTACTGGTGTGTCATCAACGAGCGTGCCTACGTGCGGTGGGTCCTGCCGTACGACGAGGACACGGCCACGGCCGCACTGGCCCGGTTGCACGCTACCGAACACGACCGGCTCACCCCGGAGACCCGCCTGCTGGGGGCGTTCCGGGCCTGCGGTCTGCTCGTCCCGGTCTGGGAGGTGCCCACCGACGCGGTGGCCGGTGACTTCGCCGGTCCGGTGGCCGCCCTGGCGACCGCCCTCGACGAGGCCGCCGGCGATAGCACCCCGCTCTCCGCCGAGGCGCGGCGGGCCAAGGCCGGTCTGCTCAACCGCCAGGTCACGCTGCGCTGACCCCGGGCCATAACGGTGCCGGTCAGCAGTGGCTCGGCTTGGTCACCTTGCCGGTCGGGCTGATCGCGTCAGACCGGTAGTCGTTCTCGGGGGCCCTCCGGTCCGGGTCCCCGGTGTCGACGGGCAGGTTCTTGAACTGGAGCGTGACGGTCGGGGTGGTCACCGTCCAGTCGCCCCGGTAGCGCAGGACCGGGATCCGCCACACCACCCAGCCTCGCTCTCCAGGTATGAGCGTGCGTGTGATGGTGTCCGTGACCTTGGTGGCATCGATCGACTTGCCACCGTACTTGAGGCTGAGCTCGGCGCTCCAGATGTCCTTGACGCCCTTGCTGAAGGCCACCCCCACCTCCCAGCTGTGCTCGACGGTCAACGACTTCTCGATGCTCCACGTGTGGACCAGGTCCTTGCACCCGCTGTTGGTTTCGAAAACACTCACCTGCGCCTTGTCGGCGAACGTCTTCTCGGGAGCGTTGGGGTAGGTCGTGATCACGGTCTTGCACGTCACTGCGTCGGGGTGCCGGCAGAGGCCGCCGGCCACCCGAGCCTGGTCGCCGGAGCCCAGCCGGAGGCGTCGTAGGTCGGGCCAGCCTTGTCCATGACCCGCAAGTACTGCCCGCCGTCCGTCGAGCCCTCCACGGTGCCCTCACCCTTGCCGACGTAGCTGTTTCGGAGGCTGAGGCCGTTGACATTGATCGAGAACGCGATGGTCCCGACGTTCTTGTTGGCGTTGTCGAGGGCGACGAACCGCAGCCTCAGAGTTGGGGCGCCCTTGTTGTCCATCTCGAAGGCCGGTTCGTCGCCAGGTATGTAGACGCTGTTGCCCGGTGGCAGCTCATTGGTAGGTTCGTTGGTGCCGTCGAAAGCCTCGATAGCGACGAGCTTGATGTTCTTGCTCGAGAGGGTGAGCACCTTGAACTGGCGCGTCCCGGCGGCCGTGGCCGGCGCGGCGGTCGCGACGGCGCTCAGGAGCAGGGCGCCCAGCACCACGAGGGCGATCCGGGCGGCGGAGGTTCGGGCCAGGGTCATGCGGAGATCACTGCTCTCGTGAGGGTCGGTCGGGTCGGTCGGGTCGGTCGGGTCGAGTCGGTCGGGTCGGTCGAGTCATGGTCGGCGTCACTGGGGCAGTACGACGGGGTCGACGGCGTCGGTGATACGAGCGAACAGGCCCTGCACGGGGGCGCCGCCGCTGCTCTCCCACATGAGGTTGGTGAGCGCGACGATGGTGGTCTTGGCCACGGGGTCGTAGGCGACCACCGCGTTGTAGCCCGGGGTGCCGCCGCTGTAGAGGTAGTACTGGCCGTACTTCGCCACGCCGAACCCGTAGCTGGCGTCCTTGGGGTCGGTGACCCCGATGCCCTGCAGGCGGGCGACCCGGCCCGCCCGCGTCTCGTCACTGAGCCACGGTCCGTCGATCATCGACTGGAAGAAGGCCGCCGTTCGGCGGCGTTGGCGTAGAGGCCGCCCGCGGCGCCGGCCCACGACATGCTGTCGGTATTGTGGTCGGTCGGCTGCTGCTGCCCGGATTCGACGGCGGCGCGCTGCTCCGGCGGGAGCACGGGGTCGCCGAAGGGGCTGGCCGCGAAGACGTAGCCGTGGGGGTGCGGGTCCGGGAGCGCGCCAGCGCCCTCCGAGAGGCCCATCGAACCCAGCTGCAGCGGTCCGGTGACCAGCTCCTTGACCGCCTGCGCCACCGGCTTCCCCGTCACCTTCTCGATGACCAGCCCGAGCAGCAGGTAGTCGGTGTTGGAGTAGTTGACCCACGCCATCCGGGAGGTCGGGCGTCTCCAGCGGGCGCGCATACGCGATCTGGAGCAGCTCCTGGGGCGTCCAGGTGCGCTGGGGGTCGGCCGCGTACGCCTGGGCGAAGACGGGGTCCTCGGTGTAGTTCGCCAACCCGCTGTCGTAGGTGCCGAGGTCGGCAAGGGTGATGCGGTCGCCGTTCGGCACGCCGTCGACGTACTTCGAGATGGGGTCGGTCAGCGCCAGGCGGCCCTGCTGCTGCAGGAGCAGGACGACCGAGGCGGTCATGGTGTGGCTGAGGTCGCCGAGCCGGAACACGTCGGCCGTCGTCACCGCCTCACCGCCCGCGGTCGTTCGGCTGCCGAACGCGGCCGTCCAGTCGCCCTTGGCGCTGCGGATCAGGACCACGGCGCCGGGGACCCCGTCGGTCCTCAGCTCCTCAGTGAGGCTGGTGGCCAGCTGCTGTGCGTACGCCGGCGCCGGGGCGCCCGCCCGCCCGCTTGGTGCCCCCAGGCCCGCCCGCCCGCTCGGCACCCCCACGCCCGCCGTCGCGGTTGCGGCCGGGTCCGAAGAGGTGCAGGCCCCCACCGTCAGCGTGCCGGCCGCTACCGCCACCGCCGTGACCTTCCTGGCTATCCGGGCCCACACGGCCATCCCCTCTGACATCCGACACAGGCCCTCCGGCGGGTGCAGGAGACAGGTCCAGACTTCCCCGCCGGTCGGGGCCCTGGAGATGGACCTATGTCTCCAACCGGCCGGCGACCGGACGTCACCGGCCGCACCACAGTGCGGGTACTACCGTGGCCGCGTGAACCTCACCCCGGCGCAGCTGGCCGGGGTCGCGCAGTCGCTGCGCCACGTCGCGGTCCTGCGCTACGACGCGTTCGAAGACATGGGCGGGGGGCTCAGCCTCTCCTGTGCACTCGTCGACGACGCCGGCGACGGGCTCGTGGTCGCCTCGATCCACGCCCGGGGTGAGTCCCGCACCTACGCAAGGGGCATCGTGGGAGGGTCCAGCGAGATCACCATCCCGCCCGAGGAGCAGAAGGCCCTGAGGGTCGCCAGGCCCGGCCGGACCGCGACGACGGGGCGGGGATGACCGACCACAGCAACACCCTCCGCTACGGCTTCCTGGGCCCGGCCGGCACCTTCTGCCAGATGGCGCTCGCCGCATGGCCGGGCGCGGAGGGCGCCGAAGGGTTGCCCTGCGACTCGGTCGCCGCCGCTCTCGACGCCGTGCGGGCCGGTGCGCTCGACGGGGCCATGGTGCCGATCGAGAACTCGGTGGAGGGCGGCGTCAGCGCCACCCTCGACGCCCTGTCGGTCGGCTCCGACGTCGTCATCACCGCCGAGGTCCTCGTGCCGGTGACCTTCGTCGTCGCTGTGCGGCCCGGCACCCGGCTCGTCGACGTCCGGGCCGTCGGAACGCACCCGCACGGGTGGGCGCAGGTGCGGTCGTGGATGCACGCCAACCTGCCCGCCGCGGCCTACGTCTCGACCTTATCGACCGCTGCGGCGGCGGCCGACCTCGACCCCGTCGCACCGACGGCGGCCGAGGCGGTCGCCTACCAGGCAGCGGTATGCGCCCCCGTGGCCGCCGAGATCCACGGCCTGGAGGTGCTGGCTCACGACGTCGGAGACTCCACGACCGCGGTGACCCGGTTCGCGCTCGTCAGCCGGCCGGGGCATACGCCGGCGCCGACGGGCTCCGACAAGACCACCCTCGTGCTCTACCAGCGCGAGGACCACCCCGGCGGGCTCCTCGAGCTGCTCGAGCAGTTCGCGGCGCGCGGTGTCAACCTCACCCGGCTCGAGTCGCGACCGACGGGGGAGGCGATGGGGTCCTACTGCTTCTCCATCGACATCGAGGGCCACGTCGCCGACGCCCGGGTGGCCGAGACCCTCATGGGGCTGAAGCGGGTCTGCCAGCAGGTGCGCTACCTCGGCTCCTACCCCCGCGCCGACCGCAAACGGGTGCTCCCGCTGGTGGGGACGACCGACGCCGAGTTCGCCGCCGCCCGCATGTGGTTGGACGGGCTGCTCGACTGAGCACCCGGAGCTGCGCTGGAGCACGAGACCTCACCGGAACCGAACCAGGACTTGTTAGGTGAGGCTTACCTGTGTTGTGATGAAGGCGCCGCCCCATGCCGGGTGGCCGACCGACCCGTCGACACCGACCTGGAGTAGCCGTGCTCGTGAGCAACGCCCTCATCGGGCTTCGTGAAGGCCTCGAGGCCGCGCTCGTCGTCGTGATCCTCGCCGCCTTCCTCGTCAAGACCGACCGTCGGTGGGCGCTGCGCTACGTCTGGACCGGCGTCGCCGTCGCCATCGTGTTGTCAGTGGCGTTGGGCGCGGTGCTGACCTTCGGCACGCAGCAGCTGTCCTTCGAGCAGCAGGAGCTCATCGGCGGCGGCGCCTCCATCCTCGCCGTCGGCTTCGTCACGGCCATGGTCTTCTGGATGCGCACCGCCGCCCGGACGATCTCCGGCGAGCTGAAGGGCCGGCTCGACAAGGCCATCGACATCGGTCCGCTCGCGGTCGCCCTCGTCGGCTTCCTCGGCGTCGGCCGTGAGGGCCTCGAGACGGCCATCTTCTTCTATGCGACGACGCAGGCCGCGGGCCAGGGCAACGCCCAGCCGCTCGTCGGCTGGGTTGTCGGGCTCGGTGCCGCGGTCCTGCTCGGCCTGGCGATCTACCGGGGCGCCGTGAAGATCAACCTCGCAAAGTTCTTCCGCTACACCGGGATCCTGCTCATCGTCGTCGCCGGCGGCATCCTCGCCTACGGCCTGCACGACCTCCAGGAGGCGGGCGTCCTGCCGGGTCTGACCAACCTCGCCTTCGACGTCAGCCGCACCATCCCCGCCGACTCCTGGTATGGCGCGCTGCTCAAGGGCATCTTCAACTTCAGCCCCCAGACCACCTGGCTCCAGGCCGTCGCCTGGGTCCTCTATGTCGGCACGGTGCTGACCCTGTTCCTGCGCCCGGTCAAGTCGGGCCAGGCGCCGCCCACCCCGGCGCCGTCGTCCGCGCCGTCGCGCGCGACGACCTCCGCCTGAGCCGCATACCGACCCGGCCTCACCACCCTCAGAACGCTCGGAGATCTCGTCATGCCCTCCTACCGACCGACTCACGGCCGCTCGGCCGTGGCCGGCCTGTCCGCCCTCGCCCTGCTCGCCCTGGGCGCATGCAGCACCGCGTCAGGGGGAGCTGGGGCCGCGGCGACCAGCGGCGCGGCCGGCGGGAGCTCGGGGGCCCCCGCCGGCCCCATCACGGTCACCGCCACCGACACCGAGTGCACCCTTAGTGCCACCACGGCGGGCGCCGGCACGGTGACCTTCCGGATCACGAACCAGGGCACCAAGGTCAACGAGTTCTACATCTACGCCGCGGGCGACCGCATCGTCGCCGAGGTCGAGAACGTCACCCCCGGCCTCAGCCGCGAGCTCAAGGTCGAGGTGACCGAACCCGGCACGCTGACCACGGCCTGCAAGCCGGGGATGGTCGGCGAGGGCATCCGGGCGCCCTTCACCGTCACCGGCACCGCCGCCCCCGGCAAGACCGACGAGAAGGTCGCCGCGGCCATCGCCGCCTACACGCCCTACGTCGGCACCCAGGCCGACGCCCTCGTCGCCAAGACCACCGAGTTCGTCGCCGCCGTCAAGGCCGGCAACGTGGCCGCGGCCAAGGCCCTCTACCCCCAGGCTCGCCTGCCCTGGGAGCGCATCGAACCCGTGGCCGCGTCGTTCGGAGACCTCGACCCAAAGATCGACGGGCGAGAGGACGTCACCTCGGAGGGCATGGCCTTCACCGGCTACCACCGGCTCGAGAAGGACCTCTGGGTCGACGGGCTCAAGGCCGACAGCGCCGCCATCGCGGACCAGCTTCTCGCCGACGTGACGACCGTCGCGGCCGAGGCCAGGACGGTGCAGCTCACCGGGCTGTCGCTCGCCTCCGGGGCCAAGGCGCTGCTCGACGAGGTGGCGACCGGCAAGGTGACCGGTGAGGAGGAGCGCTACTCGCACACCGACCTCTGGGACTTCCAGGGCAACGTCGAGGGGTCCGCCGCGGCCCTCGAGGCCCTCAAGCCGGTGATCCAGGCGCGCAAACCGGCCCTCCAGACGACGCTCGACTCGACCTACCAGGCCCTGTGGACCGCGCTGACCACCCACCGTGACGCAACCGGCGCCTTCGTCACCTACACCGCGCTCACCCCCGAGCAGGTCAAGACGCTGTCAGTGGCCCTCGACGCGTTCTCCGAGCAGGTCGCGCAGGTGCCCGGGGTCGTCGAGCAGCCGTGACGGCCGAGTCCGACCTGCACCCGCCTGCCGGACCGTCGCGCGACAGCGCCGGGTTGAGCCGGCGTCGGCTCCTCGGCGCCTCGGCCGGCGCGGCGCTGGCCGGTGCTGCGGTCGGGGTCGGCAGCGGGTATGCCCCGAGCCGGGCGGCTGCGCAGCCGGTAGCCGGCGGCGCGTCCCTCCAGAACACGGCGGCGACCGTCGCGGGACCCGACGCAGCAGTCGACTTCCTCGGCCCGCACCAGGCCGGCATCGTCACGCCCGCCCAGGACCGGATGCATTTGGTGGCTCTCGACATCGTCACGACCGACCGCGCCGTCCTCGTCGACCTGCTGAAGCGGTGGACGCGCGCGGCCCAACGCATGACCGCCGGCGCGGAGGCGACCCCTGGCGGTGTGGCGGGCGGCGGGCCCTACGGGGTGCCGACGGACACCGGCGAGGCCTACGGGCTGCCCGCGTCAGGGCTCACGCTGACGATCGGCTTCGGGCCGTCGCTGTTCGACGGCCGGTTCGGGCTGGCCGACCGGAAACCCGATGCGCTGCAAGAGCTTCCGGCGTTTCGGGGAGACCAGCTCGACCCCAAGCGGTCCGGGGGTGACCTCTGCATCCAGGCCTGCGCCAACGACCCGCAGGTCGCCGTGCACGCCGTGCGCAACCTCATCCGCCTGGGGTTCGGTGTCGTGTCGGTGCGCTGGTCACAGCTGGGCTTCGGTCGCACCTCCTCAACGAGCACGACGCAGGTCACACCGCGAAACATGTTCGGGTTCAAGGACGGCACGGCCAACCTCAAGGCGGAGGAGACGGCGGCGGTCGACGACCATGTGTGGGTCGCCCCGGGTGACGTCACCGGGCGGTCGACGTGGATGGCCGGCGGCACCTACCTCGTCGCCCGACGCATCCGGATGCACATCGAGGTGTGGGACCGCTCCAACCTGCAGGACCAGGAGCAGACCGTCGGGCGCACCAAGCTGGCCGGCGCGCCGCTGGGGCGCGACAAGGAGTTCGACACCCCTGACTTCGCCGCCAAGGGGGCCGACGGTGCCCCGGCCATCCCCGTCACCTCGCACGTGGCCCTCGCCGCCGCCGAGAACCCCTCAGGGCCGATGCACGGCGTGCGAATGCTGCGGCGCGGATACAACTTCACCGACGGCACCGACGGTGTCGGACACCTCGACGCGGGGCTGTTCTTCATCGCGTTCGTCCGCAACCCCCAGACCCAGTTCGTCGCCATGCAGCGGGTGCTGGCTGAGAAGGACCGCCTCAACGAGTACATCGAGCACAACGGATCGGCGATCTTCGCCTGCCCGCCCGGACTCTCCGACGGCGGCTACTGGGGCGAGGCGCTCTTCGCCTGACCGGCCGCGCCGGCCGGGCTGGTAAGGCCGGCCGGGCTGGCTGGGCTGGCCGGTTGGCCCACCGCGACCCGGACGACGAGGGCCAACGGCTCGATCCGGGCGGTCATCGAGCGCGCTCGGCCGATCGGGTCGCCGTCGAGCTGGACCTCCTGCGGCCCGTCGGTCGTGATCCGGATCTCGTGACCGGTATGCCGGTCGATCAGGCCGTGGCCGCGCCGCTGACGGGTGAGGACGTGACCGGCAACCGCCGACCAGCCCACGATCCCCCGCGGCGACAGCACCACCGTGTCGAGCAGCCCGTCGTCGAGTCGGGCCCCCGGCAGGAGCACCACCCCGCCGAACAGCCGTCCGGCGTTGCCGACGACGACCGTGCGGGTGCGCCGGGCGACCTCGGTCTGCCCGTCGACGCTGATCCGGGCCCGGAACTGCGGGCCCAGGAAGTTCTGCAGCCCCGACACCACGTAGGCGCCGTAGCCGACCCGGGACTTCAGGCGCTCGCCGGCGCCCGCCATGATCTCCGCGTCGAACCCGATGCCGGCCATGACGAAGAAGAAGTGCTCGTCGGGCACGGCATGCTGACCCGAGGGGTCGACCTCCAGCCGGCCGACGTCGATCCGGGCGTTCTGACCGGTCAGGGCGACGACGAGGGCCTTGTCGAGGGAGTCGACGGGCAGCTCGAGGTTGCGGGCGAGGAGGTTGCCCGTGCCACCGGGCAGCAGGCCGAGCGGCGTCTGCGTGCCGACCAGGGCCGAGGCCACGGCCCGGACCGTGCCGTCCCCGCCGAGCGCGCAGACGACGGCGGCACCGTCGGCGACCGCCCGTCGCGCTTGGCCGGTCCCGGGATCGGCCACCGTCGTCTCGTACCAGAGCGGCTCCCCCCACCCCTGCGCGGCACACGACGTGGTGACCTGGTCGCGCACGACCTGCACGTCGGCATACTTCGTCGGGTTGACGATGACCCCTGCGCGCTTGGGCGGCACGGCGACGCCCTCGACACCCTCGGGTCGGAAGTCGTCGCGGTGTGGGCGCCGCCGCCGCTGGGCGATCCCGGTGACCTCCATGACGTCGTCGCGGCGCAGCAGGACGACGGCGGCGACCAGGGCCAGGACGACCACGGCCACGACCACCCACACGGCCGGGCTCTCGAACACAGCCAGACGCTAGCGGGTGCCGGCCGGATAGGTTCGTCAGGTGACCAGCACCGACCCCCAGCCACCCGAGCCCGACGACAAGGACTGGACCTGGACGCTCCTACGGGCCTGCCCGGAGTGCGGCTTCGATGCGGCTGCGGCCGAGCCGGTCGCGATCCCGGCCCTCGTGCGCGACGCCGTGTCGCGCTGGCCCGACGTGCTCGCCCGGCACGATGCAGGCGTACGCCCGGGGCCGACGACGTGGTCCGCGCTCGAGTACGGCGCTCACGTGCGCGACGTCTGCCGGATCTTCACCACCCGGGTGCAGCTGATGCTCGACCAGGACGACCCGCTGTTCACCAACTGGGACCAGGACGCCACCGCTCTGGCTGAGCGCTACGACCGGCAAGACCCCGCCACCGTGAGCGCCGAGCTGGCGGAGGCGGGCGAGGAGCTGGCCACCGCCTACAGCCGGGTGGGCCACGACGAATGGGCCCGCACCGGCCAACGCAGCAACGGGTCGACGTTCACGGTGGAGACCCTCGGCCAGTACGCCCTCCACGACCTCTTCCACCACGTATGGGACGTCCGCGGCTGACGATGTCCTGCTTTCCGCGCACCGATCCGCACGCCGCGCACCGATCCGCGCCGCGACGATGGATAGCCATGCGCGAAGCGCACATCCGTCGTGGACGGCCTTGAGCCGCTGTGCCGCTGATGCCGGGCGCGGCTTAGCGTGGAGGGATGAGCGACACCTTCCTCCTCGCCAACCGCACCGTCCGCCGGATCGGCTACGGCGCCATGCAGCTCCCCGGACCCGGCGTCATGGGACCGCCGCGCGACCACGACGAAGCCCTGCGGGTGCTGCGCCGGGCCGTCGAGCTCGGCGTCAACCACATCGACACCGCCCAGTTCTACGGGCCAGGGGTCTCCAACGAGCTGATCCGTGAGGCCTTGCACCCCTACCCCGACGACCTGGCCCTCGTCTCCAAGGTCGGAGCGCGCCGCGACGCGAAGGGCGGCTGGATCATGGCCCAGAGCCCGGCCGACCTGCGCGCCGACGTCGAGGAGAACCTGCGCGTCCTGGGCACCGAGCAGCTGACCGCCGTCAACCTGCGCCGCATGGACGAGCACCCCGGTGTCGGTCCGGGAGTCCCGTTCGAGGACCAGCTGGCCGAGATGGTGGCCCTGCGCGAGGAGGGCAAGATCGCGGGCGTCGGCATCTCGACGGTCTCGGCCGAGCAGGTCGTCACTGCGATCGACGCGGCCGACATCGTGTGCGTGCAGAATGCCTTCAGCCTGGTCGACCAGGAGGACCTCGAGGTTCTCGCCGAGTGTCGTGCGGCCGGAGTCGCCTACGTGCCCTACTTCCCGCTCGGCTCCGCCTTTCCCGGTATGCCGAAGGTCACCGACCAGCCGGACGTCCAGGCCGTTGCGGCCCGTCACGGGGTCCCCGCCAGCCGGGTCGGCCTGGCGTGGGTGCTGGCGCAGGGCGACAACGTGCTCCTCATCCCCGGCACGTCGTCGGTTGCCCACCTCGAGGAGAACATGGCCGCCGGCGACCTGACCCTCTCCGACCAAGACCTGGCCGACCTGGCCAACCTGGCTCAGGGAATGACCGCCTGACCTCACCCCACCAGCCGGCGGATGTCGGCGCGGTGGTGGATCGCCTCGTGGGCCGCCTGCCGGACCAGCCACCGCACCGTCCGCGGCTCGCTGGCCCGGCGGGTGACCAACCGGCCCCACGCGTCCTCAGGCACGGCGCGCACCTCGGCGACGAACCCGTCGGCGGCAGAACGCAACCCGCTGACCACCTCCGCGACATTCGCGGTGTTGTAGCCGAACCGCTCGGCCCGCCAGTCGGCATACATCGGGTCGAGGGCGGGCCGGTCCTCGACGATGCCGCGGTGGATGCGGACGGCGAACGTGAAGAGCACGTCGCGGATGTGACCGGCATACTCCAGCGCCGACCACTCCCCAACGTGCAACCGGCGACGGAGCACGTCGACCGGCACGTCCGGCAGCAGCGCACCAAGCTCGACGACGACCCCAGCCACGAGCGCCACAGCCGACGGGACGGGGAGCTCGCCGTAGGCGACGCCGCACCCGACGCAGACGTGCTCCTCGGCGAACAGCGGTGGCAGCCCGGGCGGGGTCGGCTGGTCGCTCACGAGACCGAGCGTATGCCGCGCGGAAGCAGGCTTCACCCGCGCCGATACGCTGGGCGGGTGATCGACATCAAGCTCGTGCGCGAGACACCGGACGTCGTCCGAGCCTCGCAGAAGGCCCGCGGAGAGGACTCGGGGATCGTCGACGCGGTCCTCGTCGCCGACGAGGCCCGGCGGTCGTCCCTCGGCCAGTTCGAGCAGCTGCGCGCCGAGCAGAAGTCGTTCGGCAAGCGCGTCGCGGCGGCCAAGGGCGACGACAAGACCGCGCTGCTGGCCCAGGTCAAAGCAACCTCCACCCGAGTCAAGGAGCTCGAGGCCGAGGCCGACGTCCGCGCCACCGAGCTCGACACGCTGCTGCGCCGGGTCGGCAACGTCATCGTCGACGGCGTGCCCACGGGAGGGGAGGACGACTATGTCGTGCTCGAAACCGTTGGTGTGCCAAGGGACTTCGCCGCCGAGGGCTTCACCCCCCTCGACCACCTGGTGCTCGGGGAGCGGCTGGACGCCATCGACATGGATCGCGGCGCGAAGGTCTCGGGAGCGCGGTTCTACTTTCTCAAGGGGGTCGGTGCCCGGCTCGAGCTCGCGCTGCTCAACCTCGGCATCGCTCGAGCGGTCGAGGCGGGCTTCACCCCGATGATCACCCCGACCCTGGTGCGGCCCGAGATCATGGACGGCACCGGTTACCTCGACGCGCACGACGACGTCTACCACCTGCCCTCCGATGATCTCTACCTCACCGGCACCTCAGAGGTTGCCCTTGCGGGTTACCACGCCGACGAGATCATCGACCTGTCAACGGGTCCCAAGCGATATGCCGGGTGGTCGACCTGCTACCGCCGCGAGGCCGGGTCGCACGGCAAGGACACCCGCGGCATCATCCGGGTCCACCAGTTCCAGAAGATCGAGATGTTCTCCTACTGCCGCGTCGAGGACGCGGAGGCCGAGCACGGGCGCCTGCTCCAGTGGGAGCGCGACATCCTGGCCGCGATCGAGGTGCCCTACCGCATCATCGACACCGCGGCCGGCGACCTCGGCCGCTCCGCGGCACGCAAGTTCGACTGCGAGGCCTGGATCCCCACCCAGGGCCGCTACCGCGAGCTCACCTCGACGTCGAACTGCACGACATACCAGGCCCGCCGGCTCGGCGTCCGCGAGCGCGACCCCAATGGTGGGGGCACGCGTGCCGTCGCCACCCTTAACGGCACCCTGGCCACGACCCGCTGGCTCGTGGCCATCCTCGAGAACCACCAGCAGGCCGACGGCGCCGTCGTCGTCCCCGAGGCCCTGCGCCCCTACCTCGGTCTCGACGTGCTCACCCCCGCCTGAGCGGATCGAGCATGCCGGCTGAGGAGTCCCCGCCGCCCCGGCCCTTGGCGTTCCGGTGTGCAGCGCCCGCCCTGCCCGCCTTCGCGCGGCTGGTCATCGGCGTCGCGTCGGCCCTCCTCGCAGCGGGCATCGCCACCCTCGCCCAGGTGCACGGCACCGTCTCGCCCGCCATGATCCTGCTCGCCCTCAACCTCGTCCCGGTCGCCGCGGCGAGCCGGGTCCCGCGGACGCCCGTGCGATCCACGCGCGCCGCTCCCGCCGGCTGAGGCCGAGCCTCTGCCGCCGCTCGATCACGCATACCGGTCGGCGGCTCGGCGGGCGGGAGGCGATGAGAGCCGACGGGCGTGCCCGCCTAGGGTGGTGACGACCATGAGCATCGACACCACCTCCGGCCCCGCACGCCTCGTCGCCATCGACATCGACGGCACCACCATCAACCACGTCGGCGCCCTCTCGGATGAGGTGGGCCGGGCGGTCACCGCGGTCGTCGACGCCGGGCACCATCTCGTCATCGCGACTGGCCGCTCCATCGTCGCGACGATGCCGGTCATCGAGATGCTGGGGTTGAAGGCGGGATACGTCGTCTGCTCCAACGGTGCGGTCACTCTGGTCCTCGACCCGGCCGAGCCCATGGGCTACACCGTCGTGGACACCGTCACCTTCGACCCTCGACCCGTGCTGACGATGCTGCGGGAGGCGATTCCCGAGGCCCTCGTCGCCGTCGAGGACCTCGGTGTCGGGTTCAAGGTGAGCCGGCCCTTCCCGGAAGGCGAGCTCGGCGGCGACCAGGTGGTCGCCGACTGGGAGGAGCTGCTGTCCCGGCCGGCCACCCGGGTCACCCTGCGTCGCCCGGAAGCCTCGTCGGAGGAGTTCATCGAGCAGGTCGAGCGGGTCGGCCTGCACGGCGTCTCATATGCCGTGGGGTGGACCGCCTGGCTGGACATCAACCCCGAGGGGGTCTCGAAGGGGTCCGCCCTCGAGCTGGTCCGCCGCCGGCTCCACGTCGAGCCCGCCGACACCGTGGCGATCGGCGACCAGCGCAACGACATCGAGATGCTGGAGTGGGCGGCCCGCGGCGTGGCGATGGGCCAGGCCCCGGACGAGGTCAAGGCCGCCGCCGACGAGGTCACCGGCACGGTCGAGGACGACGGCCTGGCCCAGGTCCTCCACTCGTTGCTCTGAGCACCCTGGACCCACCATGGCCGACCTCATCGTCACCTCCACGACGAACCCCCGCCTCAAGGCGCTGACGTCGCTGCGCCGCAGGCGGACCCGCGACGAGACGCGGACGACCGTCGTCGAAGGCCACGAGGAGCTCGCCCTCGCCCTGGCCGGCGGCGTCCGCCCGCATACCCTGTTCGTCTGCCCCGAGCTCTACAGCCCGGCGGGCCGGGCCGGCCGGCAGGACATCGGGCAGCAGGACGACGTCGTCGGACACGCCCGCCAGCTGGGCGCCGAGGTCATCCAGCTCAGCCGGGCCGCGTTCGAGAAGGTGGCCTACCGCGAGAGCCCCGACGGGCTCATCGCCGTCGTCCCCGCCGTCGGCCGCGCCCTCGCGACCGTCGACCCCGGCCCCGGCGCCCTCGTGCTCGTCAGCCAGGGCGTCGAGAAGCCCGGCAACCTCGGCGCCATGCTGCGCACCGCCGAGGCCGTCGGCGCCGCCGCCGTCGTGGCCGCCGACCCCGTGACCGACTGGGGCAACCCCAACGTCGTCCGCGCGAGCAAGGGGACGGTGTTCTCGGTCCCCGTGAGTGCGGCCACCACGGCGGAGACGCTGGCCTGGCTCGCCCGCCACAGTATCGCCCTCGTCGTCACCACGCCCGACACCGACCGGCTCTACACCGACGTCGACCTGAGCGGCGCCGTCGCCGTCGCGGTCGGCGCCGAGAAGCACGGAGCCGACGACGCGCTTCTCGCCGCCGCGGCATACCAGGTGCGCATTCCCATGCTGGGAAGGGTCAACTCGCTCAACGTTGCTGCCTCTGCGGCGGTGGTCGTCTACGAGGCCTTACGGCAGCGCAGCCACTCAGGACGGTGACGAAGGGGTGGTCCGAGGGGTCGTTCCGCGTGTGCCACGATGGTCTGTATGCGCGTGGACCACGTCTCCTACACGGCGGAGCACGACGGACTGCACGCCACCGCGGCCCGGTTGTCGAAGCTCATCGGCGTCGAGCCCGTCGACGGCGGCGTCCACCCTCGCTTCGGCACCCGCAACGTCATCCTGCCGCTGGCTGACGGCCGTTACCTCGAGGTCGTGGAGTGTCTCGACCACCCGGCCTCCGACAAGGCCCCCTTCGGCCAGGCGGTCAAGGCCCGTTCCGAGGCCGGTGGCGGCTGGCTCGGCTGGTGCGTCAGCGTCGAGGACATCTCGCCCGTCGAGGCGCGTCTCGGCCGGCCGTCGGTCGAGGGCAACCGGCACCGTCCCGACGGGGTGGAGCTGCGGTGGCGGCAGCTCGGCGTCAAGGGCCTGATATCCGACCCGCAGCTGCCCTACTACGTGCAATGGGAGGACTACCGCGTCCACCCGAGTGTCGGGGCGACCACGGGCGTGACCATCGAACAGCTGGAGATCGCCGGTGACCCGGAGCGGGTCAAGGAGTGGCTCGGCCTGCCGGCCGACGAGACCTCCTCGGTCATCGACTTCACCTTTGTCGCCCCGCGCGGCACCCCGGGCCTGCTCTCCGTGACGTTCGAGACGCCCGAGGGCCGGGTCACCGTCTGACGTTCACCGGCCGGTGTCACCGCCTGACCGAGGCGCCGTCCCGCTCGAGCCATTCCTTCGCCAGGCGCTTCGGCGCCTTGGCCAGCCAGGCGTCCTCAATGACCTCAGCCAGCTCTGTGCGGGTCAGCTGCCCCAGGTGGGACTCGCGCACCAGCACTGCGTTGTAGCCGTCGAAGTGCGACGTCGTGAACCACGGCGGCCCGCCGGAGAGCAGCGCCTCCTTGTCCTCCGGGCCGGGCACCGAGAACATCAGGACGTCCAGCAGCCGCTCACCGGTGGCCTCGTCGAGCGCGTCCTTGCGGGGGCCGCGGTAGATGACGAAGCTCTTGCCACGCACCTTGTAGGCCGGCAGGTCACCCCAGGCGACGGACTTCTCGACCTCGGGAAGGGCGGTCGCCAGCTCCTCGATGTCGGCGGGCCGGGCCTTGCGTGCGGGCATGCCGCGACGGTATCCCCGGGCCGCCTTCCCTACCCACCGGACTCACGAGATTGTCGGTTCGGGCGGTCCGGACGGCGCAAAACCGACAAGGACGTGAGTCCGGTCGGGTTGCGGGGCCTCCCGTGGCGGGGCTCAGCCGAGGTAGTCGACGAGCTCGGGCGCGGCGCCGACGTAGGTCTGCGGCGTCATTGCGCTGAGCCGGGCGGCCACGTCGTCGGGCAGTCCGAGCCCGGCCACGAACGCCCGGAGGTCCTCGGCGCCGATCCGGCGGCCGCGGGTCAGCTCCTTGAGCCGTTCGTACGGGTTGTCCATGCCCTCGACTCCCTGGGCGGCGAGCGCCCGCATCGCCGACTGCACCGCCTCCCCGAGCACCTCCCAGTTGCCGTCGAGGTCGGCGGCCATGACTTCGGGCACGGCGTCGAGCCCGGCGAGGCCGCGGCTGACGTTGTCGAGCGCCAACAGCGCATGCCCGAACGCCGAGCCGATGTTCCGCTGCATCGACGAGTCGGTGAGGTCGCGCTGCAGCCGCGACTGCACCAGCGTCGACCCGAGCACGTCGAACAGCGCGTTGGCGATCTCGAGGTTGGCCTCGGCGTTCTCGAAGCGGATCGGGTTGACCTTGTGGGGCATGGTCGACGACCCGACGGTGCCTTGGCCCCGCACCTGCGCGAAGTACCCCATCGAGATGTAGGTCCAGACGTCCGTGCAGAGGTTGTGCAGGATCCGGTCGAACCGGGCCACGTCGGCATACAGCTCGGCCTGCCAGTCGTGGCTCTCGATCTGCGTGGTGAGGGGGTTCCAGGTCAGCCCGAGCCCCTCGACGAACGACCGGCTGATGCCCGGCCAGTCGGCGTCGGGCACCGCCGCGAGGTGCGCCCCGAACGTGCCGGTCGCCCCGTTGAGCTTGCCCAGGTACTCGGCCCGGCCGACGCGCCCGAGCTGCCGGCCCAGCCGGGCCGCGAGCACGGCGAGCTCCTTGCCGAGCGTCGTCGGCGTCGCCGGCTGCCCGTGGGTGTGCGCCAGCATCGGTATGCCGCGCAGCTCACGCGCCAGGTCGGCCACCTGGTCGACCACGCTCTGTGCGCGAGGCGCCCAGACGGACGTCACTGCACCACGGACCAGCAGGGCGTAGGACAGGTTGTTGACGTCCTCCGACGTGCACGCGAAGTGCACCAGCTCGCCGAGACCGTGGTCCGACGGGTCGGGCGCGATCCGCGCGAGCCGGCGCTTGAGGAAGTACTCGACCGCCTTGACGTCGTGCACCGTCTCGCGCTCGATGACGCCCAGCTCGGCCACCTCGTCGGGACCGAAACCCGTGACGACCTCGCGCAGCCGGGCCTGCTCGTCCGCGCTGAGCTGGCGCACCCCCGGCACGACACCGTGTTCGGTGAGGTGGATCAGCCACTCCACCTCGACGTGCACGCGCATCCGATTGAGGGCCGCCTCGGACAGGTGGTCGACCAACGGCGCGACCACCGAGCGGTAGCGGCCGTCGAGGGCGCCGAGCGCGACGGGAGGGTCGGCGTCCGCGAACGAGACCAGGGGGAGATCGACCCGACGCGCCATGCGGTCAGTCTCCCAGACGCTCCGACCGCAGCTGGTCGACGACCCAGGCGGCCACGCCCTGGCAGGACGCCTCGACCTCGGTGAAGCAGCGCACGAAGTCGTCCTCGTCGCCGTACCAGGGGTCGTCGACCTCGAGCGTGCCCGCGGTCACCGCCGCCGGGTCGAAGGCGCGCATCAGCTGCACCTTGACCGCGTCCTCCGGGGTCCGCGCCCACCGGCGGAGCACCGAGGCGTGGCCGACGTCGGCGGCCAGTACGAGGTCGGTGCCGCCGAACCAGCGGGGGTCGAAGTCGCGGGCGATGTGCGCCGACCCGTCGTAACCGCGGCGCTTCAGCTCCGCCCGCGCCCGGGGGTCCATCCGGTTGCCCAGCTCCCAGCGGGTCGTGCCGGCCGAGTCCACGACCACCTCGTCGCCGAGCCCGGCGTCGGCGAGCAGATCGCGCAGGATGACCTCACCCATCGGCGAGCGGCAGATGTTGCCGGTGCACACCACGGTGATCCGCCGGGGGCGGTCGACGGGAGTCCAGTCGGGCAGCCCTTCGGGGACGACCCGCATACCGTCGGGGGCGCGGTCAGCCATCGACCTGGCCTGCCGCGACGGCGGGCTCAACGGCGGGGCCCTCGTAGCCGCGTGGGTTCTGGCTCTGCCACCGCCACGTGTCGACGCACATGTCGTCGATGGACTTCTCCGCCCGCCAGCCCAGCTCCGAGTTGGCGCGGGTGGGGTCGGCCCACGACGCGGGCAGGTCGCCGGTGCGGCGGGCCACGACGTCGTAGGGGACCTCCCGACCGGACGCGCGCTCGAACGCGTGGACCATCTCCAGCACGGAGGTGCCCTGACCCGTGCCGAGGTTCCACGTGCGGATCGGCTGGTCGGACATGGCGATCCGGTTGAGTGCAGCAACGTGCCCGGCCGCCAGGTCCTCGACGTGGATGTAGTCACGCTCGCAGGTGCCGTCGGTCGTGGGGTAGTCGTCACCGAACACGCTGAGCCGGTCGCGGCGACCCACCGCGACCTGCGCGATGAACGGCATGAGGTTGTTCGGGATGCCCTGCGGGTCCTCGCCGATGGTGCCGGACGGGTGGGCACCGACCGGGTTGAAGTAGCGCAGCACGGCGATCCGCATCTCCGGGTCGATGTGGGCGACGTCGCGCAGGACGTGCTCGATCATCACCTTGGTGCGCCCGTAGGGGTTCGTCGCCTGCAGCGGCTCATAGTCCTCCTGGTAGGGCAGCGGCGCCTGGTCGCCGTAGACCGTCGCCGACGAGCTGAACACCAGCGTCGAGCAGCCGTGCCGGCGCATAGCCCGCAGCAGCGAGAACGTCGACTCGAGGTTGTTCTCGTAGTAGTCCAGCGGCCGGTCCACGCTCTCCCCGACCGCCTTGAGACCGGCGAAGTGGATAACGGCGTCGAACGGCTCGCTCGCGAACAGCCGTTCGGTCTTGTCCTTGTCCGTGAGGTCGAAGGCGTGCACGGGGATGTCTGTGCCCGTCAACGCCTCCAGCCGCGCCATCACCGCCGGGTTGGCGTTGGCGAAGCTGTCGACGACGACGACGTCGTGCCCGGCCGCCAGGAGGTGGACGACGGTGTGCGAGCCGATGTATCCGGCTCCTCCGCTGATGAGAACACGCATACCGCCACCGTATGCCGCGCGGCCCCGGGCGGCCTGCCGGCACCGGCCCCGCAAAGCCCTGCAAAGACGTTGACCCGCACGGATCCTGACCAGATTTAGCGCGCGGCTAGGGTGAGCGTGGCAGGTGGTAAGCGTGGGAAGGCACAGTGCGGAGCGGCGATCAGCGCTGCCCTTGGTCCTGGCGAGGTGGCCGTGGCCGGCATCGCTGTGGCGGCCTTCCTCCTGGCTCGCGCCTTCGGTAGTGCGCAGGGTTCGTCGGCGTTCTCCCGATCTCGACGACGAGCTCACCCGCGTCGACCTCGTCCGCCGCCGCGTCGACCAGCACCACCGCCAGCGGCACCAATACCGCCCAGCCGACCAGTGCGGCGCCGACCACGTCAGCCGCCGGCACCGCTGCTCAGGTCGCCGTCAAGGCGTGTGTTGACCGGCAGCTCGCGGCCAAGGGTCTGCTCGACACGATCGCGACCGGCGCGGGACACTGGAGCGACCACGTGCAGGGCCAGACCGACCTCGACAGCGGGGCCCGCACCCTCATCTAGGTCAAGACCGACACCTGGGGCCCGACCCGGGCGGCCGGACCCCAGGACGTGGCCACCTTCCAGGCCGCCCAGGCCGCCCAGGCCGCGTTCGGCGGCGCCCCGGCCTGCACCGTGTAGCCACCGCCTGGCGCTCACGTCCGTCTCCGCTCACGCCGCGCCTACCACCGACCGAACTCACGTTGTTGTCGGTTTCGCGGCGGACGAGCCGCCGAAACCGACAACAACGTGAGTTCGGTCGGGAAGGGGTGGTGCCGGAATCAGGTCGGGCGGCGCTGGTCGACCACCCGGCGGGCCTTGCCGACCGACCGCTCGATGCCCCCGGGGCCACGGACCTCGACCCGGCACGTCGTGCCGACCCGGTCCTTGACGCGCGCGACGACGCGGGCGGCGAGCTCGCTCCGGTGCGCCTCCGGGATCTCCGCGTGGGTCTCAACGAGCACGGTCAGCTCGTCCAGCCGGTCCGGCCGCGTGAGGACGCACTGGAAGTAGGGCGCCAGCGCCGGTTCTGCGAGGACGATCTCCTCGATCTGCGTCGGGAACACGTTGACCCCGCGCACGATCATCATGTCGTCGGAGCGGCCGGTGATCTTCTCGATCCGCCGGAACGCCGGGTATGCCGTCCCCGGCAGCAGCCGGGTCAGGTCGCGGGTGCGGTAGCGCAGCACCGGCATGGCCTGTTTGGTCAGGCTGGTGAGCACCAGCTCCCCGACCTCCCCGTCGGGCACGGGCTCACCACTGACGGGGTCGACGACCTCGGGGTAGAAGTGGTCCTCCCAGACGTGCAGGCCGTCCTTGGTCTCGGCCGCCTCCTGCGCGACACCGGGGCCGATCACCTCCGACAGCCCGTAGATGTCGACGGCGTCCATGCGCGTGCGTTCCTCGACCTCGCGGCGCATCGCCTCCGTCCACGGTTCGGCCCCGAAGATGCCGACCCGCAGCGACGTCTCCTTCGGGTCGAGGCCTTGGCGCTCCATCTCGTCGAGCACGCTGAGGAAGTAGCTCGGCGTCACCATGATCACGCGCGGCTCGAAGTCGCGGATCAGCTGCACCTGCCGTTCGGTCATCCCGCCGGAGATGGGCACGACGGTGCAGCCCAGCCGCTCCGCGCCGTAGTGCGCGCCGAGGCCGCCGGTGAACAGGCCGTAGCCGTAGGCGACGTGGAGGAGGTCTCCGGGCCGTCCGCCGGCAGCGTGGATCGAGCGCGCCATGACCTCAGACCAGATGCCCAGGTCGCCACGGGTGTAGCCGACGACGGTGGGTCGGCCGGTCGTCCCGCTGCTGGCGTGGATGCGCACCACCTCGGACCGCGGCACGGCGAACATCCCGAACGGGTAGCCCTGGCGCAGGTCCTCCTTGGTGGTGAAGGGGATTCGCCGGAGGTCCTCGAGCGTCCGGACGTCCGACGGGTGCACCCCCGCGGCGTCGAAGGCCTCCCGGTAGTGGGGCACGGCGGCATACGCGGCCCGCACCGTCTCGCGCAGGGCGGTCACCTGGCCGGCCCGCACCCGGTCGACCGTCCATGTCCGCAGGTCGTCGAACCTCGTGTCGTCGCCGGAGACCACGGGGCAATGTTATGACGTCGGGACCTGCTCCGGTGTGGTCGGCGCCCCGCTCCGTGTCATGATGCCGCCTTGAGTGCCGCGTCCCGGCCGGCCCCGACCCAGGAGAACGCTCTCTCGTGACTACTCGTGTTGCCCTCCGCCCCCTCGTTGCCGTCGCCGCCCTCTCGGCGTTCGCCCTGACCGCCTGCAGCTCGGGCTCGTCCGGCACCTCGACCGGATCGGGTGGCGGCGCCGCCGGCTCCGGTTCGACCGCCTCGGCGGGCGGCTCGGGAGTCCCCCTCATCAGCGCGGGCAAGCTGACGGTCTGCACGCACCTGCCGTATGCGCCGTTCCAGTCCAACGACGACTCCGGCAAGACGGTCGGCTTCGACGTCGACATGATGGACTTGGTCGCCAAGAAGCTGGGCGCCACCCAGGCCGTAGTCGACACCCCGTTCGAAGGCATCAAGTCCGGGCAGGACCTGTCCACCGGCAAGTGCGACATCGCCGCCGCCGGCATGACGATCACTGACGAGCGCAAGAAGGCCATCCTCTTCTCGCTGCCCTACTTCGACGCCACGCAGGCGCTGCTCGTCAAGGCCGACTCCAGTGTGAAGACGCTGGCCGACCTCAAGGGCAAGAAGCTCGGTGCCCAGTCATCGACAACGGGGCTGGACTACGCCAACTCCAAGAAGGCCGAGGGTGGCTTCGACATCGTCGAGTTCCAGGACCTGGCGACCGAGACGCAGGCGCTGACCACGGGGCAGGTCGACGGCGCGATCAACGACCTCCCGGTGTGGTCGGAGGCCATCAAGGAGGACAAGGGCGCGACGAAGGTGGCGGCTCAGTTCGACACCGGTGAGCAGTACGGCTTCGGCATGAAGCTCGGCAACGACGCCCTGAAGACGGTGGTCGACGGCATCATCACCTCGTCCAAGGCCGACGGCTCCTACGCCGCGCTCTACACCAAGTGGATCGGCCAGGCGCCGCCGAAGTAGCGTCGACGTACCGGTCGCGCCACCCCGGGCGCGGCCGCCCAGCCGCCGTCCGCGAAAGGGCGACTCATGACCACCGAGACGGCCGCACCACCGACCACCGGGATGAGCCGTCGCCAGCGGGCCCGCCTGACCCGCGGCGGTCAGTACGCCATCGGCATCGTCGTGGTCCTGTTCCTCTTGCTCAAGACCGACTGGCCCCAGTTCAGCAAGGCCTTCCTGCGCTGGGACCTGTTCCAGGTCATGTGGCCGGGGGTGCTGCTGACCGGCATCAAGAACACGCTGATCTACACGGCGCTGGCGTTCGTCTTCGGACTCGTAGTCGGTCTGCTCATCGCCATGATGAAGCTGTCGTCGATCGGCCCCTACCGGTGGTTCGCCAACGCCTACGTCGAGCTGTTCCGGGGACTGCCCGCCCTCGTCGTGCTGTTCATGGTCGCCTACGGCATCCCGAACGCCTTCCCCGGCTTCGTGTTCCCCGGCGACATCTACGGCAAGGTCATGGTCGGGCTGGGGCTGACCGCCGCCGCCTACATGGCGGAGACGATCCGCGCCGGCATCCAGGCCGTGCCGAAGGGGCAAGTCGAGGCCGCCCGGACCCTCGGCATGAGCCCCTCCAAGACGATGGCCAACATCGTTCTGCCGCAAGCCTTCCGGATCATCATCCCGCCACTGACCAACGAGATCATCCTGCTCGTCAAGGACTCGTCGCTGGTCTACGTGCTCGGGGTGACGTTCGCGGAGTACGAGCTGACGAAGTACGGCCAGAACTTCCTCAACAGCAAGGTCAACCCCACGCCCCTCATCGTCGTGGCCATCGCCTACCTCGCCATCACCCTCCCGCTGTCGAGCCTCGTGCGTGTGCTCGAGCGGCGTTTCGCGAAGGCCCGGTGACGTGGTCATGACCCAGACGCCCCGCACCACGCCGACACGCAAGCCGCGCACCGCGGACGATGCGCCCGCCATCTCGATCCGCAACCTGTCGAAGTCGTTCGGCACCAACGAGGTACTCAAGGACATCAGCCTCGAGGTGGGCACGGGCGAGGTGGTCTGTGTCATCGGCCCGTCCGGCTCGGGCAAGTCGACCCTGCTGCGCTGCGTCGACATGCTCGAGATCCCGACGTCGGGAACGGTGTTCGTCGGCGCCGACGAGATGACCCATCCGGATGTGGATCTCGACCGGGTCCGCCGGCGGATCGGCATGGTGTTCCAGAGCTTCAACCTCTTCCCGCACCTGACGGTGATGCAGAACCTCAGCATCGCCCAGACCAAAGTCCTTCGCCGTGGTAAGTCCGAGGCGCAGCAGGTGGCCCGCCGCAACCTGGAGCGGGTGGGCATGGGCCACAAGGAGAACGACTTTCCTGCCCAGCTCTCGGGTGGTCAGCAGCAGCGGGTGGCCATCGCCCGGTCCCTGGCGATGGACCCCGAGCTGATGCTGTTCGACGAGCCCACGTCCGCGCTCGACCCCGAGCTGGTGGGCGAGGTGCTGGCCGTGATGAAGTCCCTGGCCGCCGAGGGCATGACGATGATGATCGTCACCCACGAGATGGCCTTCGCCCGCGAGGTGGCGCATCGCGTCGTGTTCATGGACGGCGGCTACATCGTCGAGGAGGGCCCGCCCGCCGAGGTGATCGGCGACCCCAAGGAGGCGCGCACCAAGTCGTTCCTCCACCGGGTGCTCAACCCGCTCGTCATCGAGCCGGACGAGCTCACCGACGAGGGCGTGCGCGACTACACCTGACCGGGCCCCTTGACCTGCTCGGCCACGGACGGAGCGCGGACCGCGCGTCAGGTGGCCGGTAGCCGTAGGTCGCCCACGCAGCCGCGGGTGCGGCGGGTGAGGACGTCGTCGAGGTGGAGCGCACCTTTCGTGGGTGGCGGCATCACGAATCTCGGCCCACAGGTAGTGGTCGGCGCCCTCTAGCTCTGGCGAGCGCGAGGGCCGTGGCGGCCGGGCCGGGTCACCACGTGAGCACTCCCTTGAGGACGGTGGCGACGGCGCTGACCAGAGCGAGACCGATGGCCAGGCGCCGAGCGGACTCGTGGTCGACCCGCCCGCTGAGCACCTGACCCCCGGCCAGGCCGGCGGCGAGGCCAGCCAGGCACAGCAGGAGCTGGGCGGACGACACCAGCGGCAGGCCACCCTTGGCCAGCATCGAGGCGACGCTGACGACGACGGTGTATGCCTGGAAGGTGGCGAGGAACCGGCGGTGTTCCCAGGCGGTGCTGACCGCGTAGAGGACGATCGCCGGCCCGCCCACGCCGGCGGTGACGTTCATGAAGCCGCTGGCGGCGCCGGCCGCCACGGCTCCGCCCGGGCCCCGCAGGACGCGGGCCCGCTCACTGAGCAGCACCGCGGTCAGCGCGATGACGACGAGCAGGCCGACGAGCACCAGGAGGGGGGCTGGTGGCAGGGTCCGGGCGACCCAGGCCCCGATCGGGACCGCGATGAGCGCCGGTATGCCGAGCAGGACGGCTTTGCGCCAGTCGACGTCGCGCCAGCTGGATAGCAGGACGACCGCGGCCACGATGCTCCCGAGGAGGTTGGCCAGGAGGATTCCCTGGAAGGGCCCCCCAACCAGCACCAGCAGCGGGGCGGCGACAAGGGCGAAGCCGACGCCGGTGATCCGTTGGGTGAGGGCGCCCACGAGGACCCCGAGGGGGAGGACGACCAGCTGGAGGGTCATCTCAGAGGCCCAGGGCGAGATACCGCACGTCCTCGAACTCCTCCATCCCCAGGGCAGCGCCCTCGCGTCCGAGCCCCGACTGCTTGACACCCCCCATCGGTGCGAAGGCGACCGACGGAAGGGCGTTGTTGACCCCGACGATTCCGGCCTCGAGGTGTTCGGCGGTGCGCCAACAGCGCGCGATGTCCCGCGACCAGAGGTAGCCGGCAAGGCCCATCTCAGTGGCGTTGGCTCGGGCGAGCGCCTCGGCGGTGTCGCGGAACCGGAAGATCGCGGCGGCCGGGCCGAAGACCTCCTGCGTCGCGATCCCCGCGGTGTCCGGCACGTCGGCGAGCAGCGTCGGTGCCACGAACGACCCACCGCGCGGGAGGATCCGCTCCTGCGTCAGCCGGCTCGCCCCGAGGGAGACGGCTTCGTCGACGAGCGCCGTCACGGCGTCCACCCGCACGGCGTCGATGACCGGGCCGAGGTCGGGGACGGGGTCGGCGAGCCCGTCGCCGATCGTCATGGCGTCGACCCGGGCCACCAGGGCCGCGACGAACTCGTCGTAGACGTCCTCGTGGATGACGAACCGGTTTGCCGCGATGCAGGACTGCCCCGTGTTGCGGAACTTCGCCAGCATCGCGCCCTCGACCGCCGCGTCGACGTCGGCGTCGTCGAAGACGATGAACGCCGCGTCGCCCCCGAGCTCGAGGAGGGGCCGGACGACCCGCCGAGCGGCCCCGCCCATGATCTCGCGGCCCACGGGCGTGGAGCCGGTGAAGGTGACGGCGCGGACCGCGTCGTGGTCGAGCAAGGTCTGGGTGACCTCCCGCGCCGGACCATGGACGAGGTTGACCACCCCGGCGGGTACGCCGGCATCCACGAGGGCGCGCACCATCGCGGTTGCGGCCAGGGGCGCCTTCTCCGACACCCGGGCGACCACGGTGCACCCGGCGGCCAGAGCGGGGGCCAGCTTGCGGGCCTGGATGGAGCACGGGAAGTTCCACGGCGTCAGCGACGCCACCACGCCCACGGGACGCCGGACGGTCAGGTGCCGGCGGTCGGCCGCCTCGTGGGCCAGGACCTCGCCCTGGGGCCGACGGGCCTGCTCCGCGAACCAGCGGAAGTACTCGGCGCTGTACGCCAGCTCACCGACGGCCTCGGGCCGGCGTTTGCCGGCCTCCCGCCCCAGGACCTCCCCGATCTCCTCGGCGCGTTCGGCGATGAGCCGGCCGGCGTCGAGGAGGATGTCGGCGCGGCGCCGCGGCGGCAGGTCGGCCCAGCCGTCGAGGGCCCGCTCCGCGGCGTCCGCTGCCCGGACGGCGGTCTTGGCATCCCCCCAGGCCAGTCGCCCGACGACGCTGCCGTCGACCGGGTTGGTCACGTCGACCGTGCCGTCGCCGTCCTCCCAGGTGCCGTCGACGAGGTGGCTGGCGGTGATGGTCACGAGGTGCTCCTTGCGAGTCTTGGTGGTGCTGATGGCGGTTCAGCGGTCAACGGACGAGGACGTCCGGCCGGAGGCGGCCACCGACCTGCAGGGTGGGCCACGTGTCGTCGTGCACCAGGAGGTCCGGGCCGCCGTCCTCGATGAGGGCGGTGTCCTCGACCTTCCAGCCGGCGCCGCTCGGGTTCCACGCGAGCACCGCCCCTTCCGTGACGGCCTCGTCGCTGGTCAGCGCCGCGGTGAACTCCCGGGGCTCGAACCCGCTGAACCCTCCCTGGTGGTGGCGGTGCCATTCGTCTCGGTCGAAGCCGTGTGCCTGGTAGGCGGCGGTCCCTGCGGCGACGATGTCACCGAGTCGGGCGCCGACCCGGGAGGCGTCGAGGAAAGCCTGCTCGACGAGCAGCAGCCGCTCGTAGGCGTCACGCTCCTCGGGCCGCAACGGGGCGAAGGAGACGATCCGGGTGACGCTCGCGACCAGGCCCTGGCGCCGGCCACAGGCGACGAGCATGCCCCGGCCACCCAGCGGGGCGTGGGTGGGGAGTGGGTGGCGGTGGGCGTCGAGGCGGCGCTCCCCGCCGACGAGCAGGACGATCGGGTCGACCCCGCGGTCGAGGAGCTCGCGGGCCAACAGCCCGGCGGCCTGGTACTCCGTGGTGGTCGGCGTCAGTCCTTCGGCCGTGGCGCCGGCCGCCGCGGCCGAGTCGCGGCATACGTCACGCAGCAGGCCCCGCTGTCGCTCGGTGAGGTGGCGGCGCAGCCGGGCGAGCTCGCGGTCGACCGCGACCGAGTCCGGCGTGGGCCTGTCGCTCCCGACCCGTGCGCCGTGCGGGAGCCGCGGGTCGCGGGCCTCCCACCAGGCCACGACGTCCCACCCGGCATCGAGCCCGGCGAGCTCGGTGTCACGAAGTCTCGGTGCCTCGATCGCGTTGGTCACCAAGGTGATCCGGGGCCGTCCCGAGACGTCGACGACAACGTCAAGGCAGGCGGCCTCGAGGGTCTGCGGCACGTTGACCCGCCCCCCCAACAGCCAGGTGAGGTTGGCCGGGTCGCGGAGCACGAGGGTGTCGACCCCTTGCCCACGCGCCACGGATGCCAGGGCGGTCAGCTTCTCGGGGAGGTCGGCCCAACGGTCGGTGTCAGTGTCCATGTCGCACCAGGTTGCCTTCGCCGCGGAACGGCCGCCCGTCGAAGCCGACCCAGCCGGTGGTGGACGGGGCCACCTCGCCGTAGGTGTGCAGGCGCCACGGGAGGTCGAGGACGTCCGCGACGGAGCCCACCGTCGCGTCGACGTCGACCCGAGGGATCACCGCCCCGTGCCGGACCAGGAGCGGCATCCGCTCTAGGGGGACGTCGACGGTGTGGAAGCCGGGGCCGGCATACGTCGTGCCGTTCTCGAGGTCGTACCACCGGCCCTCGGGGACGTAGAACGTCCGGCGGACCGGGCCCTCGCCATCGTCGAAGACGGGCACGACGAGTAGGTCACGGCCGAGGAGGAAGCTGTCGTCGATGGTGCGGGCGATGCGGTCGTCGGGGTAGTGCAGACCCAGCGGGCGCATCACCGGCCAGCCGTTGGCGCTCGACTCGTGCGCGACCTGCCACAGGTAGGGCAGCAGGGAGTAGCGCAACCGCACCCAGTCTCGACAGATGCGTAAGGTCTCGGCGCCGAAGGCGTAGGGCTCGCGAGGCCGCAGCCCGTGTGCGCGCATCAGCGGCGACAGCGCCCCGAGCTGGGTCCATCGCACGTACAGCGCCGGGGTGAGCTCAGGACCGAAGAAGCCGCCGATGTCGTGGCTCCAGAAGCCCGGAGCGCTCATGGCGTAAGACAGTCCGCCGCGCACCGTTGCCTGCATGCCGGCGACCGTCGACTCGGCGTCGCCGCCCCACTGCCCGGGGTAGCGCTGCGAGCCGGCCCAGCCGCTGCGACCCCACACCAAGGGTGGCCGCCCGGTGAACTCGCGGATCGCGTCCGAGACGGCGCCGTTGTAGCGCAAGGGGTAGAGGTTGTGCGCCTGGTTCGCGGGCGTCCCGTCGAAGAGCGCGACGTCGTCGGGGAGGGCTTCGCCGAAGTCGGTCTTGAACACGGCCACGCCGTCGTCCAAGAACTGGCGGTGCATCTCCTGCCACCACCGGCGCGCGTCCGGGTTGGTGAAGTCGACGATCGCCCGCATCCTCCCGTCGGGGGTGGGCGTCTTGACGATTCCCGCCAGGGTCCCGTCGGTGCGCTGGACGAGGTAGCCCTCGCGCTTGGCATGCTCGAAGATCGGCGAGGCCGGATCGAGGTAGGGGAGCTCCCACACCGAGAGCCGGATCCCCAGGTTGGCGAGGTCGGAGACGAACTGCTTGCGATCCCCGAACCGGCTGGTGTTCCAGATGAAGTCGGTGTTGAGGCGGTCGACGACCAGCCAGTCAGGGTCCAGGTGCAGGACGTCCAGCGGGACCTCGTGCTCGCGCATCGTGCGCCCGACCTCGAGCATCTCCTCGCTCGAGTGGTAGCGGCAGCGCCCCATCCAGTAGCCGAACGCCCAGGGCGGCGGTACGTCGGGCCGTCCGGTCAGCGCGGTGTATGCGGTTAGTCGGCTCGCGGGATCGGCGCCGGCCATGACGTAGAGGTCGACGACGGGGTCGGCGACACCGATGGACAGCACCGAGGGGCGGGAGTGGCCCACATCGGCGGTCACGACGGCGCCGGTGTTGACGAAGCCGGTGTAGCCCCGCGAGGAGTGCCAGACGGGCACGGGTTTGTAGGCCATCCCGGTGCCCGTCCCGCAGGCGTCCTCGCTGCGCAGCCTCAGCTGCTGGCCGTTCTTGACCAGCCGGCCGAACTGTTCACCGAAGCCCAGGATGTCCTCGTCCGCGCCGAGCTCCAGGTTGAGCGTGGTGGCCCCGGGGTCCGCAACGACCGAGGGCGCCGTGAGCAGCCCGGCGACCTGACGCAACCGGTCGGCGGTGCGCAGCACGGTGCGGCCGGTGGTGGAGTCGGTCAGGACGAGGGTGAACGGGGCCCGGCCGATGGTCAACCGGAGCCCACCGGCCGCCACGACGACACGGTCGTCGTCCTCGTCCACCGTGACCTGGGCGGGAGCCGGCGCGGGCTCCACGACGATGCCGAGGCCGGTGCCGTCATCCTCGAGGGCGGGGTGACCCGCGGGAGCCATCACCAGCCGCAGGCAGGCCTCCTGGGGAGCGGTGACGCGCAACGCATACGGAGTCACGTCGGCGGGGGGGAGCGTGAGGTGGGGGAGGTTCGGCATCTGCGTCTCCACACCCTGGGCGGTGAGCGGCTCTCCGGTGAGCCAACCCGGCATCATGCCGAGTTGGACGCCGGGCATCGCGTCGATGTCGAGAGTGGCGCTTGACCCGTCGGATCGGACGTTGCCCACGCGGCGGAGCAGCAGAGCGGTGTCGGTCACGGTCAGCCCTTCACGGCGCCGGCGGTGATGCCGGCGACGAAGTAGCGCTGGAGGAACACGTAGGCGATGACGATCGGCGCGGAGGCCACCACGACGCCGGTGAACAGCAGCGGATAGTCGGTGAGGAACTCGCCCTGGAACGAGAGCAGGGCGACGGGGATGGTGCGCTTGGCCGCGTCCTGGATGAACAGCAGCGGATAGAGCAGGTCGTTCCAGTGGATGACGAAGAGGAAGATCGCCGTCGCCGACAGGGACGGGACGGAGACGGGAAGGACGATGGACCGGTAGGTGCGCCAGGGCCCGGACCCGTCGACTGCGGCCGCCTCGAAGAGCTCCTTGGGGAGGGTCTTGAGGAAGCCGGTCAAGATGAACACGGCGATCGGCAGCGTTACGACGATGTTGATGAGGATCAGGCCGAGCAGCGAGTCCGTGAGGCCGAAGGTCGCGAACTGGACGTACTGCGGGATCATGTTGGCCTGTGCCGGGACCGCCATGCCAAGGACGATGAAGCCGAGGAGCAGCCCGCTCTTCCACCCGGGGATACGGGCGATGCCGTAGGACGCCAGGCTGGCGATGAAGAGCGTGAGGGGCACGGAGCAGCCGGTGACGATGACGCTGTTGCGGAACGCCACGCCGAGGCCGGATTCGCCGACGATCTTGCTGTAGTTGCCGAGCTGCAGGTTGGTCGGTGGCCCGAACGGTGAGGCGAACAGGTCCTGGCTGGTCTTGAGGCTCCCGAAGATGATGACGATGAGGGGCACGACAACGAGGACGGCGTAGATCCCGAGGACCACGCGGCGGGTGAGCTGGTAGGCCATGATGTTCTCCTTATGCGGTCTCGGGGCTGCTGGCCTTGACCGCACGTCGTTGCAACCACGTGATGACGGCGATGAGAGCCATGAAGATCAGGGACTCGGCTGCGGCGTAGCCGAACTGGGAGTTGGCGAAGCCGGCGTAGATCCGCGTCGACAGGATGTCGAGCGACCCCTTGGGCGGGTTGCCGCCGAGACCGAGGATGAGGTCGAAGGCCTTGAACGACTGGACGGTCGTGTAGGCCATGACGATCGCGGTGGCGGGGGCGACCATCGGCAGCGTGACGTAGCGGAACTGCTGCCAACGGCCGGCGCCGTCGATCTCGGCCGACTCGTAGAGCTCTTGCGGGATCTGCTGGAGCCCGGCGACGTAGATGATCATCATCTGGCCGACGTGGAACCACACCTGGGTGATGGCGACCCAGTAGATCGCTTGGTTGTCGTTGCCGAGGAACGCGCCCTGGAACCTCTCGAGCCCGACCGCTCCGAGCACGGTGTTGATGAGTCCGAAGTTGGGGTCGTAGACGAACTTCCAGATGAAGGCGACCGAGACACTGGAGAGGATGGTGGGGAAGAAGTACAGCGACCGCAACGCCACCGAGGCCTTGGTGTTCTTGGTCAGGTAGACGCCGAGGGCGAGCGAGAAGACCGTCTGGAAGACGACGACCACCAGCATGAACTTGATGTTGTTGCTCAGCGCATTGCGGAACAGGTCGTCCGAGGTCGCGATGGTCCCGAAGGTGTCCAGGCCCACGAACTGCGCGGTGGGGCTGAAGCCGTCCCAGTCGGTGACGGCATAGACGACGCCCTGGATGGTCGGGATGACGAAGAAGGTGATGTAGAGGACGAGCGCCGGGACGGGGAACAGCCACAGTGCCGGATGCGCCGCCATCGGGTTGCGGCTCTTGGGCCCCGCGGCCGCGCCGGGAGTCTCCGGGCCAGTGGCCCGGTCGGGGGAGGTCAACGTGGTGGCCACGGGGTCACTTCCGCTTCTGGTCGATGATCGACTGTGCCTGCTGGGCCGCCTGGTCGGGGCTGGCGCCCCCGACCACCGCGACGCAGGCGGCCTCGACGGCGTTGCGGATGTCGAGGTTGTTGAACTGGAACCGCGGGGCGAGGAGCGTCTTCTTCTCCAGCCAGGGCGCCGTGTGCTTGAGGTCGGCATTGGTGTAGGCGACGTTCTTGACCGTGAGGTGCTGGGAGGTGCCGTTCGCGTAAACCGCGGCGTTGGCCGGGTCGGAGAGGAAGCGCACCCACTTGAGGGCGGAGTCCTGCTCCTTGCCTGCAGTGTTGACGCCGAGGATGAAGGTGGCGTTGTAGATCCCCTCGTACCTCGCCTTCTCCTTGGTGACGGTGATCGGCGCGATGAGGTTGATCGGGAACGTCGCACCCAGCTTGCGGACCGCGCTGATGTGGAACGAGCCGGTGGCCAGCATGGCCGCCTTGCCGCTGGCGAACAGCTGCTGCAGCGGCTCGGAGGCCGTGCCGGTGGAGTTCGCCTCGAAGAAAGGCGCCAGCTGCTGGTACTGCTTGAGGGTGTGCAGGAACCAGTCGTCCGTGGCCTTGCGGGTGCCGGCCTCGATGTCCGCGAACGCGGTGTCGGTCGGCATGTTGTTCATCACCATCGCGTTGATCAGCTGGCCGGAGTTCGCCGGTTCACCGCCGGGCCACGCGAGCGGCACGAAGCCGGCGCCCTTGAGCTTGTCGCACAGGGCGAGGAAGCCGTCCCAGTCCTCGGGCAGCGACGTCACGCCGGCCTTGGCGAAGGCCTCCTCGTTGTAGATCGGCATGTTGAAGACGAGTTGGTAGGGCAGGCCCATCTGGGCGCGGCTTGGGTCCTGGCCGGCCTTGATCAGCTCAGCGAAGTAGCCGTCGACGAAGGGCTGCGCCCCGAGACCCGCATACAGGCCGGCCTTGGCCATGTTGACGAACTGCGCCCCACGGAACGCGGTAAAGGCGTTGCCGATCGTGCCGCCCTTCACCTTTTGCAGCGCGGTGCTCTGGTAGTCGTTCGAAGGCGAGATGTCCTGCACCACCTTCGCCTGGGGGTTGGCCTTGACGAAGCTCGCGATGAGGGTGTCGAAGACGGCCTTGTCCTCCGCCCGCCAGTGGGCGAACGACACCGTGCCGGTGGCCGGCTTGGCGTCCACGGCCTCGAGCAGAGTGGCGCTCGCACCGGACCCGCTGCCGGCGGTGGAGCTACCGCGGGCGGTGATCGTGGGCCCCACGCAGGCCGATAGTGCGCTGCCTGCCCCCAGGGCGCCGAGGCCCATAAGGAAGCGGCGGCGGTCGGTGGTGAACTTCTCGGACATCGTTGTCTCCTCGGTTTTCTGCTCTGCTACCAGTCGATGACCGTGATGCCCAGGTGGTCGGCGACTGCGCGCAGCTCTGGGCGCACGTCGGTCCACGCGAGGACGGTGTGGTGCGGGAAGCCCCCGGTGACCAGGCCGCTGACGAACTGCTGGGCGTCACCATCAAGACGCACCGCCGCGGTGTTGCCCTGGAACCGGTTCGGCTCGGCCATCGACTCTCCGGCGGCCAGGAGCAGTCGCAGCATTCCCGGGCGGGCCGGGTCCTCCGTGAGGCGGGCCATGACGACCGGCCCGGTGCGCAGCGGGAAGTTGCCGGCGACGCCGAGCTTGCGGTTGCAGTGGGTGAGCTGCGTGGCCTCCGAGGGGTCCGCCGCAAGGGCGGTCGCGGCCGCGCCACAGTGCCAGAGCCGGACGATGTTGGCCTGCTGGTCGAGGTCGACGGTGTCAACGAGGTAGGTCGTGCCGGAGCCGAGCGCTTCCATGAGGAGCATGGTCGCGGCGCCGTAGACGTCGCGCTCGCACGCGGTCGGCGTGCTCTCGTCGGCCAGGCGGGACAGCGACGAGCACGGGCAGGCGCCGAGCTGGCCCGGGAACTCCGGCCAGCACCGGATGGCCATAGCATCGAGCCCGCTGTCGTCCCTCCAGCCGCGCATCGCCGCGGTGATCCGTGCTGAGGTCAGCGCCTGGTCATCGTCCACTGCGTGCAGCGAGGGCTGGGCGGCCAGGGCCGAGGCGTGCTCCGACGCGGCGGTGACGTCGTCCACCGTCCGCACCCGGTCGAACATCGTGTCGACGTCCAGCTGCTCGACCTGGATGCCGAACAGGCGCGTGAGGAGTGCACCGTCGTACTGGCTGGGGGTGAACCCCGGCGGCGCATCCCCGACCAGACCGAGCCGACGTCCGCGCAGCGAGTCCAGCGCCGGCACCACCGAGGCAGCGTCGGCACGAGGTCCCTGGCTCGTGGGCGCGGTGACGAGAGGCGGAAGGTCGCCGGCGAGCGCAGCGGCGAGGGCGTCACGCGTCTGCGGTTCGTCGGGGTTGCCGAGCAGGAGCCTCGGCGTCCGTCCGGCATGGACCACCAGAGCGTGGCCGAAGAGGTTGGCGCCGCACAGCGAGTTGAGCCAGAGACGGTCACCGACGGGGCCCGGCTCGCGGAACGACCACAGCAGGACGGGCTGCTCCAACCCGGCGTAGAGCTCGAGGGCGGGCGTGGCATCGGAGAAGGAGGCACACACGTTGACGACGAGGTCGGCGCCGTCGGCGAGGAAGGGCTTCGCCGCCGCGACGTCCTCGGGGGTCATGACGAGGTCGGCTGGGCCCACGACGTCGGCTCCCAGCTCGACGAGCAGGGCCCGCGCGTCCGCGGCCAGCTGTCGGGCCACGTCGACCGCGAAGGTGGGTCGAGCAGTGGGAATGAGGACGACGCGCGACCTGGGTTCGGTCATTGTTGGACGACCTCGTCGACGAGGTCGCCGAGCCGCTGGAGCCGGGGGATGGACACCTCGTGGAGGTCCCGCTCGACGTCGTCGCTGCCGATGACAGCAGCCCACACGGCCCGACCGGCGAGGAAACCGGAGGCGCCCTCCCGGCAGGCGAGCTCCACGGCCTGAGGAAAGAGGTCGGCCGGGACGCCGGAGGACAGGACGACCCACGGCGAGGACACGGCGTCGGTGATCTGTGCACAGCGGCGCCGGATCTCGTCGACGGGCCCCTGACCCTTCAGCGGCACCTCGGCCTTGTAGAGCTCGGCGCCCAGCGAGCCGAGCTCTTTCGCGGCCGCCACGACGCACGCGTCCCAATCCCACGAGCCACCCCGGCGCGGTGCCTTGGCCACCGGCTCGATGATGCTGACGACACCCGCGTCTCGGCAGCGCTGGACGAACTCCTCGACCATCGCGATGCGGATGGCTGCGGCCTCGTCCGGGCGGTGGATGACGAGCAGCTTCATGGCGACGGCGCCCTGGTCGCGCACGGCGGCCGGGTCCACGTCGCGGTCGATCTCCACCGCGGTGACGAGCTCGCCGTTGCCCTCGATGAAGTGGTCGGCTGCGGCGATGAGCCCGCAGGTGGGAGCAACGGCCTTCGCCTCGACCACCGCGTCGAAGGCGAACTGCTTGTCGACGAGGACCGCCGACGCGTACGGGGTGAGGACCCGTGTCGCCGCCACCTTGAAGTCTGTCAGCTGCTGGTCGGTGACCGGTGCCGCCTGGTGCTCGGCGAACATCGCGCGCATCGCCTCGCGCTGGTCCACAGCGAGCATCGCGAAGGCGCCGCTGGGTCGGGCCACCCGAGCCAGCCCGGTGGAGCGGGCGGCGGGCAGGGTGACGTCGGTCATCGGTGCTCCTTGAGTTCTGAGGGGGTGGGGAGTGAGTGGGCGGTGGCGGGCAGGGCTGCTTCGACCTCGGCGAGAGACGGGATGCCGGAGCGGCCGTCGAGCCCACGGCACGAGAGGGCGGCGGTGACGTTGGCGAAGGCGAGCTGCCGGTCGAGCGCCAGCCCCTTGACCACGGCGGCGACGAGGGCGCCGTGGAAGACGTCACCCGCGCCGAGGGTGCTGAGGATGGGCACGGTATGCGCGGGTGCATGGGCCGACTCGCCGGTGGCGGTCAGGGCCGAGCAGCCCCCGCCACCGTCCGTCGCGACGACGACGACGCATCCGTCGGCGACAGCGAGGGCGAGCAGGTCCTCGACCGGCGCGGTCACCTCGTAGGTGCGGCGCAGCGCCTCGACCGTCGGGACGTAGAGACCGACGCCGCGCGGGGTGAACCCCGGAATGGGGTTTCCCGCATCGACCGAGAGCAGCTGGTTTTCCCCGAGCCCCCCGGCGGCCGCGACCGGCGCCCAGCCGGCATGGTCGACGTGGACGACCGGTGTGGTCGCGATGAGCGCCAGTCCCGCCGAGATGTCGATGCGGGGAGCGGGTCGGTTGCAGATGGCCCGGCTGTCGCGGAGGCGATCGACGACGACCACGCTGGCGGCCGAGGCCTCGCCGGGTGACACGGTGACGCCGGAGACGTCCACGCCCTCGGTCTCGAGCCCCGCCAGGATGGCCCGGCCGTTGTCGTCGTCGCCGACGGTGCCGACGAAGGCGCAGCGGACGCCGAGCCGGGATGCGGCGACGGCGGCGGTGGCGGCCGGACCACCTCCGGCGTACACGACCTGGGACGCGATGACCCGGTCGTCGGGTGCGGGAAACCCGTCGACGAGCGCGATGGCGTCGAGGGTGGCGACACCCACGAAGACGGCGTCCACCCGACCCGCGGACCCTGTCTGCCTCGTCGCCATTTCGGTGTCGCACTCCTTCGTGCCGGCTCGGAACTGTTGGAACTTTAACAGTAAATGTTAGATAGTCAACAGATCTGGGCCACCTTCTGCTCGCGTATGATCGCGCCGTGGGGGACCAGCCGGCCGAGGCGGGTGACGGCGCGTTGCTGCGCTACGACAGCGCCCCGGAGCGCCGCCGGAGCATCCTGGAACAGGTCTCGGACTCCGGGTTCGTCTCCGTCACCGATCTGACCCGCCGGCTCCGCGTCTCCGACATGACCGTGCGGCGCGACCTGCGCAAGCTGGCCCACCAAGGCAAGGTGCGAGTGGTCCACGGAGGGGTCAGCGCGCTGACCGGCTCCGCGCACTCGCCGGCCTTCACCGGCCGGGCCGAGGAGCACGCCGCAGGCAAACGAGCGATCGGCGAGGCCGTCGCCGTCGGCCTCTCCCTCCAGGCGACGGTCTGCGTCGACGCCGGCACCACCACCTACGCCGCCGCACAAGCCTTGTCCGACACGTTCAAGGGCACCCTCGTCACCCATTCAGTGCCCGTGATGCAGCTGCTGCTGAGCCGCGGCTTCACCCGGGTGGTTGGTCTCGGCGGCGAGCTGCTGGTCGAGAGCCAAGCCTTCGTCGGTCCGCGCACGGTGGAGGCCGTCGCGGGGCTGCGCGTCCAGACGCTGTTGCTCGGTGCGGCCGCCGTTGACGAGCAGGGCATCTACGTCTCGACCGACAACGAACGACCCACCAAGCTCGCGCTCATGTCCATCGCCGACCGCGTCGTCCTGCTCGTCGACGCGAGCAAGTACCACGCATCGGCGCCCGTACTGCTTTGCGGCTGGGACGCCATCGCCGAGCTCGTGACCGACGAGGCGCCGCCGCCGCCGTTGCGCCGACGGCTCAAAGCAGCCGCCGTGGACCTGCGCGTCGCCGAACCTCTCCGGGTCTGACCCCTGCAGGCGTCGAGAAGGCTAGTCGAGCCTTACCCCGGAGGCGACGGCATACCCGAGCTTCTGCGGGTTGCGGACGAGGTGCAGGGCGGAGATCCCCAGCGCCTCGACGGTGAGGAAGACGACGCTGTCGAGCTCGTCGCCGTCGTACATCAGCAGGGCGGTCTCGTCGTTGAGCCGGGCGTACTCGACCCGGGCCTCGCCGGAGTAGTCCTGCCGAGCAATGACGCCGAACAGCCAGCGGACCACCTTGTCCTGGCCGTAGATCGGTCGCAGCGCGGCCCGCTTGACGCCGCCGCCGTCGCTGACGAGCACGACGTCGGGGGCGAGCAGGGCCATGAACCCCCCGACGTCACCGGTCGAGAGGCAGATGACGAACTGTTCGAGCACCGCGTCGTGCCGCCGCCGGTCGACGACCTCCGGCCGGCGCGACTGCACGTGGCCGCGGGCTCGGTTGGCCAGCTGCCGCACCGCGGCCTCCGACCGGTCCAGGGTCGTGGCCACCTCGCCGAAGCTCAACCCGAAGACGTCGTGCAGCACGAACGCCGCGCGCTCCAGCGGTGACAGCGACTCGAGGACCACGAGCATGGCCATCGACACCGAGTCGGCCAGCTCCGCCGCCTCGGCCGGCCCAGGCCCGGTGGCCACCGGCTCGGGCAGCCATGGCCCGACGTAGTCCTCCCGCCGATTCTGCTGCTGCCGCACCCGGTTCAGGGCCTGCCGGGTGGCCGCGGCGATCAGGTATGCGCGCGGGTCACGGACCGCGGCTCGCCGGTCATCGGACAGGTCAGCCCACCGCAGCCACGTCTCCTGCACCGCGTCCTCGGCGTCGGTGACGCTGCCGAGGACGCGGTAGGCGGCACCGACCAGCTGGGGCCGCAGGGCCTCGAACCCGACGGCCAGCGCCTCAGACGAGGTGCGGGCCTCGGGAGGCAGGGGAGGCTCGTCAGGCACGGGCGGGCCGGAGGTCGCACTGCGCCTTGAACCCCTGGCTGGCCATGCCCAGCGCGGTGTTGAACCGGGCTCGCTGGTTCTCCAGGGCCACGATGGCGGTGATCTCGACGATCGCCGCGTCGCTGAGCAGCTCGCGCAGCCCGGTCACCATGCCGTCGGTGACGGTCAGTGGCGTCGTCGACATCGCCTCGGCGTACTCGATGACCCGCCGCTCCACCTCGCTGAACAGGTCGCTGGTGCGCCATGACGGCACGGCCTCGAGCTTGGCCGGGTCGATGCCCTTGCCGTGGGAAACCCAGTAGCCGAAGTCCATGCACCACGAACAGTCCACGGTGCCGGCCGCGGCCAGGCTGGCGAGGTCCTTGAGCGCGTCGTCGGCGGCGTCCCACTTCTGCACGCGCATCTCGTTGCGCATGCTCGCCATGAGCACCTTGCGGTTGTGCGCCATGGCCAGCGCCGGCTCCATGACGGCGCCGTAGGCCCGCTTGGTGTACCAGTTCATCGCGGTCACGAGGTTACCGTTGTCGCGAAGGGGGATGCGGGCGGTCTCGGTCATGTCGCTCTCCTTGGTTGGGGGTGTCCCGTCATCAGGAAGACACCCCCGCGCCGCGAGATGTGACATCACCGGTCCGGCAGGGAGCGCGACCGGCCGCGGAACTCCGCGATGACGGCCCCGTCGGCCGCCCGGGTCACCGTGACGTCGGTGATCCCGCTGCGCCCGTATGCCGCCCGCACCCGGGCCTCGGCATCCAGCACGTCGCCCAGGCGCGCCGAGGTGACGAAGACGATGTCCGCCCCGGCGGCGACGGTGCGGGCCCCGCGGGAGTTGCAGGCCAGCGCGAACGCTGAGTCGGCGAGGGTGAAGAGGTAGCCGCCGTGGGCGAGCTCGTGGCCGTTGACCATGTGCTCCCCGACCGTCATCCGCACGACGGCCCGGTCCACCTCGAGCACGGTCGCTTCCATCCCCAGATGGGCCGACGCCCGGTCCTCGGCCCACATCCGCTGCACGTGGGTGAGATCGGGGTGACCGTCCTGGGAGTCGGTCACGACCCGCCGCCCAACGCCTCGCTCGGGCGGTAGCGGCCACCCGGGTATGCCGCGTCGAGCTCGGCGAGGACCTGCCGCACCCGGTCGTGCCCCAGCTCCTGACCCCACGCGATCGGACCTCTGGGGTAAGACGTGCCGAGGACCATGGCGGTGTCGACGTCCTCGGCGCTGGCCTCCCCGCGGTGCACGAGGTCGAGCGCCTCGTTGACGAGCATGGCGAGGGTCCGGGCGACCGGGTCGGTGCGGACCGGGCCGCCGACGAACTCGCTGACCTTTGCCTCGTCGACGTCCGCGTCGGACGCCTGGCCTGGGGACGCATACGTGTAGACCCCATGGCCGGTCTTGCGACCGAGCCGACCCTCGGCCACGAGCCCGCGCTGGAAGTCCGTGGGCGCATACCGGGGGTCGTGGTCGGTCTGTTCCCAGACGCTGGTGCCGACGGCGAGGTTGACGTCCTGGCCGATGAGGTCGGTCAGCTCGAAGGGCCCCATGGCGAAGCCGGCCGAACGCAGGCAGGCGTCGATGGTGGCGGGGTCGGCCAGGCCCTCCTCGGCCATCCGCTGCGCCTCGCCGTAGAACGGCCGGGCGATCCGGTTGACGATGAACCCGGGGGTGGAGCGGCAGCGCACCGGGGTCTTCCCCCACTGGTGCATCAGCGACACGGCGAAGTCGACATAGGTGGGCGCGCTCTCTCGGCCGTGGACGACCTCGACGAGCCGCATGACCGGGGCCGGGTTGAAGAAGTGCAGCCCGATGACCCGCTCGGGGTCGTGGACGGCCTCGGCGATCGCGTCGATGTCGAGGCTCGAGGTGTTGGTGGCGAGCAGGGTGGTCGGGGGCTGGAGGCGGGCCAGCTCGGCGAAGACCGACCGCTTGGTCTCGAGGTCCTCGCGCACCGCCTCGACGACGAGCGCGCACTCGGGCAGGGCGTGCAGGTCGGGGGTGACGCGCAGGCGAGCGCCGGCCACCTCGGCCTCTCCCTGCGAGATCCGGCCCCTGGCCGCGCGCTCGCCGAGGCGATCGACCACTCCTTCGCGAGCGCGGGCGGCAAGAGAAGCGTCCGTGTCGACGAGGTGCACGGCATGCCCCGCCAGCGCCGCGACCTGGGCGATGCCCGCCCCCATCGCTCCGGCGCCGATGACAGCAACGGCACCGGGCGTGCCGGGGGAGCTCATGCGGTCATCCTGCCGCACCGGGGTTGCGGGCAGAGCCCGCTACAGCCAGTCCTTGCGTTTGAACGTGAGGTAGAGCGTCACTGCAGCCGCAACGATGACGCCGGTGGAGAACCACACGCCCCAAGGTTCCTGAAACCCGGGGTAGGGCACGTTCTGCCCGAACCACCCGGTGACGGCGGTCGGCACGGCGATGATCGCGGCCCACGCGGTGAGCTTCTTCATCACCGTGTTGAGGCGGGCGTCCTGCAGCGACAACGACGTTTCGAAGATCGACGTGATCATGTCGCGCAGCGACTCGGTCCACTCGGCGGCGCGGACGGCGTGGTCATAGAGGTCGGCGAACCAGCCGTCCAGGTCGTTGCCGTCCTTGTGCCACTCGGAGCGGTGCCGCATCACCGCGCCGACCACCTCCCGCATCGGCGTGATCACGCGACGCAGCTCGACGAGCTCCTTGCGGATCCGGAACGTGCGTTGCTGCGTCGTCCGGGTCGGCGTCTGCTCCGCGAACAGGCCGTCCTCGAGTGACTCGATCGCGTCATCGAGCTGCTGCACAGTGTCGAAGTGGCCGTCGACGATGACGTCGAGCAGGCCGTGCAGAAGGGCGGACCCCCCGAGCTGGAGCAGGTTGCTGTTCTCCTCCCAGCGCTTGGTCACCTCGCGCATGTCGAAGACGTCGTTGTCGCGCACCGTGATGATCCCGCGCCGCAGCACGAACGCCGACACCTTGGTGAGCCTCAGCCGCGAGTTGAGGATCTGGTCCTGGGGGATGCCCGACTCGGGGGGCCGGTCGAGTCGGGTGGCGTAGACGCTGACGAAGGTGTGGTGCTCGTGGGCCGTCGCCTTGGGCCGGCTGGCCTCCTCGATGGCGTCCTCGACGGCGTGCGGGTCGAGGCTCAGCTCCTCGGCGAGCTTTATGAGGTCGCGCTGGGCGGGCTCGCACACATCGACCCACACCAGGGCACCCTCTTCCTCGAGGTGGTCGGAGACCTCCTCGATGGGGAAGTCCCGTGCCGTCACCTCGCCCTTGCGCCAGAGCACCGTACGCACGCCGTTCATACCCATGGGGGAAGTGTGCCCGCACAACGTGCGCGTGCCCTGGTGAGCGCGCCGGGGCCCAGTGCCTGGCTACCATCGTGCGGTGACGACGACGGCGACGCACACGCATCCCCTGCTGGAGAAGCACTCCGACGCGCTCGACGAGGCGCGGACGGCGCTCGCGGCCCGCAGCTGGTACTCCCGCTACCCCGAGTCACCCTCACCGCGGGTCTACGGCGAGACGGCGGCGGCCGACGGGCTCGCGGCATACGAGGCGCACCTGCAGCACCGATATGCCGCCCTCGACAGCCAGCCGTCCGACGGCACCGACGTGGGGTCGGAGGTCTCGCCCTATGGGCCCCGGCTCGGGGTGACCTACCCCCACCTCGACCTCGAGGCGGCCCTGTCGGCCGCGCGGGGGGCCGTGTCGGCGTGGCGTGAGGCCGGTGCGCGGGTGCGGGCGGCCGTATGCCTGGAGATCGTCGACGCGATCAACCGGCGCGGGTTCGAGATGGCCAACGCCGTCATGCACACGTCGGGGCAGCCCTTCGTCATGGCGTTCCAGGCGGGCGGCCCGCATGCGCAGGACCGCGCGGTCGAGGCGATCGTCGCCGGGCTCGTCGAGCAGGAGCACGTGCCCGAAACGGTGGTGTGGGAGAAGCCGGCCAAGGACGCGCCGATCCGGATGGAGAAACGCTACCGCGTCGTGCCGCGGGGGGTTGCGCTGGTGATCGGCTGCAACACGTTCCCGACGTGGAACGCCTACCCGGGGCTGTTCGCGTCCTTGGTGACCGGCAACCCCGTTGTGGTGAAACCGCATCCACGGGCGGTGCTGCCGCTGGCGATCACGGTGGAGATCGCGCGAACCATCCTGTCGGAGAACGGCTTTCCGGCTGCCCTCGTGCAGCTGGCCGCGGAGGCGGACGGTGAGGGGCTGGCCAAGACCCTGGCCGAGCACCCGGACATCGCGATCATCGACTACACCGGGGGGCCGCGGTTCGGGGAGTGGCTGGAGCGGGAGGGCGCCGCTCGCGGCAAGCTGGTCTTCACGGAGAAGGCGGGGGTCAACACCGTCGTGTTCGACTCGACGTCGGATCTGAGGGGGGCGCTGGGGAACCTCGCGTTCTCCCTGGCGCTCTACTCGGGGCAGATGTGCACCACGCCTCAGAACGTCTACGTGCCGGGGGACGGCATCGACACCGACGAAGGGCACCTGTCGTTCGACGAGTTCGGTGACCGGCTGGCGGCGGCCATCGGCCAGCTGATCGGTGACGACGCGCGAGCGGTGGAGATCCTCGGCGCCACGGTGAACGACCAGGTGCGGTCGAACGCGGCCGGGATCGAGGACCTCGCAGGCCGAGGTGGCGGACGGGTGGTGCTGGCGCCGCGGGAGGTGGCGCACCCGGCCTACCCCGACGCGGTGGTGCGGGCTCCGGGTCTCGTGTCGCTCGACGGGGAGAGCGAGGAGATCTACACGCGGGAGTGCTTCGGCCCGGTGACCTTCCTCATCAGGACGTCGTCAACCGAGCAGTCGCTCGAGCGGTTCGTGGACACGGTGCGGGGGCACGGAGCGATGACCGCCGCCGTGTGGTCGGCGTCCGAGGAGGTGCTGGACGCCGCGCGGGACGCCGCCGCTGATGCGGGGGTCGCGCTGTCGGAGAACCTCAACGGCCCAGTGTTCGTCAACCAGACGTCGGCCTTCTCCGACTTCCACGGCACCGGCGCCAATCCGGCGGCGAATTCGGCTTATACCGACGCCGCTTTCGTTGCGAACCGCTTCCGCGTCGTCACCACCCGTCGGCACGTCTGAGGTCCTTTCGGCATCCGAGCAGGACGAGGTCGTCTCAGCCGCTGCTCCCATGTGCTGCGGGGAAGCGAGGAGCAAGCACGTCAGACCGGTAACGGGAACTCGGAGACCACAGCCCCCATCGCCGTCAGAGGGGCGTTGGTCGTGGCGAACCACCCGCCGGGAAACAGCGCGACCCGCCCACGGCGGTGATGACGCCCATGCGCCTGAACGGCCGCAACCACCAGGCCACCAGGCCGGCGAGCAGGTAGACCACGGCGACCACACCAATGACCGACGACATCTACCCGTCAGGGCCCGTCAGGGCCAGGGTCGTTCGCCGAAACGGCGACCTGGACGAGACAAAGCCACACGGCGGTCGTCCCCAGCACGAGCAGCGACTGACGTAAAGGGGCTTCCCATCGGTGACAGCCTGCTCCGCGGTCGACTCATGTGCTTGCTGTCCCACCCCGGGCCTTCGGCACAAAGCGGGTCAGCACTACCGGATACAGACGGGCTACCCCTATTGCTGCCGCCTTTGGTGCTCATCATGCTTGACACGCTGTCCAGAAACGAAGTGGCCATCTGCCAACTGACGGATCAGGGTATTTCACCGACCGGATGTCTCACCTGCCGCTTCAATATCGCGCGAGTGCGCCGACTCCACCGTCCCCTTGCTCATCCGGAGGTATCCGTGACTTACACCCATTTCCCCGCCCGCACCGCGCGGCGCGAGCCGGCCTCTGCCAGCCGCCGGCCACTCCAACTCCTGCGCCTGGCCGTCCTGTTGGCCGCCCTATTCGGCGTCACACTGGCCACCGCTGGTCCAGCCTCGGCCCTCGGCTATCCGATCCGCTACTCCGTGCGCAACGCGACGAGTCAGACGCTCCACTTCGTGTCCGCGCACGCCGGGGGTGGCGGCAAGTGCCTACCCGGTTCAACCGGTTTGCCGGTCTGCTTCGACAAGAAAGTCGAGTTCTCGGTTTCGCCAGGCACAGTCAGACCGGGCGAGGCGCTGACGGTGAACTCTGAGCTGGACATCTTCAGCTTCCGACAGGAGGGCAACATTACGGCCACCTACCGGATCGGCGAGTCCGGCAACGACCGCGTCGTCCTGCACTCCACGCCGCATGAAGCTCAGTGCCGCGTGGAGGGCACGCGAGCGTACCGCTGCGACGTACAGCCGGGCAACGCCGGCCGCGACTTCGTCCTCAGCGCTATCTGACCCGTCGGCGCGCGGCCCCGCCGGCCCATTCGCCAGCGGGGCCGCGGCCACCAGTATCGCGGTGGAGATCCGATAATGGGCGCGGGCTCCTGGGGATCCGCGTAGGAGCAGAACGCCCACTGCGGCAAGGCATCGCTCAGGCGTCGTTTGCGGCGTACCGGGCCAGGACCACCTTGCGGGTGCCCGACGCCCGGGTGATCGGGGAGGTGCCGGCGTCACGTAGGCGATGGTGTCCGCCCAGCTCACGGGCCGGGTACTCGATCGCGACCGTCTGAATGCGCCTTGTCAGCCGTGTGCTCAGCCGAGGTTCCTACCGAGATTTCTACCGACTCACCGACATGGCCCGACATCACTGACGACGCTCACGAGAAACTGCGCCGAGGCCGTCATGCAACTGCGGGTGGCGGTCATGAAGGTTGCCCGCTGGCGGTCACGAGATCTGCTCCACACGAGTTCGTCTGCCTCGCCGCGTCTCGCGTTGAGCCCCTCCCGGGTGCCGTTGGCGGTGGTGAAGCGCCGACCGCACCTCAAGAGCCCATGGTCGTCGAGTGGGGATCCCTCATCATGCTTGAAGACGTTCGAGGCCTGACGCCCACAAGAGACCGAAACGATCCTCTTGGTTACCCACTCTGGCCAGACACGCCTTGAAACCTGACATCCCGACGGACCGGAGCCTCTCGATGGTTCACACCAAGGATCGCTCGGTGCGAGCAACGATGCGTGACGCGTTTCGCCGCAGCCCGGGCCCGCCGAAACGACACGCTCGACACCTGGCCGCCGCCGGCCGGTGGGCGGCCGTGGGTGCAACCGCGTTGTTGGTGACTGCCTGCTCAAGCCCGTCCACGACCGGCCGTGACGACTCAAGCCCCAGCCCTTCGTCGTCGGCGGCCCCATCCGCCGATAAACCTCCGCCAACCTCTACGCGGCCGTCGGCGCCGATGCCTCCCGAGGTCGCCGCACGCCTTGACACGGCCATCACAGCAATCCTGACGACGAGCCGTATCCCGGGGGCCACCATCGGCGTGTGGGCACCACAGGGGACCTACCTGAAGGGGTTCGGCGTAGCTGACCGGCAAAGTGGTCGGCCTATGGACCCCGCCACGCTGATGCGGATCGGTAGCGAAACCAAGACCTTCACCGTGACGGCCCTGCTGCAGCTCGTCGACCAGGGCAAATTCAGTCTCGACGACCCGATCGGCCGATTCATCCCCGACGTACCCGGCGGGGACGCCATCACGATCCGGCACCTGGCGGGAATGCGCAGCGGGCTGCCGACGTATCTCAGCAACCCGTCCTTCGCCCAAAGGTTCTTGGCTGACCCGACCCGCCAGTACAGCGCACAGGAGCTCCTCGACTACGCATTTGCCCAACCCCCGCTGTTTCCTCCTGGGACCGCCTTCAACTACTCGAACACCAACACCATCCTGCTCGGCAGGCTGATCGAACACCTGAGCGGACAGTCGTTGGCCACCTACCTGCAGGCCAACGTGTTAGGCCCTCTGAAGCTCGGCGCCACCTCGTACCCGGTTGACCCAGCACTCCCCAGCCCGCACGCACACGGGTACACCACGCAGACGGCCGACGGCCAAGAGGTTGACGCCACGGGCTGGAACCCCTCGATAGCGGGCGCGGCCGGCGCGATGATCTCCAACGGCGTCGACCTCGGAGTCTGGGCCAAGGCACTCGTCGACGGGGATCTCCTCGCGCCAGCCACGCGCGCACAGCGACTGCAGTTCGTCCCCGAGTTGCCCGACAACCCCGAGATCGCCTATGGGCTTGGTCTTTATCGCAACCATGACTGGACGGGGCATGACGGCGGCATCCCCGGGTATCAAAGCGGCTCTGCACAGATGAGGGTGTAGCCGGGGTCTGAATCCGCCGCTCTCGAGGAGTGATCGGGCGATGTAGTTGGTGAGGTTGCGGAACCCGAGGGCGGAGCCTCGGAGGTGTTCCAGTCGTCC